>Ga0190270_10000061_pt1 | contig 51653 bp, 45 predicted proteins | sample Popmic320T_FD_133748 | JGI IMG/M metagenome (GOLD analysis project Ga0190270, IMG submission 133748) | Populus adjacent soil microbial communities from riparian zone of Weber River, Utah, USA - 320 T | ecosystem: Environmental > Terrestrial > Soil > Riparian zone | place: USA: Utah | collected...
AGCCATTCTTATGAGCGTTCAGAGAACCGCCAAGCAACGCTTGGTCTCAGCATTCGATACTTTCAAGCAAATGCTTCGCGATCGCACGCCTGTCGTTCATCACCTCGAGCGGTAAACAGATACTTACGGAGCTGCTGAAGGATGTTCAGCCCGAACCCGGGATGACGCGAACGGAGACGTACGAGGAACGGGCCAAGGAGCTGTTCATCGACCAGCCCGCGAACATGAAGCTGCTCATCGTCGTCGACAAGCTGCTCACCGGGTTCGATGCGCCGCCGTGTACGTATCTCTACATCGATAAGTCGATGCAGGACCACGGGCTGTTCCAGGCGATCTGCCGGACGAACCGGCTGGACGGCGACGATAAGGAGTTCGGCCACATCGTCGACTACAAGGGTCTCTTCCCGAAGGTGGAGAACGCCATCGCCGTCTATACCTCCGAGCTGGACCACAGCGCGCCCGGTCCCGATCCGGAGGTGCTGCTGAAAGACCGCCTCGAGGTGGCGCGGGAGCGGCTGGAGAACGCGCTCGAGACGCTCGCACTGATCTGCGAGCCGGTGGAGCCTCCGCGCGGTGAGCTGGAGCACATTCAGTACTTCTGCGGCAACACGGAGATCGAAGCCGACCTGGAGGCGCGCGCGCCCTTTCGCGCGGAGCTGTACAAGGCGACGGCGAGCCTCGTGCGTGCCTTCGCGAACATCTCGGCAGACCTGAACGCCGCAGGCTACTCCGAGCCGGAGGTCGCCCGGATTCGCGCGAAGACCGATCACTACGTCAAGTTGCGCGAGGTGATCCGTCTCGCGAGCGGCGAGGTGCTCGACCTGAAGGCCTATGAGGCCGACATGCGCCACCTGATCGACACGTACATCGAGGCGAGCGAGCCGCGCACGATCTCGCCGTTCGGCGAGCTGAGCCTGATCGAGCTGATCGTGAAGAGCGGCATCGCCGAGGCCATCAACGCGCAGCTCGGCGGCCTGAGAGGGAATCGCGACGCGATCGCGGAGACGATCGAGAACAACGTCCGGCGCAAGATCATCAAAGAGCATCTCGCCGATCCGGCGTTTTACGAGTCGATGTCGGAATTGCTCGATGAAGTGATCAAGCTGCGGAAGGCGAACGCCATCTCCTATGAGGACTACCTCAAGCGTGTCGCCGATGTGGCGATCCGCGTGCAGGCCGGCTACTCCGACGAGACGCCGGTGCAATTGCGGAACAGTCCCGCGTTGCGGGCGCTGTACAGCAACCTGACAATGAAGTCTGCCGTCGATGAAGAGACAGCGTCAGACGACGCGCGTGTCGAGCTGGCATTGCGAATCGACGAAGCGGTCCGGCACGTGCGGTCCGACGACTGGCGCGGGCACCTGGCCCGCGAACGGTCGGTGAAACGTGCGCTGTACGACATCCTGCTCGACGACGCGGAAGTGGAAAGAATCTTTTTGATCGTCAAGGCGCAGTCGGAATACTGATGGCGTCGAGGATCAAGCTCGGAGACATGGTGGTGGACGTCGTTCTGAAGGACATCAAGAACGTCCATCTGAGCGTATATCCGCCCGATGGCGCTGTCCGGATCTCTGCGCCGAAGCGGATGAGCCTCGATACCATCCGCCTCTTCGCGATCTCCCGCCTGACCTGGATCAGACAGCAGCAGAAGAAGCTTCGGGAGCAGGAACGGGAAGCGCCTCGGGACTATGTAGAGCGGGAGAGTCACTACGTCTGGGGGAAGCGCTATCTGCTCGAGTTGCGCGAAGTGGAAGCTCCCCCGTGCGTCGAGTTGCGCCACAAGCGGCTGGTGCTCAACGTACGGCCGGGGACGTCACCAGCTGCGCGAGAGTCGGTGGTGGAAGAATGGTACCGCCAGCAACTGAAGGCCGCTGTCGCGCCGCTCCTCGCGCGGTGGGAGTCGCTCTTGGGTGTGAGTACGCGTCGTTTCTTCGTGCAGCGCATGAAGACGAAGTGGGGGAGCTGCAATCAGTACCAACGCACCATCAGGCTCAATAGCGAGCTGGCGAAGAAGCCACCTGAATGTCTGGAGTACCTTGTGGTGCACGAACTCGCACATCTGATCGAGCCGACACACAACGCGCGCTTCATCGCGCTCATGGATCGGTTTCTGCCGCAATGGCGGTTGCGTCGCGAGTTGCTGAATCGGCTGCCGGTGCGGCAGGAGACGTGGAGCTATTGATCTCGATGGACTCTGAATTCTGGACCGCGGTAGGTTCGACAGCCACTGCCGTGGCGTTGGCATTCACGGCTGTGCAGATCGCTCTTGCGACACGTCAGGAACGGACGCAGTTCGAGGACAGCCTGGTTAAGGAGTACCGGGAACTGCTCGGAAGCTTGCCGCGCGAAGCGCTGGTGCAGCATCCCGCGGCAGACGCGGACGAATGCGTTGCCACTTACCTGCCTCAGTTCTACCGCTATTTCGATCTGTGCAACGAGCAGGTGTTCCTCAGGCAGAAGGGCCGGATCGGAGACGCAACGTGGGCCGAGTGGCGCGACGGAATGCTCACGAACCTGCAGCGGCCTGGCTATCGAGCGGCTTGGCGGAAAGTGCAAAGCAGCACAAGCTCGTTTACGGACCTGAGATGTCTGTGCGCCAACCGCGAACTGGATCCGCGATCGCGGCGATGGGGATCGGCATTGGCGATGATTCAGCGGGAGCTGGCGCGACGGGGCGAGATGAGTGTGGCGGCGGTCGCCGACGACGATAGCGGGGTCAAAGTTATTCCGACTCCATCCAGGCAATGAACTCGGTCCATGACACGGGCGTCCCGTTTTCCTTGCGTGTGCGGCCTTTGCACCAGGTGAGGCCGCTCTTGGTCACGATGAGATCGCCGAGGTGTTTGTCCTGGGTGTCATACACATCGAGCTCGATCCCCTTGTTCTTCACTTCCATCGACACGCTGAGATCTTTGATGCTCACTTTCATCCCGAAGTCCTCCCTCGGAATTGTAGCCGCTTCGGATGTGAACACTCGTGAGAGGAGGATGTCCTACGGACTCGTTTGAGCAGTCGTTGCCACCATCCTCGACCGCGCCGGTTACTGGGTGCGGACGAGCGTGAAGGTCAACCTCACTCGGGAGGACAAGCGCGCCATCGGCCGCCCGTCCGCTCCGCGGTGGGAGCTCGATATCGTCGCCTACAGCGGGCGTGAGAACGAGCTGCTGGTGGTCGAGTGCAAGTCGTACCTCGATTCGGCCGGCGTGCGCGCGGCGTCGTTCGACGGACCGAAAGCGGCGGACGAGACGCGGTACAAGCTGTTTTCCGATGAGTCGCTCCGGCGCGTGGTGCTCGCGCGGCTCGAGACGCAGCTCGTCGAGCAGGGCTTTTGCCCTCCCGGTACGAAGGCTCGGCTTTGCCTCGCTGCGGGAAACATTCACGGCGACCCGGTGCCGTTGCGCGCGATCTTCGAGGCCAAAGGCTGGCAACTGTTCGAGCGAAGCTGGCTGATCTCCGGGCTCGAGGCGCTCGCGACAGAGAGCTACGAGAACAGCGTCGCCTCAGTGGTCGCCAAGTTGCTCCTGCGCGAGGTGGCTTTACCGCGTACCGCGAACGGCTCCACGCCGGCTGACGAGGGCGACGAAGTTTCCACGACGCGCGCCAGCGGCTACTCGACTCGACCGGGGTTCACCAACGCGAACGGGCAGACGGTTGTTCGTCCGACCGGTCTGCCAGGTACCGACTACGGCCAGTCGATCTACGTCCTCCGGTGCGGCCACTGCTCGGGCGAGTACGGCGCGAACGGAAGCGACATCTGGCTGAGGAAGTGTCCGAAGTGCCAGGGCGGCCGGCCGGGGCTCCCGTTCGGAGACGGTGCCAAGTGAAAATGCGTCATCGCATACGGACGAGAGCGAATGAGGGGGCAGGCGATGAGAGATGACTTTGCGGCATGGCTTGCGAAAACCTACAAGACACGAACGTGCGGACGACTGGTCGTTGCGGCACAGCGTGATGCCGTCTCGCGCTGCCGTCGCGTGGAGGCATCCGAGGGCGACTTGGACACGCACTACGACCGCGATGAGATGCACATCCTGCTTGCACGATTCACCTTTTCGCGCCACGACCTCGCGCCTGCGCATCAGATAGAGATCTCTGGAGACGTCTACAACGGCACGGCGTCCTTGAGGAACGCTCTGCGTTTGTATCGGGAGTTTCGCCAGTCGTCCAGCAACGCGCGCGTCATGCGACCGTAGACGCGCTGCGTGCTTCGTCGCCAACACCGGCTACGACTGGCCAGCCGCCCTTCCCACCGAAGCTCCCTCGCTGCGCTCGGGATAAACTGCGAGCATCGACCTCGCCATCATCATCACCTATCTCGCCGCGGTGATCGCCGCCGGGATCTGGTTCGGACGGAGGCAGCAGACCACGCGGCAGTACTTTCTCGCGGGCGGGAACGTGCCGTGGTGGGCGATCGCGGCGTCGATCGTCGCGACCGAGACCTCCACCATCACCTTCATCTCCGTCCCCGGCATCGCCTGGGCCCAGGGCGGCGACTTTCGGTTTCTGCAGGTGGTTCTCGGGTACGTCGTGGCGCGGTTCATCATCGCGGCGGTGTTCATGCCGTGGTACTTCCGCGGCGAGCTGGTGACGGTGTACGAGCTGCTGCAGACGCGCTTCGCGCCGTCCGTGAAGGCGCTCGCGGCGTCGCTGTTCGTGGTGATGCGCACGGTCGCGGATGGGGTGCGGTTGCTACTGACCGCCCACGTCATCTCGGCGCTGCTGCCGGCGGTCGACATCTCCACCGCCATCATTGCCCTCGGAGCGATCATGATCGTCTTCACGCTCATCGGCGGCATCGATGCGATACTGAAGCTCGTTGCGGCGGAACACCTTGCGGCTGAGATAGGAAAATCCTTAACGGTGAGCCGCCGTACGACACTTTCATACGTTGGAAGTCGCTCCACGAGCAGCCGATCGGATGGCAGCCGGATGTAAATGACGGGATTCGTGTCAACATCTGGCCATTCATGACAGCGCGCCCTTACAACGCGAAATCGAAATCCGGATCCATTCCGGGAAGTACTCCCAAGGTCAAGTGGGGCCCCAAGGCTGACCCTGGCAAGGCGCCGTCCCGACTGAAGGAAGAGTTTCCCTGGCTCTGGAGCCGGGATGGCCGAACAGTCGACTTCTGCGGTGCATGGAACGATTTCCATTACACGCGTGCTTTCCAGGAAGAAGCACGCGCACGGTCGAAGCAGCAGGAGATGGCACGCCGGTGATGACGCTGCGCCGTCTCGGCAGAGATCTGGCCGGCATACCGATGTCGACGGCCTGGTACCTGTCCAACCTCGCCGAGGCGAAGGGAAGGCAACAGCTCTTTACCCGTCAATCGCCGCAGCGACTGAAAGCGCTGCGCGAGCACGCGATGATCGAAAGCGCTGTCGCGTCGAACCGCATCGAGGGGGTGGAGATCGAGCCCTCCCGCATTCGTGCGGTCGTTCTCGGCTCGCCCGCGCCGAGAGACCGCAACGAGGAAGAGGTGCGCGGCTACCGCGACGCCCTTCGCCTCATCCATTCGTCGTCGAATGAGCTGCCGCTCTCGGAGCCCACCATCCGCGAGCTTCACCGGATCTCGCGCGGCGATACGGGAGATGCGGGCGAGTACAAGACGCGTGACATTGACATCATCGAAACGACGGCCGAGGGCCGGGCCCGCATCCGATTCAAGACCGTGTCCGCGCGCAGCACCCCGAAAGCGATGCGCGACCTGGTCGCCGCATGGGAGTCGCTCGATGGGCGGCCGGTGCCAACGCTCGTCGCCGCCGCGGCACTGAATCTCGACTTCCTCTGCATTCATCCGTTCCGCGACGGGAATGGGAGAGTGTCGCGGCTGCTCCTCCTCCTTCAGTGCTACCACGCTGGTCTGGAGGTCGGCCGCTACGTCAGCATCGAACGGATCATCGAACGGAACAAAGAACGGTATTACGAAACACTGGAGGAGTCGTCGCGCGGCTGGCATGAAGGGAAGCACGACCCGTGGCCGTACATCAACTACGTCCTCTACGTGCTGAAAGAGGCATATCGCGACTTCGAGAGGCGCGTCGGCGAGACCGCCGCCCGTCGAGGCGAGAAGAGCGAGACGGTGGTAGCGGCCATCGAGCGAACGATTACCCCTTTCACGATCGCCGAGTTGCAGCAGGACTGTCCCGGTGTGAGTGTCGACATGCTCCGGCACGTTCTGAAGGGCCTGAAAGCGGAACGCCGCGTGGAATGCCTCGGAAGAGGTCGGACCGCCCGCTGGCGGCGCGTTCGAATCAGGTAATGAACGGTTGAATCAGGTAATGAACTCGGTAACGACATCTCAAGACGCGAAGCGGCCCTTGGAAAAAGCGTGGAGGTGGACTGGTCGTCGCAGGTCCTCTGTCTACGCCGGCAGCGATGCCGCCGGACACCGCTCCGCTAGGGATAAACTGCGCCCATCGACCTCGCCATCATCATCACCTATCTCGTCGCGGTGATTGCCGCCGGGATCTGGTTCGGACGCAGGCAGCAGACCACGCGGCAGTACTTTCTCGCGGGCGGGAACGTGCCGTGGTGGGCGATCGCGGCGTCGATCGTGGCCACCGAGACGTCCACCATCACGTTCATCTCCGTGCCGGGGATCGCCTGGGCGCAGGGTGGGGACTTTCGGTTTTTGCAGGTGGTCCTCGGGTATGTCGTGGCGCGGTTCGTCATCGCGGCGGTGTTCATGCCGTGGTACTTCCGTGGTGAGCTGGTGACGGTGTACGAGCTGCTGCAGACGCGCTTCGCGCCGTCGGTGAAGGCGCTCGCGGCGTCGCTGTTCGTGGTGATGCGCACCGTGGCGGATGGGGTGCGGCTGCTGCTGACGGCGTACGTCATCTCGGCGCTGCTTCCGGCGGTCGACGTGGCCACGGCCATCGTCGCCCTCGGGGCGATCATGATCGTCTTCACGCTCATCGGGGGCATCGAGGCGATCGTCTGGATCGAGGTCGTGCAGCTTGCGATCTATGTCGGCGGGGCGATCGCGGCGGCGGTGGTGCTGATTCAGCACGTCGGCTTCGACGAGGCGATCGCCGCCGGCGCGGCGGCGGGGAAGTTCCGCGTCTTCGACTTTTCGTTCGACCTCACGAAGACCTTCACGTTCTGGTCGGGCCTCATCGGCGGGACGTTCCTCACGCTCTCCACGCACGGCACCGATCAGTACATGGTGCAGCGCTATCTCTGCACGGATCGTCCGCGCAGCGCGGCGAAGGCGGTGATCGCGTCGGGGCTCGCGGTGCTCGTGCAGTTCTCCGCGTTCCTCTTCATCGGCGTGCTGCTCTTCGCCTTCTACGGTGCGACCGATTCCGCGCCCGACCAGGTCTTTCCGCACTTCATCGCCAACCATCTGCCCGAGGGGCTCTCCGGCCTGGTCGTGGCGGCGATCCTCGCGGCTGCCATGTCGTCGTCGCTGAACGCGATCGCCGCCACGATCGTGGCCGATCTGCTCCGCCCGCGCGACGACCGCCACGCCATGCGCCTCTCGCGCGTGCTCACCGTGGTGGCCGGTCTCGCGCAGATCGCGGTGGGCATTGCCATGCAGTACAGCGAACGCTCCGCGCTCAGCATCGCCCTGGCCATCGCTTCGCTGATCAACGGCCCGATCCTCGGTGTCTTCTTCCTCGGCGCCACGAAGCGCGCCACGACCTCTTCCGCGCTCGCCGGCATGACCGCGGGCCTCGTCGCCGTGGCGCTGGTCGCGTTCGCGACGAAAGTGGCGTGGCCGTGGTACGCGGTGGTCGGATCGTTGACGACGCTCCTGGCCGGTATGATCGCGGCGTGGATCTCGACGCCAAAATCGGACAGCTCTTCGTCGTCCCCGCACCACGTCCCGACCTGATCCATCACGTTCGCGACAACCACGTCGGCGGCGTGATCTGGTTCCAGACCACGACCGCCGAAGCCGCGGCGATGAACGCGCACCTGCAGGCGCTCGCGCACGTGCCGCTCCTCATCAGCGCCGATCTCGAGGCGGGGATGGGGATGCGCTTCACCGACGCGGAATGGGGGCTCCCCGCGATGGCTCTCGCCGCGACAGGCGATCCCGCCTTCGCGGAAGAGCAGGCCCGCGCGACCGCTCGCGAAGCCCTCGCGGGCGGCATCAATCACGTGCTCGCGCCGGTGGCGGACGTGAACGTCGATCCGCGCAATCCGGTGATCAACACGCGCAGCTTCGGCGAGGATCCGCACGAGGTGGCGCGCTACGTCGCCGCGTTCGTGCGCGGGCTCGAGGACGAAGGGGTGCTCGCCTGCGCGAAGCACTTCCCCGGTCACGGCGACACGCACGTCGACTCGCATCGCTCGCTGCCCGTACTGGACGTGACGCGCGAGCGCCTCGACGCGATCGAGCTCGTCCCCTTCCGCGCCGCGATTGCCGCGGGCGTGTCGTCGATCATGATCGGCCACCTCGGCGTGCCTGCCATCGATCCGACTCCCGCTCCGGTGCGTGCCGCTTTCGAGAAGGTCTACGGTACGACGGATGGCGAAGTGCCGCGTCACGCCACCATGCCGGCCACGCTGTCCAAGCCGGTCATCGACCTGCTGCGCCGCGACCTCGGATTCCAGGGGCTGGTCATTACCGACGCCATGGACATGGGCGGTCTCGCCGCGCATTTCGACGCCGGCGAAGCGGCGGTGCGCGCGATCGAAGCGGGGGTGGACCAGATCCTCGTCTCCGTCGACACGGATGCCGCGATCGCGGCGGTGAGGGAGGGGGTGCGGAGCGGGCGTCTTTCCCGTGGGCGGATCGAGGAAGCGGTGGGGCGGGTGATGGAAGCGAAGAGGCAGTTGGTCGGTGGTGTCGGGTGTCAGGTATCTGGGGTGTTTCGCCCGGGCGACAAGTCCCGGACACCTGACACCCGACACCAAAGCGTGGCCCAGGATCGAATCGCGGACCGCGCGGTGAAGATAGTTCAGGACACCAACAATCTCCTCCCGCTGCAAGCGAAGAAGGTTGCGGTGGTCGTCGTGAATCCGCACAACGACCCGATGAACCTCGGGCTGGAAGCCAACAGCGCGCCGGACGAAGCGGACGTCGTAATCCTCGCGCTGGTGATCCGCCCGAAATCAGGCGCCGGCACGATCTCCGTCCCCGAGGACATCCAACTCCTGGCGCAAAGACACGCTCACAAGACCATCGCCATCTCGTTCGGCAGCCCCTACGTCCTGCGCGAGCTGGGGGACGTCAGCACGTTCATCTGCGCGTGGGGCCCGCAGCCGGTGATGCAGAGGGCCGCGATGCGGGTGCTGCGCGGGAAATGAAAAAGGGCCGGATTGCTCCGGCCCTTTTCACTACGTTGGAAGCTGAATGATCAGGCGCAGCTCATGATCGCGCCTTTTTGCGCGCCCGAGATCAGGCCGAGTGCCTTCGCCTCGTTGAGGATCGCGGAGACCTGGCTGACGAAGTCGCCGTGGTTCGTCGCGACGATCGCGTTGATGCGATCCATCAGCGTCAGACCGTTCGGGAAGACCACGTTCGGCGAGCCCGAGTTGCAGTTGCCGATGGTGACGGTCGGCTGCGTGTTCGAGTTCGGATTCGCATCGACATCGTCGTTCACGCCGTCGTTGTCGTCATCCGCGTCGCACGCGTCGCCCTGCGAGTCGTTGTCGAAGTTCGCCTGGTCGCCGTTGGAGGTGTTCGGGCAGTTGTCGGCGCTGTCCTCGATGCCGTCGACGTCCGCATCGGCGAACCAGCCGATGTCGCGCATGAGCGGCATGGTGAGGTCTTGCGGCGGGTTCAGCGAATGCGTGAGGTCGGCGTTGATGGACGGCTCCATCAGCAGGTTTTTGAGCGCGGCCGTGTCGTAGTGCGAGCCGGACGAACCGCCCGACACCGGGAACGGCATGTAGAGGCGCACCTGGCCGTTGGCGTCTGCACCGGCACGGATGGTCGGGTCGACGCTGATCGTGGCCGTGACACCGCCGCCGAGGTTGCTGACGATGTTCAGGCCGTCAGCGCGCGAGAGGCTGACCGAGGGGATGGTGATCGTCGGTCCGAAGATCGGGTCGGTCGCCATTCCCGGAGGAGCGGTGGCGGCGTTCGCGGCGTTGTTGTAGATGATGACGCCGATGGCGCCGGCGGACTGCGCTCTGCTCACCTTCTGCGTGAAGCCGCAGGTACCGCGCTCGATGAGCGCGATGCGTCCCGCAACCGCGGCAGCGTTGGTGAAGAACGAGCAGCCGTCCGTCGTGGCCGGACCGGCGACGTCCGCCGGATCGATGGCCGCGACGACCGAGGCCGTCACATTCGGATTGCCGATCACCGGGCCGAAGCCGGCGGTGCCGAACTGGTAGGAGCCGGCGATGCCCGTCGGCGAGAGGACGCGGACTTCAGGCGCGCCGAACAGCAGCACGCTCGGGGCGGCGGCGGTCACGTTCGCGCCGTTCCAGACCACGCGGCCGTAGCGGATGGCCGAAGCCTGGCGCTGCGCCTGGGTCATGTTGCTCCAGGTCAGGCCGTTCGTCGTGTCGAGCGTGAACTGCGAGTAGACGTCCGTCTGGAGCGGGTAGAAGCGCGGGCCGTCGAAGAAGTTGCCCAGGTTCGCACCAGTCGCTTCGCTGACGAAGTTCTGGAAGCCGAGACCGTGGCCGAGCTCGTGGAGGAGCACCGTCACGAGATCGTTCAGCGGACCGTGGTTGCCGTCGATGCCGAGATAGAAGTTGAAGTTGCTGCTGAACTGCGCGTTGAGATCCGGCGCCACGAGGTCATGGTCGTAGCCGGCCAGCTTGTCGGCGAGCGCCGAGCTGTACCAGGTCTGCGAGAACGCCGAGCCGGGGTACGGCGCGATCGGAGTGAGGTCGGAGAACACGTCCCACGCGCCGGCCGAGCCGAGCACGTTCGGGGCGAGCGGGTTGAACGCGGCGACGACGTAGATGTCGACGTTCGAGTCGATGTTGTTCGCCCAGATGTTCGCGGCGTGCACGAACGCGATCTGGCGCTGCAGGCCGAGCGTCGTGCCGGTGTTGCCGCCGACCGGCGCGGCCGGAGTCGGGTCGTTGAACCCTTCGCCCGGGCCGTCGTTGTTGATGATGAAGATGTTCGCCGCCGCGAAGGCCGGAGCCGTCGCGAGGATGAGCACGAGTGAGAGGAGGAGGAAGCGAGCGATGTTTTTCATGGTGGTCGTTTCCTCTCGTTACTGCTGGTTTCCGCCGGTGACGACGCGGACGAGGCCGAGGAACTCCGCGGCTTCATCGAACGTCTGCACGCAGAGGGTTTCGTACTGGCCGTCCGCCGTCGCGCGGGCCACGACCACGGTTGCGTGCTCGCCTTCGATCGAGCCCTGACGCGTGCCGTTCGCCTGGACGCGCCCGGCGATCGAGCGCACCGGCTTGCTGGTCATCTTCTCGAGATGCTCGACCATCGATGCCGTTTCGGCCGCCGTCGGCTTCCGAAGGGTCTTCGTCGCGTGGTCGAAAATGATCGCGCGCGTGGCCGACCATCTCTCCCGCTTGACCACCGACTGCGTCGAGGGGGTGCGACGCGCTTCGGCCTGCTTCACCTTCTCCGCGCGCGGGGAAGTGATCCATTTGACCTCGGCCTGCGCTGACATACCGATCAGCGCGGTGCCGAGAGCTGCCGCATAAAAGGCATTTCTCATCTTCATACAAGTCTCCTCTCAGGATGTGTGACCTGCATCGGCAGCCCGGCAGTCTCCGCGCGCATGGGGTCAGGACGGACGGAGATCCGTGGCTTTGCGTCACCGCCTCGCGACGGTTTTGCCTTGATTCGATTTTCCAGGAACGTGCGGATTTTACGCGGTGACGCTTATTTGTCAATTCTTTCCTGCCGGACCGCTGTCCGTATTGAACACCTAAGTTTGGAAAGTACCGCAGCCATATCACTCGACTACCATGACTTGCGTGCGCCGCCTGCTCTTCCTTACTTTCGTCTTTTTCCTATCCGTCGCCGCGGCGTTCGACGACTACAAGCTCGCGGAGCTCGACGTCGCCGTCCGCGACGCGATTGCCGAGAGGAAACTCCCGGGCGGCGTGCTCCTGATCGAGCACCGGGGCGAGCAGGTCGTGCGCGTCTACGGCAGGCGAGCGCTGGTCCCGAGCGTCGAGCGAATGACGCGCGACACGATCTTCGACGCGGCGTCCCTGACGAAAGTCGTGGCCACGGCGCCGTCGATCTGGCTGCTCGTCGAGCGCGGCAAGCTGCAGCTCGACGAGCCCATCCGCCGCATTCTTCCCGAGCTCACTGACGATGCCGTGACGCTGCGTCACCTGCTGACGCATACCTCCGGCCTCCGCCCCGGTCTCGATCGCGGCGACTGGTCGGGGTACCAGGAAGGCGTGCGGCGCGCACTGGCGCTGAAGCCGCTCAATCGCCCCGGCGCGGTCTTCCGCTACTCCGACGTCAACTACATCCTCCTCGGCGAGATCGTGAGGCGCGCCTCCGGCGAGCCGCTCGACGTCTTCGCCCGCAAGAACATCTTCGTGCCGCTCGGGATGCGCGACACCGGCTTCCCGCCGGGATCGAAGTCGCGCGTTGCGCCAACCGAGGCGGGACTGCGCGGGACCGTGCACGATCCGACCGCGCGCCGCATGGGCGGCGTGGCCGGTCACGCGGGGATGTTCACCACGGTCGACGACCTGGCGAAATTCGTCCGCGCCATCCTGAAAGGGGAGATGTTCCCGCGCGCGATGACCGAAGTCGCGTCACCGCCCGAGGTGGCGGTGCAGCGCGCCGCAGGCTTCGACATCGACTCGGCGTACAGTCGCCCGCGCGGCGATCTCTTTCCGCAGGGCTCGTTCGGCCACACCGGCTGGACCGGCGGGTTCCTCTGGATCGACCCTTCGTCGCAGACGTTCTACATCTTCCTGTCGAATCGAGTGCACCCGGACGGCAAGGGGAGCGTAGTCGCCCTCCAGCGCCGGCTCGGCACGCTGGTCGCGGAGTCGTTGCGAGACGTGACGTTCACGCCGCCCGTCCGCCGCGTGAGCCTCGTGACCGGCGGCGGCGACGCGCAGAACGGCATCGACGTCCTGCACGCCAGCGGTTACGCCGCACTGCAGGGGATGCGCATCGGCCTGATCACGAACCACACCGGCATCGACCGCACCGGCAACCCGACCGTCGACCTGCTGCGCAGCGCTCCCGGCGTGACGCTCTCCGCGATCTTCACGCCGGAGCACGGTCTGCGCGGAACGGAGGACCACGAACGCGTCGCGGACGGCCGCTACCTCGGGATCCCGGTCCACAGTCTCTACAACGAGCGGCGGAAGCCCACGGTGGAGCAACTGGCCGGTCTCGATGCGCTGCTTTTCGACATCCAGGACATCGGCACGCGCTTCTACACCTACATCTCTACCATGGGCCTGGCGATGGAGGCTGCGGCGGAGGCGAATGTGAAGTTCATCGTGCTGGATCGCGTCAACCCGATCGGGGGCGACGTGGTGGAAGGTCCGTTGCTCGAAGGCCCGACCGACTTCGTCGGCTGGCACCGCCTCCCGATCCGCCACGGGAAGACGGTGGGCGAGCTGGCGCGGCAGTTCCGCGACGAGCGTGGCATCGACGTCGACCTGACCGTGATCGCGGTGCAGGGATGGAAACGCAAGCAATGGCAGGACGAAGCAGGCCTGCCGTGGATCAACACCTCCCCGAACATGCGCTCCCTCAACGCCGCCGCGCTCTACCCCGGCATCGGCCTCCTTGAGCGCGCAATCTCCGTGGGCCGCGGCACGCCTACGCCATTCGAGATCCTCGGCGCGCCGTACATCGACGGCGCGCGCCTCGCGGCCGAGGTCGATGTACCCGGCGTGCAGTTGACGCCGGTACGCTTCACGCCGACGGCGAGCGTGCATCAGGGGGAAGAATGTGGCGGCGTGATGCTGCGCCTCACGGACCGTCGTGCGCTCCGCTCTGTGGATCTGGGGATAGCGATCGCCGCGGCGCTGACGAGGTTGTATCCGGCGAAGTTTCCGGTGGATGAGTTGCAGCCGCTGCTGCGGCACAAGGAGACGTTGGAGCGGATTAAGTTTGGAGTGCGGTGACCGCAGTCACCGCTTTGACTCTTTACGGCACCGCTGTCGCTGCGAAGCACACAGTAAAAGCGGTGACTGCGGTCACCGCACTCCAAACGGCGTAGCGCTCACCCCACCAGCACCAGTTCCACCGCCTCCGCTACCTCGAACGGAGACACCCCCACGTCGGCCACATCCGCGTCGAACTGCACCCGTTCCACCGGCGGCACGGGTGTGCCGAGGCGTGTGCGCAATGAGGCGGCGGCGCCGAGGAGGCGGGGGTCGCGGCGGAGGCCGCCGAGGGCTTCGAGGACGGAGGCGCTGCGCCAGCGGTCGCCGAGCTCCCAATGGAGGCGGAGCGAGTCCTGGAGCATCGTCTCCGCGCGGAACGCATCGCCGCGCGCACGCAGGACGTATCCGAGGAGGTTGAGCGACCAGGCGATGCCCTCCTTGTAGCCGCCGGCGCGCGACCAGGAGAGCGATTGCTCGAGCTGCTCCTCCGCGCGTTCGAGCTTGCCGGAGTACAGCGCCGCCGCCGCGAGGTTCAGCAGCGACCATGCGACCCCTTCCGTATCGCGCCGTTCGCGGAAGAGGTGCAGCGTTCCTTCGCAAAGCTCGAACGTCCGCGCGAAATCGCAGCTGAGCCACGCCGCGAAGCCGACGTAGTTGAGCGAGCGGCCGACGTTCGCACGGTCTTCCAGCTCCGCCCAGATCGTGCGCGAGAGCAGGTGCAGGTCGATGGCCTGATCGTACTCACCGCGCTCGCGCGCGATCGAGCCGCGGAACTGCAGCGAGCGCGCGAGACTCATCGGATCCTCGTGCGTTCTCGCAAGCGAGATGCTTGCATCGAGCAGCTCGATGGCGCGCGCGTAGTCGCATTGCAGGAACGCCATCGCCCCCGCGCCGGTCATCGCCTTCGCGCGCACCGGCACGTGCTCGCCGCCCGGCACGTTGAGGATCGTGTCGAGCGCGAGCCGCCCCACCGCGTAGTGGCCGCCGAGATACCACGACCACCAGAGTGCAGCCCCGAGCCGCAACGCAAGCTCCGCATCATGCGCCTGCGCGGTGCATTCGATCGCGGTGCGGAAATTGTCGGCATCGAGTGCCAGCCGCTCCGCTTCCAGCTCGTTCTCTTCCGCGATCGACGTCATCAGTTGCGCATGTGCGCGGCGCACCCCGGCATCGCGCTGCTGTTTCTCGAGACACTCCAGGCCGTACTCGCGGATCGTCTCCAGCATCGTGAAGCGCGGCGCGTCGTCGCTCGACGCTGGGTCGCGCCGGACGAATGCTTTGTCGATGAGGGAGGCGATGCCGTCCAAAGTGGTGTCGGGTGTCGGGTGTCGGGTGTCTGTGGCTTGTCGCCCGGGCGAAACACCCCAGACACCTGACACCTGGCACCCCTCAACCAGCCTCTCGGCCTGCTCGAGCGAAAAGCCTCCCCGAAACACGCTCAGCGCCGCGAACAGCGCCTGTTCCGCCGGGTCCAGCAGGTTGTATCCCCACGAGAGTGCGGCGCGCATGGTCTGCTGCCGTTCGGGAAGATCGCGGGAGCCTCCGCTCAGGAGGTTGAGCCGGCGGTCGGAGCGGGAGAGCATCGCTTGCGGCGGCAGCACCTTCACCCGCGCGGCGGCGAGCTCGATGGCCAGGGGGAGTCCGTCGAGGCGCACGCAGAGCTCCGCGATCGCGTTTGCGTTCTCGGCGGTCAGGCGGAAGTCGCTCTTCACCGCCGAGGCGCGCTCGACGAACAGCGCCACCGAGGCATAGCCGCCCAGGGCCTCGGGGGCGAGCGGGAGATCGAGCGGGGGAGTGGTGAGCGGCGGCACCGCGTATTCGCGCTCGCCCCCGAGGCGCAGCGGCGAGCGGCTGGTGACCAGCGCCTTGACGCGCGGCGCCGCCCCGAGCAACTCACCGATGACCGGCGCGGCCTCGAGCACCTGCTCGAGATTGTCGAGGACGAGCAACAGTTGCTTGTCGCGGAGGAACTGCTTGAGGGTCTCGAGCTGCGATGCCCCTCCCTCATGAACGCCGAACACCGAGGCGATCTCCGTGACCACCAGGCGCGGGTCGCGAAACGCGGCGAGCGAGACCCACCAGACTCCGTCCTCGCACTCGGGGACGAGCGCAGCGCCGATGGCCAGACTGAGCCGCGTCTTGCCCGTCCCTCCCGGACCGGTGAGCGTCACCAGGCGGACGTCGTCGCGGCGGAGGAGCGACAGCACGTCGTCGCGTTCGGCGTCGCGCCCGACCAGCGGCGTCAGCTTCTGCGGCAGGTTCGTCAGCGGCAGCGCGTCGATCGACACCTGCTCGGTGGTGGCCATGGTCGACGTCGCGCCGCCCCCGTCCAGTGTCTCGTCCGCCGGCAACTCGCCGCGCACGTGCTGCAGCTCCTCGAGCAGCTCGCGCGCGCTCTGGTAGCGCTGCGTGCGGTCTTTGGTGATGGCCTTGTCGACGATCGCCGCGATGCGGGGAGGCACGCCGATGTTCTTCGGCCGGACCAGCAGGGGCGGCTCGTTGCGGAGGATGCTCGCCGCGACGTCGGAGGTGCTGTCGCCATCGAATGGCAGCCTGCCGCTGATCAGCTCGTACAGCAGGACACCGGTGCTCCAGAGGTCGGTGCGCGTATCGAGCGACCGCCCGCGCAACTGCTCCGGCGACATGTAGAAGACGGTGCCGCGCACGATGTAGGGGTCCGTCTTCGCGAGCTCGGACGGCGGCCCGCTATTGCTGCGCGCGAGCCCGAAGTCGAGCAGCTTCAGGTACCCGTCGCGCCGCAGCATGATGTTGTCCGGCTTCACATCGCGATGCACGAGGCCGATGTCTTCCGCCGCCGCCAGCGCGGACGCGATCTGCACGCCGATGTCGACGATCTCCCGCAGGGAGAGCTGCGCGTGCAGCATCCGCTGCCGCAGCGTCACCCCGTCGACGTACTCGGTGGCGATGAAGTGCTCCTCGCCGACCTCCCCGATGTCGTAGACCGTGAGGATGTTCGGATGGTTCAGCGCCGACGCAGCGCTCGCCTCGTACTCCAGCCGCTTCCGCAACTCCTCGTCGTTGCGCACCGACGCACCGAGGACCTTCAGCGCCACCGGACGCTGCAACTGCCCGTCATGCGCGAGGTAAACCTCCCCCATGCCCCCCGCCCCGATGAGTGAACGGATCTCGTAACGGCCGAGTCGACTGCCGGGTTGGAGCATGCGATGGAGGGGATTCTAGCCGCTGGGAACCAGGCATTGGGCGTTGGGCTTTGGGCGTTTGGGGTTATCGCGCATCGGGCGATCCACCCCAAGCGCCTAAAGCCTGACGCCCAACGCCCAACCCAGTGACGTTCCCGCAACAACCGCCCCCCAGCCGCCCTCCCGCTCTTCCCACTGACCTGAAATTCTGTTTCACTGACCGCGCGTTCAGTGAGCTGAATAGCCGAGCCGCCATGCACATACCCAGGACCAAGGAAGAAGTCGTTCAGGAGTACCGGATCGCCTCGATCCAGGAGGCGACCATGCGCGTCATCGCCCGGAAGGGGATGGCCGCGGCGACGATGCAGGAGATCGCGGACGAAGCCGGCGTCGCGAAAGGGACCATCTATCTCTACTTCCGCGATAGGGACGAGCTAGTCGAGAAGACGTTCCAGACCGCCATCACCCGGCTCATGGGGGAGATCGACGCGGCCATGGAGCAGGACATGCCGCTGGAAGAGAAAATCCGCGGGATGATGCGCGCGCACCTGCATTTCTTCGGGGAAAACCGCGAATTCTTCCGGCTGTACCTTTCGATGCGCATGCCGGAAGGGCCGGCCGCGCGCCAGCGGCGGCAGACGCAGGAGTGCCAGCCGCAGTACCGCTCGCGCGTCGAGCGCCTCGCCGGCATCCTCACGATCGCCATGGACCGCGGCGAGATTCGCCGGGTCGACGCGTATAAACTCGCACTCTTCATTATTGAAGGCAGTACCGCCATCATTTTCGAGCGCCTCTCCGAGGACGCTCCCACCCATGACGAAACGGACGTCGACCTGATTACCGGACTGATCCTGGACGGCGTCCGCGAACGGAGATGAAGTTGAATCGAAGCAACCTCTTGTTTCTGACCTTGTTCTGCGCTTTTAGCCTCAGCGCGCAAACGACCCTCACCTTCGACGAAGCGCTCCGGCGCGCGCTCGAAGTCAACACTGGCATCGGCACCGCGCGGGAAGAGATCGGCGTGGCGGATGCCCAGCGCAGCTTTCTCCTCTCCGCGGTCATGCCCCGCGTGACGCTCAGCGGCGACCTCACCCGCAACAGCCTCGAACAGACCTTCGGCGAAGGGGATGAAGGGATCACCATCCTCCCGCGCAACGACTGGGCGTACCGCATCACGCTGTCGCAGCCGATCTTTGCCGGCCGCCGCGAGCTGCGCGCGTACTCGCAGGCGAAGATCGGCATCGAGAACGCCCGCGAAGGAACGCAGGCGGCCGAGGACGGCGCCCTGCTGCGCGTAGCGTCGAGCTATCTCGCCGTCATCAACGCCGACCGCCGCGTCGAAGTCGAGCAAACCAACATCGGCCTCGCCGAACGCCGTCTCACGCAGGCGCAGGCGTTCTATGAAGCGGGCGAAGTGACGCGCGTTGACGTGCTGCGCGCCGAGACCGCGAGGAAGGCATCCCAGCGCCTGCTCGCGGTCGCCAATCAGCAGCGCGAGCACGCGGAGTCGCAGCTGCGCACCGATCTCGACCTCGAGGGCGAGATCCAGGTGGTCGCGCCCGAGCGTCCACTCCCGCCGCTACCGAGCGAAGCGGACCTGATCGCGCGCGCCACCACGTCGCGCCCGGACATCGACATCGCCGAGAACAACGTCCGCATCGCAGAGCTCGAAGTCGCGAAGCAGCGCGGCTACTGGCTGCCGACCGTCACGTTCGACGGCGGGTTCGTGCAGCAGAAGACACCGTTCCCGACCGATAAGTACTCGTACGGCGCGTTCCGGTTCAACGTGCCCATCTTCCAGGCCGGCGAGGTGTTCGCGCGCGTGGCCGGTGCGAAGAGCCGGGAGAAGCAGGCCGAGCTCGCGCTCGAAGAGGCGAAGCTCATCGCGCGGGAAGACGTCCGCCGCGCGCTGGCCGACCTCGAGTCGGCGCGGATCGGGCTGCAGCTCGCGAACGAGCAGCTCGAAGCCGCGCAGGCCGAATACGACCAGGCCTTCGAGCTCTATCGCGCGCAGGAAGCGACCTCGCTCGACCTCGCCTCATCCGAAGCCTCACTCGCCGACGCGCGCCGCGCGGTCGCTGAAGAAACTCTCAATCGTGATCTCGCCGAGCTCCGCGTCTGGCACGCGGCGGGGGCGATCAAGGAATCTGTCGGAGTAACGAAATGACGAAGCGCACACTCATTCTCCTTTCCCTCGCCACCCTCTCCCTCAGCAACCTCGCCTGTTCCGGCGACGAGTCGAAGGCGGACACCGCCACGGCAACATCGACGACCTCGACGCAGGCCGCCCCGGCGCTTCCGTCCGACGTGCAGGAGATCGCGACTGCCACCGCCGCCGCGACCGACACCGCGTCCCTGGCGACGGCGGCTGCCGTCGATGCGAACACGATCACCGCGACCGGCGAGTTCGTCTCGCCCGTCCGCTCCGAGCTGTCGCCGAAGACGCCCGGCCGCGTGGCCAAGGTCTTCGTCAATGAGGGCTCGCGCGTCAAGCGCGGGCAGCCGGTGCTGCTCCTCGAGAGCGATTACGCGCGCATCAACCTCCAGTCGGCCGAGGCCGAGGTGGCGCGCGCGAAAGCGGCGCGCGACGAAGCCGCGCGCGACCTGGAGCGCAAGAAGGGCCTGAGCGCGAAGGATTCGATCCCCCGCGCCACGCTCGACCGCTCGCAGGCGGTGTACGAACAGGCGAGCGCGGCGCTCGCCGGCGCCAGCGCGCAGGTCTCGCTGCTCCGCCAGCAGATCGCCGACTCCACGCTCCGCTCGCCGGTCGACGGCATCGTGGCCGAGAAGCGGACCGACGCCGGCGCGCGTCTCGGCGACGGCGGCATCGCCTTCGTCATCGTCCAGCTCTCGCCGCTCAAGCTGCGCTTCCAGGTTCCGGAGCGCTACCTCGGGCGCATCAAGCAGGGCGACCGCGTCACCGCGCGCGTCGACCCGTACCCCAACGAAACGTTCCAGGGCACCATCAAGACCATCGGCGGCATCATCGATCCGAAGACGCGCACCATGTTCGCCGAAGCAGAATTCGGCAATGCAGACGGACGCCTCCGTCCGGGCCTCTTCGCCCGCGTGGAAGCGAAAATCGATTAACGATCAACCGTCAGCTCGGAGACACAATGCAAAAACTCGCAGAAATCTGCGTCCGGCGCCCCGTATTCGCGACCGTCATCATCCTGGCGCTCGTCGTCATCGGCGCGTTCTCTTATCTCAAGCTCGGTGTCGACCGCTTTCCCAACGTCGAATTTCCGTTCGTCATCGTGACGACGGTGCTGCCCGGCGCGGCGCCTGAAGAGATCGAGACCGAGATCACCGACAAGATCGAGGAATCGGTCAACACGATTGCCGGCATCAACGAGCTGACCTCGTTCTCCTCGGAGAACGTGTCGGTGGTCATGATCTCGTTCGACCTCGAAAAAGACCGTGACGTCGCGACGCAGGAAGTGCGCGACAAGATCTCCTCGATCCTCGGTGACATCCCGACCGATGCCGAGCCGCCGATCGTCCAGAACTTCGACCCGGGCGCGATCCCGGTCGTGACCATTGCCGTCTCCGGGCCCGGCTCGCAGCGCGACATCTCCGAATACGTCGACAAGAACCTCCGCCGCCGCCTCGAGACGGTCACCGGCGTCGGCCAGGTGCTCGTCATCGGCGCCCGTCCGCGCCAGATCAACGTCATCGTCGACAACGCCAAGTTGACGTCGCAGGGCCTCACCGCGGCGCAGGTCGTAGCCGCGTTGCAGGCTCAGAACATCCAGATCCCGGGCGGCAAGGTCGAGCAGGGCGTCCGCGACCTGACGTTGCGCACCTACGGCCGCGTCACTTCGCCGGAGGAATTCGGCAACATCCCGATCGCCAACCTCAATGGCACCGCGATCCGCATCCGCGACGTCGCGCGCATCGAAGACAGCATGGCCGAGGTCGAATCGGCGGCCACGGTCGGCGGCAAGTCCGCGGTGGTCGTGCAGATCCGCAAGCAGTCCGGCACGAACGCCATCGAAGTGGTCGAGGGGATCAAGGAGCGCGTCGAAGAGATCCGTCCTCAGATCCCGGCCGGCTACAAGCTGGACGTCATCCGCGACCAGTCCGAGTTCGTCCTCGCCGCGGTCGGGGCGGTGAAGGAGCACCTCATCCTCGGCTCCATTTTCGCGGCGCTCATCGTGTGGCTGTTTCTTTCCAGCCCGCGCTTCTGGCACGTCATCGCGATGGTCGCGGCGACGCTGCTGCTCTACACGCTGGTGTGGGGCCACTCGATCCCGCTGCCGAAGAGCATCGCCATCCCTCTCGCGCTCGCGATCGGCGTGGGGATGTTTACTTACTTCGCCAGGAAGTCTCGACCTACCCTGATTGCGGCGGTCGCGATCCCGAGCTCGCTCATCGCCACGTTCGCGGCGATGTCGTACATGGGCTTCACGCTCAACATCATCACGCTGCTCGCACTGACGCTGGCCGTCGGTATCGTCATCGACGACGCGGTCGTGGTCCTCGAGAACATCTTCCGCCACATGGAAGAGAAGAAGATGTCGCCCGCGGAGGCAGCCGTCGCAGGGACGAAGGAAGTCGGCCTGGCGGTCATGGCCACGTCCATGTCGCTGATCGTCGTCTTCCTCCCGGTCGCGTTCATGGCCGGCATCGTCGGCCGCTTCATGTACTCGTTCGGCGTGACCATGGCCTTCGCCATCGCGGTGTCGCTGCTCGTGTCGTTCACCCTCACGCCGATGATGGCCGCGCGCTACCTCAAGCGCGAGGACGTCAGCCACGAACAGGGCGGCGGCACGCGCGACAAGGGGCTGTACGCGGTGATCGAGCGAATCTACCTGAAGATGCTCGATTTCTCGATGGCGCATCGCTGGGTGATCGTCACCCTGATGGTGCTGGTCTTCTTCGCGACCGTTCCGCTCTTCACCATCGTCGACAAGACGTTCCTCCCGTACGACGACGAGGGGCAGTTCGCCGTGACGGTGCGCGCACCGGAAGGTTCGAGCGTCGACACGACCATGACCATCCTCGAGTCGATCGCCTCGCGCGTCCGCAAGGTGGACGGCATCTCGAACACCGTCGTCACGATCGGCGACGACCCGCAGCAGACGCTCAACTCCGGCACCATCTACGTGAAGCTCGGCGAAGCCACGAAGCGCGACGACCAGTACACGATCATGGACCGCGTGCGGAAGGACGTCCTGCCGCAGTACGAGCGCCTCAATCTCCGCACGTCGGTCGCGCCGGTCAACGAGTTCGGCGGCGGCACCGACGCCGAGGTCATGTTCTGGATCGGCGGGCCGGACCTCGTGCAGCTCGACAAATACTCGCGCCAGCTCACCGACGCGATCAAGGATCCGAAGCTCGGCACCACCGACGTCGACACGAACTTCATCGTCGGCAAGCCGGAGCTGGCGGTGCGCATCGACCGCGACAAGTCGACCGACCTCGGCGTGCGCGTGCAGGACCTCGCCGCGACGCTGAACGTCCTGGTCGGCGGCCAGCAGGCCACCAGCTACTACGAAGGCGGCGAAGAGTACGAGGTGCACGTCCGCGCCGACGAACAGACGCGCGGCAACGTCGCCGGCATCTCGCAGATCGAAGTCCCCTCCGCGACCGGCAGCACCGTGAAGCTCGCGGACCTGGTGGCGCTGGAGGAAGGCACCGGCCCGTCGGTCATCAACCGCTACAACCGCCGCCGCATGGTCATGGTCCTCGCGAACATGCAGCCCGGCTTTTCATCCGCCACGGTCATGCAGCTCCTGCAGGACAAGGCGAAGGCGATGAACATGCCGACGACGTATTCGTACGGCTTCACCGGCCGCGCGAAAGAGCAGCAGGAGATGGGCGCGAACTTCATGCTCGCCTTCGCGCTGTCGATCGTCTTCATGTACCTCATCCTGGCCGCGCAGTTCGAGAGCTGGGTCCACCCCATCACCATCCTGCTGTCGCTGCCGATGACGGTGCCGTTCGCGCTGCTGTCGCTCGTGCTCCTCAATGAGTCGATCAACATCTTCTCGGCCCTCGGCATCGTGGTGCTGTTCGGCATCGTGAAGAAGAACTCCATCCTGCAGGTCGACCACACGAACCAGCTACGCGAGCGCGGCATGGACCGCGCGCACGCGATTCGTGAAGCGAACCGCGACCGGCTCCGCCCCATCCTCATGACCACGATCGCCTTCGTGGCCGGCATGATCCCGCTCGTCGTCAGCAGCGGCGCCGGCGCCGCCACGAACCGCGCCATCGGCGCGACCATCATCGGCGGCCAGACCCTCGTGCTCCTGCTCACGCTCCTGGCCACGCCCGTCCTCTACTCGCTGTTCGACGACGTCCAGGAACGCTTCCGCCGCCGCCGTCCCGCGAGCGAGGAAGATGAAACGCCGATGGGCGAAGCCGCAGCCGTGTAATTGCTCTTTGTTTGCTGTTGAAAGGCGCCCGCGAGGGCGCCTTTTCTGCTTTCTTCGTCGCGTACAATCACAACATGTCCGCGAAGGAACCGATGAGTGGTACCCCCGACCCGGTGGTGGACGCCTATAAGCCCGGGATCGACCGCACGTTGCTCCGCGAAAATCTGCGCCGTTCCCCGGAGGAACGCCTGCGGGCCCTTCAGCAGTTGCAGGTTTTTGCTCAGGAACTGCGAAAGGCCGGGAAAGGCCTTCGGCGACCTGACGAACGATGAACGACTTCGAACGCATCCTGGTTGCCCTAGGTTCGGCGGAAGTGGCCTTCGTCATTATCGGCGGTGTTGCCGCGACAGTTCACGGTTCGGCTCGACTCACTTCGGACATCGACGTTGTCTACGCCCGTTCGCGCTCCAACATCGAACGTCTCGTCGAAGCGCTGGCTCCGCTGAAGCCTTACCTCCGTGGCGCCCCGGCGGGCCTGCCATTTCGATTCGATGTCGAAACCGTGCGTCGAGGACTGAACTTCACGCTGAGCACTGAGGCCGGACCGGTGGACGTGCTCGGCGAAGTAACGGGAGTCGGAGATTACACCGCCGTGCTGGCAGTTTCCGAAGACGTCCTGCTGTTCGGCGCCAGCTACCGCTGCATCAACCTCGACGCCCTGATCGTCTCGAAGCGCGCAGCGGGTCGTGCGAAAGACCTGGAAGCCGTCGCGGAACTGGAGCTTATCCGCGACGAGAGAACGAGCTCGTAGATCTGGAGTGCAGTCCACGCCCATTCCCTGCACGAATCCCACGCTTCCCTGCACCACCACCCGCCCGCCCGACACGGCACGTACAATCGCATGGTGTCCATCACAAAACGGCAGCTCGCGCTCATCGTCCTCGGATGGGCGCTGTTCGGGTGGCTGAACGGGACCCTGCTGTACTTCGGGATCATCGCCGAGGGGGCGACGCCGCAGTTTACGTATAGCCAGTTCGCGGTGCGGCAGGGGAGCCGGTGGCTCGTGTGGGCGTTGCTCACGCCGGCGGTCATCCTGTTGTGCCGGCGCGTTCCGCCCGCTCTGCGCGCCCGGCCTGTCACAATCCACGCGGTGGCCAGCGTGCTGGTTGCCGCCGCCCGATCGTCGGGCGTCGTGCTCACCGATCGCATCGCTGCCCCTCGGCCGTCCACTCAGACCTTCCTCGAGAGCTGGTGGGGCATGCTGACGTTCTCCGCGCCCGTCGACCTCGTCATCTATTTCGCGATCGTGGGCGTGGTCCTGGCCATCGAGTCGCGCCGCCGCCTGCGCGAGCGCGAGCTGCTCCTCGCGCAGACTCAACTGGCGAACCTCCGCCTGCAGATCCAGCCGCACTTTCTCTTCAATACGCTGCACACCATCGCCTCCCTCGTGCGCGATGGCAGCTCCCAGGCCGCGGTGACGATGATCGCCGGTCTCTCCGACCTGCTCCGCTACTCGCTCGACAACGCGGGGCGGGACCTCGTGCCGCTGTCGGAGGAGCTCGAGGTCGTGCGGCGCTATCTCGAGATCCAGCAGACGCGGTTCTCCGACCGCCTGCGCGTCACCGTCGATGCCGCGGCCGACACGTACAACGCCGCCGTGCCGACCCTGCTGCTGCAGCCGCTCGTCGAGAATGCGATCCGCCACGGCGACGCCACCACCATCGACGTCCGCTCGCGGCGCGACGGCGACACGCTGGTCATCGACATCGCGAACGACGGCTCGCCGCTCGCTTCGGGGTGGCAGCAGCGCGAGGGCGTCGGCCTCTCCAGTACCCGTCGTCGGCTGGAACAGTTGTACGCCGGCAGCGCGTCGCTGGAGCTCGAAAACCAGCAGCCGGCGGGCGTCATCGCACGCGTGCGCATCCCTTACGTGCGGGACCTCGCATGAGAGTGGTCGTCGCTGACGACGAGCCGCTCGCGCGGAAGACCATCCGCCTCCTGGCGCGCCGCGATCCGGACATCACCATCGTCGCCGAGTGCCGCAACGGTGCGGAAGCAATTGACGCGGTGCGCGAGCACAAGCCGGACCTCGTCTTCCTCGACATCCAGATGCCGCGCCTCGACGGCTTCGACGTGCTGGAGATCCTCGGCGACGAGGCTCCCGCGATCGTCTTCGTCACCGCGTACGACCAGTACGCCATCCGCGCCTTCGAGGTGCAGGCCATCGATTACCTGCTCAAGCCGTTCACCGACGAGCGGTTCGAGAAGGCGCTCGCGCGGGCCAAGGAGCTCGTGCAGCGGCGCGGCACGGAGCGCGAGAAGCACGCGAAGCTCACCGCGGCCCACCGTGCCTTCACGCAGCGCTTCATGGTGCGTACGGCGGGGCGGGTGGTGTTCCTGAAGGCGGAGGAGATCGACTGGATCGAGGCCGCCGACTACTACGCCCGCCTCCACGCGGGTGCGAACGGGTATCTCCTCCGCGAGTCGATGAACGAGCTCGAGGCCACGCTCGACCCGAACACGTTCGTGCGCATCCACCGCTCGGCCATCGTCAACCTCGACCGCGTCCGCGAGATGCGTCCTCTCTTCCGCGGCGACCTCGTGGTCGTGCTCCATGACGGCACGCAACTGCGCATGAGCCGCGGACGGCGTGAAGAGCTGGAGTCGCGGTTCCGGCGGCGCTGATCCCCCATTCGCTGCACGAAACCGCCCCTTCCCTGAATCATCCTTTCCCGTTGCCGCGCGCGGTCCGATGCTGAGCGTCATGAAAAAACTACTGCTCGTCCTGCTCTCGCTCACGCTCGCGCCGGCGTTGTTCGCGGCCGGCTATACAAAGAACGTCGCCATCGTCGTCTACAACGGAGTGGAGATCCTCGACTTCACCGGTCCGGCGGAAGTCTTCGCCGCCTCGTCGGGCCGCGGCGCCAACGGCCAGGAGCGCGCCTTCAACGTCTACCTCGTCTCGAAGACACGTGCCCCGATCGTCAGCCAGGGCTTCATCGACGTGACGCCGGACTATTCGATCGCCGACAGCCCGAAGCCCGACATCATCGTGCTGCCCGGTGGCGGCACGGACGCGGTCATCAACGATCCGGAATGGCTGGCGTGGGTGAAGAAGTCGGCCGACGACGCCGAGCACGTGCTCACGGTCTGCACGGGTGCCTTCATCGCCGGCAAGCTCGGGCTACTCGACGGACATGACGTCACCACGTGGTACATGGCCGTGCCGAACCTCGCCAAAGAGTTCCCGAAAGCACGCGTGCAGCCGGGGCGGCGCTTCATCGACAACGGGAAGGTCATCACCACCGCGGGCGTCTCGGCAGGCATCGACGGAGCGCTGCATCTCGTGGCCCGGACCCTCGGACGCTACGTCGCCGACCGCACCGCCGAGTACATGGAGTACGCCTGGTCGCCGCAGTCCTACACGGCCACGAAATACCCGCAACTGAACCCGCGCCTCGACGAGCACGGACGCAAGTTCCAGCAGGCCTCGATCGCGATCCAGGGAGGCGACGATGAAGGCGCGATCACGATCTACCGCTCGATGATCGCGGCGAACCCGAACGACGCCGAGGCCTGGCTGCAGCTCGGCCGGCAGCTGCACCAGCTCGAGCGCTACCCCGAGGCCGTCGTCGCGCATGCGGAAGCGGCGAAAGGGGAGGCGCAACGACCCACCGCGCTGTTCAACCTCTCCTGCGCCTACGCGCTGATCGGCGAGCGGGAGAAAGCGATCGACGCGGCTTCGAAAGCGTTCGAGGCGGGATTCCGGACAAAGTACTACTTCGAGAACGACGCCGACCTCGCCTCGGTGCGCGACGATCCGCGATTCAAGGCGCTGCTGGCGAAGCTGTGAGGATGTTCGCCGCACCTCACTACCTTCGCCAACGGTTTGGAGTGCGGTGACCGCAGTCACCGCTTTTCCTCCGGCAGCCGCAGCTGCCGCCTTGGGCGCTCGGCGTCGCAGGCAGCTCAGTCAAAGCGGTGACTGCGGTCACCGCACTCCAAACCGTTCGCGGCCAGGCTCACCACGCCATCGCCACGCCGCCTCCCGGATTCGGGATGGCGGCGGTGCGGGGGCGGGAGACGTCCGCCGCCAGGGCGAGGATGCGGCCGGAGAGGTCGACCACGAGCTTGCTGGCGAGGAGCGCGGCGATCGCGGCCTCCGTCTCCTCCTCCGTCGCTCCGAGGCGCGACGGTAAGGCACGGCGTTCCACGGCCTCGTCGCACTCCGCGTACAGGCGGGCGGCGAGGCCGGTCAGGCGATGGCGCTCCGCGGTACGGCAGGCGCGGGTATCGACAATCTCGATGGTCTCGCCGCCGGCACGCATCTCGAGCACGGGGGGAGGGACGCCCCTCTCGTGCTGGTCGCGCCAGACGCCGAGCCAGGCCACGAGCAACCGCTGCCCGAGGCCGGGGGGCGGCGGCGGATTGCGATCGACGAAGTAGTAAGCGAGCTCGCTCAGCTCCTCACCCTCGAGCGGATACACCTGGGAGTAGGCCGGCTCCGGGATGAGGTCGAGGTCGTACGCCGCCGCGTCGCGATGGTAGGGGCTGAAGCGGACGAACTGGATCGGTGCCGCGTACACCGGCGGCGCCAGATGCGTGACCAGCGGCAGCCACGCCAGCATCTCCAGGTACCACTCGTCGCGCTGCCGCGGCACGTCGATGAGGAAGACCCACGAGATCTGCATCTCCAGCTCGACGGCCCACTTCAGGATCTGCACGTTCATCCAGGCCTTGTTCCCCTTGGCCAGCGTGCGCAGCATCTCGTCGTGGAAGCTCTCCATGCCCGGCTGGATCGAGCGCACTCCCGCATCGGCGAAGCCCTGCATGTGCTGGCGGCGCAGGTTCGCTTTCGTCTCATAGAAGATGTCGTAGCCGTGGCCCGCCAGGAGCGGCAGCACGCGCTGGTGGTATTGCATGTCGATGATGTTGTCGACCGCAGTGAAGCGGCGCACGCCGTAGCGCGCCGCGAGGCGGTGAAACTCCTCCACCGCACGCTCGGGGCTTTTCGCCCGGTACGACATGTTGCCGCCGTTCAGGCCGCAGAACGTGCAGTGCGACTTCGCTCCCCACCAGCAGCCGCGCGAGGTCTCGACCACCAGCGCCGGCACGATCGCCCCGTTCAGCGGCGAGCGCTCGAGGGCGCGGAAGTAGTCGTCGTAATCGGGAGTGGGGATCGCATCCACCGACCAGACCGACGCGCGCGGCGGGTCGGTATCGCGCCGTTCCGCCATCTGCGCATCGATGACACCGTAAGGCGTCGCGGCGTTACGGCCGCGCGCGAGCAGATCCGTGACGAACGGACCGATCAACTCGTCCGCCTCGCCGGAGCAGACGTAGTCCACCCACGGAAATGCGCGCCGCGTGGCCACCCCCATGCCCGCCTCGCAGTTCGTCCCGCCGATCATGGTGATGATGCCCGGATCGCGGTCGCGGATCGCGCGCAGCAGGGCGAGGGAGGCGGTCTGCTGCTGGAACGTCGACGTGCAGCCGACGATGCGCGGCCGGCGCGCCACGATCGCGTCCGCGACTTCGGCGACGAACCTGACCGCCTCGGCACGCAGCGACAGCAGCAGCTCGCGGGCGTCGGGGAGCCGCAGCTCGGCGCCTATCGTGGCGAGGTAATCCTCATTCACCGCCGTCATCTGCGGGAAGGCGGCCGGGCTGAAGGTCCACTCGCCGATGAAGTAATTGGTCTGGGAGTTCAGCACCGCCTGATACGCGCGCAGTCCGACCCGCGAGGCGAAATCGAGGCAGGCGTACTCCGCCTCGACGTCGATGTTCGCCGCGCGCAGCTCGGCCACCAGCAGGCCGAGCGCGATCGACGGCCGTTCGAGGGCGGCATACGGCATCGATACCAGGCAGACGTCCATGAGGGAGAGTCTTCAATTTAGGTAACGCAAAGATTTCCGTCAAGGCGGAGGTAGGGATTTACATGCGATCAGGCACTCCTTGAATACCGGTGTCACAACTGAAAGGAGGAGGACCATGGATCCCAGAATGCCCTACGGAGTAGCGATCCACGACAGCATCCAACGCGGGAACCTCGAGGAGATGCAGCAGTTGCTCGTCCAGGCGCGCGCGTTGTACCAGCAGCAGGGAGATCTCGGCCCGGCCATTCGCGAGCTGGAAGCTGCGATCCAGAAAGGCGGCGGCGGGGTAATCCGTCCGCTGTACGGCGTCACCATTTACGACGCCATCAAGCGCGGCAACCAGGACGAGCTGCAGCAGTTGCTCAAGGACGCGAAGGCCACGATTCAGGAGCAGGGGGACATCGCCAACGCGGTGAGCGCGCTCGAAGCGGCGATCAAGGGTGGCGGTGTCGGCGCTCCGATGCCCTACGGCGCGGCGATCAACGATGCCATCCGCCGCAACGACCGCGCCGCGATGCAGACCCTGCTCGACCAGACCAAGAACACGAGCGATCCGAGCATCGCCGGCGCGGTGAAGGAACTGCAGTCGGCGTTGCAGAAGAAAGGCTGACCGCGCGATGGAAACCCGCAAGCTGCCGCACCGCTACGCCACGACCGACGACTTCGCGCGCAGCCATCCGATCCACGTCGTGTGGGAGATCACGCTCGCCTGCAATCTCAAGTGCATGCATTGCGGATCGCGGGCGGGCAAGGCCCGGCCATCGGAGCTGTCGACCGAGGAGTGTCTGGACGTGGTGCGGCAGCTCGCAAGACTGCGCGTGCGCGAGGTGACGATCATCGGCGGCGAAGCCTTCCTGCGCCGCGACTGGCTCGACATCATCCGCGCCATCAGCGACCACGGTATGCATCCGAGCATGCAGAGCGGCGGACTCGCCCTCAACGAAGACCGCATCAGCAAGGCGAAGGCCGCGGGGTTGCGTTCCTGCGGCGTCTCGCTCGACGGCTCGCCCGAACTGCACGACAAGCTGCGCGGCGTGAAGGGCTCCTACGAGCACGCCATGCGCGCGCTGCGGCTGCTGAAAAAGTACGAGATCCCGAGCAGCGTGAACACGCAGATCGGCGCGACCACGATGCCGCACCTGCGCGAGCTGTTGCACCAGATCGCCGACGCCGGCGCGAGGAACTGGCAGATCCAGCTCACCGTGGCCATGGGCAACGCCGCCGACAACGACCAGGTGCTCATGCAGCCGTACCAGATCCTAGAGCTGATGCCGCTCCTCGCCGAGCTGTTCGACGAGGCAGCCACCATGGGCGTGCTGATGCAGCCGGGCAACAACATCGGCTACTTCGGTCCATACGAGCATCGCTGGCGCGTCACCGATGCCGAGACGGGACACTTCCAAGGTTGCGCCGCCGGACACACGGGCCTCGGCATCGAGGCGGACGGCACCATCAAAGGCTGTCCGTCGCTGGCCACGAAGGAGTACTCCGGTGGCAACGTGCGCGACATGACCATCGAGGACATCTGGAACCACTCCGGCCAGTTGCGCTTCACCCGCGACCGCACGGTCGAGGACCTGTGGGGCTTCTGCCGCACCTGCTACTACGCCGACGTCTGCCGCTCCGGCTGCACCTGGACGAACCACACGCTCCTCGGCCGCGCCGGCAACAACCCCTACTGCCACCACCGCGCGCTGACGCTGGCCTCGGAGGGAAAGCGCGAACGGATCGTGAAGGTGGAAGAAGCGCCCGGCCTGCCGTTCGATACCGGCCGCTTCGCGCTGCTGCTGGAGCCGCTCGACGGCCAGGGCGATGCGATCGTGCAGGAGCCGCCGCCGCCCCGCGCCGCCCACGAGATCGTGCGGCGCGAGACGGATCGCGTCCCGCCGACGCTCACGCTCTGCCGCGGCTGCGAGCAATACACACACCCGGGCACCGAGACCTGCCCCTTCTGCGGCGGCAACATCGCGGCGCTCGCTGATGCCTACCTCCTCCGTCAGGCCGCGATCAGGGAAGCGGCGGACAAGCTCCGCGAGCTGCTCGCGTCGAAGCGGGCGCACGAGTACCATTTTTCGCATGAGCATCCGGGTCGTGAGGCTGGGCTCCCCTCGCCAGGCGAATGAGGGACTGCGCATCGGCACCGTACGAAGGCCGCCGCGCGGAGTGAAGAAAGAGAAGCTCGCCAGCGAAAACTGGTACGACCTCTGGCTCCCTCAACTCGCCCCCAGCGCCGAACTGCTGAAGGAAGCCCAGGCCGCCACCACGGACGCCGCGTGGCAACGCTTCACCCGCAAATACGAAGCGGAAATGAGCGCGCCGGACAACGCGCGGCTCCTGGCGGTGCTCGCCGCGCTCTCACGCGACGCCAACTTTGCGGTGGGCTGCTATTGCGAGGATGAAACCCGCTGCCACCGCTCCATCCTGCGCCGCCTGTTCGAAGAAGCGGGAGCGTATGGAGTGCGGTGACCGCAGTCACCGCTTTGACTCGCTTCCCTGAGACGACACGCGTGCAGCTGCGAGGCAGTAAAAGCGGTGACTGCGGTCACCGCACTCCAAACTAGCTGTACTCGACCAGATGTGCCGCCAGGTAGTACCAGAGCACTCCCGTCGTCACGAGCCATACCGTGCGCAAGCGCACGCTCGCTCCCAGCAGGATGGTCCCGCTCACCATCATCAGGTCGCTGAGGATGCGCATGTAGCCGACGTCCTCCGCCCAGATGTCCGGGCCGAGGATGGAAGCGAGGGCGAGGTACAGGAGCCAGGCGATCCGGGTGCCGGGGACGGCGGGGAAGCGGCGCCAGGAGAGCAGCGTCAGGAGCACGACGATCCCGAGGTACAGCGCCTGCGAGAAGTGCAGCCGGGCCAGCCGGCGGAAGGCGCGGTTCTCGTAGAGGACCTGGAAGTATTCGGTGAAGGGGAGGGTGAACGGCTGCGCTCCCGCCTGCAGAGGGGAGGTGCCCCAGTGCAGTGTCAGGATCACCTGCCAGGCGGCGTAGATCGCGATGGGGATCAGGAAGACGTAGCGGCGCGGGCGCGAGCGGAGGTGCACGATCGCCAGCGCCACGGCTAGGAGGAGGAACGGCTCGCGGGTGAGGATGGCGCAGGTGAGGAAGGTCGCGCACAGCGTGTAGCGCCCGCGTGCGGCCATGAGGATCGCCAGCAGCCCGAACGCGCAGGCCACCGGCTCGCTGAGGTCGCGTGAGATCGAGTGCACGAAACCGGGATAGAGCGGGATCAGCACCGCCCACAACGCGTGCCGCCCGGACTGCTGCGAGAGGAGCGCGCCGGCGTAGGCCAGGACCAGCAGGGCCGCGTAGTTGACGAGGACCAGCGTCCAGGGCACGAGCAGCGGCTTGCCTCCCGACAGGAGCCAGACCAGCAGCGGGTAGCCGATGCGCTGGTGGCGATAGGGAGGCGTGTCGAGGCTGATGCCGAAGTCGACCTTCTTCCCCGTGAACGGATCGAGCGCGAGGCGGTAGAAGGCGAGGCCGTCATAGCCGGCGCTGTTCGGCAGGACGGTCAGCCCCTCGGGGAGCTGCTCGCGGTCGACGCCCAGCTCTCCGGCCACCACGAAGCGGGAGATGTCGCGGCCGCGTGCGTTCCAGAGCGCGACCACGAAGACGCCGTACAGCACGCCCACGATGAGGGCGGCGGCGAGAGGCGTGTTCAGGGCGGCGCGAAGTTTGGGCATACGCAAAAACGGCGGGCCTGGGGCCCGCCGTTTCGAGTGCATCGTACAGGAAGCGCTTACGCGGTCTTGGGCGCGGTCTTGCTCGCGAGGCCGTTCTTCGCGCTCTCCGCGAGGGCGGTGAAGGCGGCGGCGTCGCGGACGGCGATATCGGCCAGGACCTTGCGATCCAGCGTGTTCCCGGCGGCCTTGAGGCCGGCGATGAACGTCGAGTAGGACATTCCGTTCTGGCGCGCGGCCGCGTTGATGCGGGCGATCCAGAGGGTACGGAAGTCGCCTTTGCGGTCCTTGCGGCCGGTGAAGGCGGAGTTCAGGGCCTTGTCGACCGCCTGTTGGGCGATGCGATGGCCCCGCGACCTCATCCCGTAGAAGCCTTTGGCAAGCTTCAGGACTTTGGCGCGGCGGTTCTTTCTTTTTGGACCTCTTTTGACTCTCGGCATGGTCTCCTCGTTTTCCTTTCGTTTCGAGCGGACGGGTCAGGAGTGGTGTGACACCCGGCGCGCTCCGGTGGCGTAGCTCGTCGTCGTGCGAGAGCTACTTGTACGGAATCATGCGCTTCACGGTGCGCGCATTCGCGGGCGAGACCTCGACTTCACCGGCCAGCCTCGACTTACGGCCCGGCGATTTCTTGGTCAGGATGTGCGAATGGAAGGCGTGATTCCGCTGCAACTTGCCGCTGCCGGTCTTCTTGAACCTTTTGGCGGCTCCGCGGTGCGTCTTCATCTTAGGCATAGCTGTCCCCTTAAAGCCTCGCTGCTAACCGGGTTGGGTCTGGTTAGATTCCCGGCTACTTGTTCGGCGCGATCACCACCGACATGCGGTTGCCCTGCACGTCCGGGTGCGGATTCTCCGAGGCACCGAACTCCTTGATGTCGACCAGGAGCCTGTCGAGGACCGCCTTGCCGAGCTCCATGTGCGTCATCTCGCGTCCGCGGAAGCGGACGATGCACTTGACCTTGTCCCCGTGCTGGAGGAAGCGGACCACGTTGTTCTTCTTGAAGTCGAAGTCGTGCTCGTCGATCCGGGGGCGGAACTGCACCTCCTTCACCACGATCACTTTCTGCTTCTTCTTGGCCTCGGCCTGCTTCTTCTTCTGCTCGAAGAGGTACTTGCCGTAGTCCATGATCTTGCAGACCGGCGGCGTGGCGGAGGCGGAGATCTCGACCAGGTCGAGGTCCTTCTCCCGGGCCATCTCCTGCGCCTGGGCGATCGGCACGATGCCGACCTGCTGCCCTTCGGCGTCGATGAGGCGAACCTCCGGCGTGCGGATCAGGTCATTGATGCGGTTTTCGGGCTCAACTGGTCTACGGTCGAATCGTGGATTGCGGCGTGGTGGAAAAATACGAAGGTCCTCCCAGATTTTTCGGAACGTTAAACATACGGATAAATGCGTCAGAAAGTCAACGCGCGGCTCGAAATCAGCTGGCGTGCCTGCTCGACGAACTGCTCCACGGTGACGGTGTCCTGCTCCCCGCCGGTGCGCTTGCGAACGGTGACGGTACCGCTCGAAGCTTCTTTCTCACCGACGACGAGCATGAACGGGATCTTCTGCAACTGCGCGAGACGGATCTTCGCGCCGAGCTTGTCATTGCTGTGATCGGCTTCCGCCCGGAGGCCGGCTGCTTTCAGTTTCGCATGCACCTCTTCGGCGTATCCGACGAACTTCTCGGAAAGCGGCAATACGATCGCCTGCACCGGCGCGAGCCACACCGGGAACGCGCCGGCGAAGTGCTCGATCAGGATGGCGATGAAGCGCTCGAACGAGCCGTAGATCGCGCGATGCAGGACGGCCGGGCGATGCGCGGCGTTGTCTTCGCCGACGTAGGTCAGGTCGAAGCGCTCGGGGGCGTTGTAGTCGAGCTGGATGGTGCCGAGCTGCCACTTGCGGCCGATGCTGTCGGACACGTCGAAGTCGATCTTCGGTCCGTAGAACGCGCCGTCGCCCGGCTTCAGCTCGTACGGACGGCCGAGCGCGTCGAGCGCGCTCTTCAGGAGCGACTCGGCCCGGTCCCACAGCGCGTCGTCGCCGATGCGCTGTTCGGGGCGGGTGGCGAACTTCGCGGTGTATTCGAGGCCGACCGCGCGATAGACCTCGTCCAGCAGGGCCACGAACTTGTGCACTTCGCCCGGCACTTGGTCCTCGGTGCAGTAGATGTGCGCATCGTCCTGCGCGAACTGCCGGACGCGGGTGAGACCGCTCATCGCGCCCGCTGCCTCGTTGCGATGGAGGACGTCCTGCGTGTGCAGGCGCAGCGGCAGCTCGCGATAGCTGTGGCGCTTCATCCCGAAGTAGAGATGGTGCGACGGACAGTTCATCGGCTTGAGCGAGTAATCGTGCTCGCCGCTTTCGGTGTCGAGCACGAGGAACATGTTCTCGCGGTACTTGCCCCAGTGCCCGCTGATCTCCCACAGCCCCTTGTTGAAGAGCAGCGGGGTCTTGATCTCGACGTAGCCGTTCGAAAGCGCCAGCTCGCGCATGAACTGCGAGAGGGTCTGGTAGATCGAAGTGCCCTTGGGGGTCCAGAACGCCGCGCCGGGGGCGAAGGGGTGGAAGTGGAAGAGGTCGAGCTCCTTACCGACCTTGCGATGGTCGCGGGCTTTCGCCTCTTCCATCTGCTTGATGTAGGCCTCGAGCTGATCCTTGTCGGCCCACGCGGTGCCGTAGATGCGCTGCAGCATCGCGTTCTTGATGTCGCCGCGCCAGTACGCGCCCGCGACCGACATCAGCCTGAATGCGCCGAGACGGCCGGTGGAGGGGACGTGCGGGCCGCGGCAGAGATCGAACCACTCCCCCTGGCGATAGACGGAGAGCGCCTCGTCCCCCGGGATGGCCTTGATGATCTCCACTTTGTACTGTTCGCCGAGCTTCTCGAACATGGCGATCGCTTCGTCGCGGGTCCACACCTCGCGGCGTACCGGCACGTCGCGCTTCACGATCTCCTGCATCTTCTCTTCGATGCGGCGCAGGTCCTCGTCGGTGAACGGACGGTCGGTGGCGAAGTCGTAGAAGAACCCGTGCTCGATCACCGGGCCGATCGTGACCTGGGTTCCGGGGAACAGTTCCTGGACCGCGTGGGCCATGAGGTGCGCAGTGGAGTGGCGGATGGTGTCGAGGCCCTCTTCGCTCTTCGGGGTGACGATCTCGACCTTCGCGCCGTCGGGGACGGGTGCGTAGACGTCGACGATCTTGCCGTTCACCTTGCCCGCGAGGGCGTCCTTGGCGAGACGCTTGCCGATCGACGCCGCGACGTCGGCAACGGTCGCGTTGTCAGGGACTTCTCGGGTGGATCCGTCGGGAAGTTGTACGTTCATCAGAAAACCTCTTCGGAAAAACAAAAGACAGGGCCGAGGCCCTGTCTTCGATCGATAGCTAGGGGGAGAACGATCAATGACAGGGGGCGAGCGGGGTGCTCGTCGTTCGCGTCTGGCCTGTCGTAGTCGTCCGCAACATGGGGCAGGGAGTATAGCACGACGAAAGGGCTGAGGGCCGAGGGCCAAGGGAGGGCCGGCGCCCGGTTTTCCCTCGGCCCTCGGCCCTCAGCCCTCGACCCTGCTTCACCGCCTTAATCGTCCTCCTCTTCCTCCAGCTCGTCGATCTCCGCCTGGGTCGCCTTGCGGATCTTGCCGCCGCCGTCGCGGCGCTCGGAGCCGTCCCACTCGCGGCGGTTGTTCAGCCAGACCAGGAGACCGGTCGCGACCGTGACCGCGCCGAGGGTCACCACGAGCACTTCCGGATTGCGGCGCAGGTAATCGGTCGCGTCCTCCAGCACTTCGTCGATGTCGGTCTCTTCGATGCGCGACTTCACGCGCCCGAGGACCACGTCCACGAGGCCGAGGCGCTCGACGAGGTCGAGGAGCCCATCGGTGCCGCCCGCCGCGCCGACCACGCTGCGGAGCATGTTCCCTGCGCTGCTGCCGCCGCTAGTCTTCGCGCCACCGCGGGAGCTGCCGCCCGAGGAACTGCTGCCACCTTTTTTCTTCGACGAACCGCCGCCCGAGGACGACGATCGGCCACGTTCATTCTGTTCGCTTCTTGCTGCCATTCCACAGTACCTCCGAGGTCTCATATTGCAACTGCGCGACCAGCACGGAATACCGCAGTGGCCGTGTGATTTGTGGCAGCGCATGTCGACGTCGTGGGTTGTCCTCGTGATCGCCGGATTGCTCGAAGTCTGCTGGGCGGTCGGCCTCAAATACACGGACGGCTTCCGCCGCCCCCTCCCGTCGATCCTGGTGATCGCCGCCATCGCGGCAAGCATGTTCCTGCTCTCCTGGGCCGCCCGGACCCTGCCGATCGGGACGGCCTACGCCGTGTGGGTGGGCATCGGCGCCTTCGGCGCCGCAGTACTCGGGATCGTCCTGTTCGACGAGCCACTGACCGCCGCGAGGATGGGCTTCCTCGCGTTGTTGCTGGTGGCGATCGTCGGGCTCAAGGCGACGAGCCAGGCCTAATATGGAGTACGGTAACGACAGTTACCGCTCTGACTGCCTCTGTTCGTAGCACGAGCGAAAGCTGGACCTGCCTCGCGTTTCAGGACGAATAGAAGCAGTGAAAGCGGTAACTGTCTGTCGTTACCGCACTCCATAAGACAAACGGCGCCGCAGGGCGGCGCCGTTTTGAGGGAAGGCGATTGGTAGGCTCTAGCGGACTCGAACCGCTGACCCCCACCGTGTCAAGGTGGTGCTCTAACCAACTGAGCTAAGAGCCTGAAAGATTGGTAGGCGCTAACGGACTCGAACCGTTGACCCCCACCGTGTGAAGGTGATGCTCTACCGACTGAGCTAAGCGCCTATCAGGAATCCTGTCAACGAACCACCCCTGCCGTCTATTTCCCGGCGAGGGGCGCTCAAGATAGCGAAGCCGGACCGGCTCGTCAACCGCCGCCTTACTTCTTTTTCGACGACTTCTTCGACGAGGAGCGGCTGGACTTTTTCGCGGCGGCCTTCTTCGAGCTCGACTTCTTCGCCGTGGACTTCTTCGCGGTCGACTTCTTCGAGGACGACGCTTTCTTCGAGTTGCCGCTCGTCTTCTTCGACGTCGACTTCTTCGCGCTGCTCGCCTTCTTCGACGACGACTTCGGCGGCGGCGGCACTTTGCCGCCTTCGCGGCGCGCTTCCGACAGGCCGATCGCGATTGCCTGCTTTCTGCTCGTCACCTTCTTGCCCGAGCCGCCGCTCTTCAGCGTGCCGCGCTTCCGCTCGTGCATCGTCTTCTCGACCTTCTCCTGCGCTTTCTTCCCGTACCTGGTTGCCATGCAGAAAACCTCCTGCACAAGAAGTTGTGCAAGTAGCAGGCCCGGCCATTACTCCGCACTGATCACGACGCTCGTCGGCGCGAGCACCACCGTGCCCTTGCGCTTCACACGCGCTTCCACCTGGTGCGTGCCGGCGCCGAGGGAGCCGTCGGCGATCAGCTCCAGGTCGTAGCGGCCGCGCAGCGTGTTCTTCGTGCGGTTGATGGCCTGCTGCGGGAAGTTGGCCGTCGAGGCGTAGAAACCGCCGGTTGATTTCGCGGCGGTGGCCAGCCCTGCGCTGAGCTGTCCGGGCGCTTCGGACGTGTTGAGGGAGACGATGGTCGTGCGGGCGTCGATGAACCGGTCGCGTGCCTCACCCCATTCCCCCCGGATGAAGAGCCTGCCGGCGAACATCTCACCGAATCCATACCCGCAGAGGAGCAGCGTCTTCGGTCCCTCGATGTTGCCGAGCGCTTTTGCCACCAGGAGCAGCGCGGTCTCGACCGACGCCGCGTTCTTCATCTCGTCGCGATCGAGATAGCGCGCGAGCGACGGCTCGTCGACCGGCGGCGGCGCCGGCGGCTGATCGATGTAAATCGAGTCGCCCATGGCCTGGGCCACGTCGTCCTTGTCGCGCGTGAAGTCGCGGCGGAACTTCAGGTGCGAATCGAACGACAGGACCGCCACGCGGTCGTTCGGCTCCAACGACTGCACGAGCTGGTTCGCATAGCTGCGGAACTTCAATTGCCCGCGCAGCCGCCGGGTTTCGCGCGAGAAGTCGGTCTGCACGAAGGCGACGAACAGTCGTCCTTTCGCCCGGACCTCGGCGTCTTTCTCCTGGAGCTCGGTCAGCGCCAGGAACTCGGCCGGATCCATGTCCTCGAGCACGAGCGGCTCTTCCCCGGCATCGAACTCGGCGTCGTCGATCCACGTCACCGAGGCCACGCGCGCCGGTTTGCCGCCGACCGTGACCGTGAACTCTTCCGGCTTCAGGTCGGTGACCGGCTCTCCGTTCATCTTCGTCACGCGCAGGTCCAGCAGGACCCGCGAGACCGTGATCGTCTCCGTGTACTGCGCCAGTGCGTTGGTAGCGAACAGCAGTACCGCCAGAAGCCTCGTCATTGGGACCATGAGAACCAGACCTGTTCCAGGCGATGCCGTCTGCGGCGGCCGTCGACGATCTCGACCTGCACGTCGCTTCCGGGCGGCACGTCGAATTCTTTGTAGAACCCGGGATTCCCTGTCATCGGATACCACGGATACGCTGCCGTCACGTCGGGCCGCGGCCCGAGCTCGACCGGCACGATCACCTTGCCGTTCGCGAACCGGAGCTCGACTTTCTCGATGCCCCATGGTGACAGCGCCCAGCCGGAGACGCGCAACTTTCCGGTGACGACTTCCCCCGGTTTCGGCTGCTCGAGATTGCCGAACGTCCCCTCGCTCTGCGTCGATTCGAGGTCGAGGAAGCGGTTGAGGTTCGTCCGCTGCTGGATGTCGAGCGGCTTCGCGCGCGAAGGCTCGAAGTCGCGGTGCTTGCGCGTGAGGAACACGTAGTCGCCGTGCATCCCCTCGTCGAAGCGGCGGATGAATGTGAGCGAGCCGGCCATCAGCGCCTGGCGCAGCCAGACGCAGGTCGGCATGTACGTCGTCTTCAGTCGATCGGCATGCACGACCACGGTCGTGACGCCGAGCTGCTCCAGCCGCGGGAGGAAGTCGCGCGGGATCGGGGTCTGCTCGCTCAGCTGCACGAGCTCCGCGAACGACGGCGGCACGAAGCCGGAGACGCCGTTCACCATCGGGCGGTGGTGCGTCGTCGCGCGGAGCATGTACGCGTACTGGTCGTCCTGCCGCAGCGGCAGCTCGATGATCGGCCCGTCCAGCCGGTTCTCCGCGAGGTACCGGTACACCGGCGGCGGCTCCGGCAGCGCGAGATACCAGCGGATCGGCGCCGCGTGCAACTCGAGGAGGAAGAGTCCCGCGATCGCGACGTGGAGCGCCGCGCGCGTTTTCGGCCCGAAGCGTTTCGTCAGGTTGGCGATGCCGCAGGCGGCGAGCAGCGCCAGTCCCGTGTACGCGATGAACGACCAGCGCGCAGGCACGCGGATGCCTTTGAAGAGCGGCACGGAGTCGAAGAGGAACGTGCCGAACCAGCCGTTGAGGCCGAGCGAGCCGAAGTAGCCGAGGGCGATCCAGAGCAGCGCGATGAGCGTCGACCGCCCGCGCCAGGTCAGGCCGATCAGCGCGAAGAGCAGCACCAGGCCGCCGGGGAACAGCCACCGTTCCGGATTCACCGTCGTGTCGCCGAGCGCGCCGGCGTACCAGCGGCTGTGCAGGCTGGAGATCAGCCAGTTCGACGGCTCGGCCGAGTACTGCATGGTCTCGCCCGGATCGCCGCGGAAGCCGTACAGCTCGCGCACGCGCTGGTACGGCAGCAGGACCGGCGTCAGGATCGAGAGCGCCACGGCGGTCGCGAGGATGCCGCCGATCCAGTAGTGCCGCTCTTTGCGCGCGCCGAGGAGAAACGACAGTCCGATGGCCAGGCTGCCGAACGCGAACCAGTGCAGGTTGGAGAGGCCGTTCATCAGGAAGGCGATGCCGAAGAGCGCGGCGCGTTTCGGCGACGGCTTCCTGGCGAACCAGATCAGCGAGGCGAGCATCAGCGGGAGCCACATGGCCCAGAGGTGCTGCAGATGCGTGAGATGCGTAAAGCGGAAGGAGAAGAAGGCGAAGTAGATCCCGCTGCAGATCGCCGCCCCGGCCGATCCGGTCACCAGCCGCGCCAGCACGTACGCGCCGTAGCCGGTCAGCGCGAAGGCGAGGAACATGGCCACGTTGAAGATCGTGATCGGCGGGACGCCCGCGACGTACAGAGGCAACAGCGGCAGGGCGATGCCGATCAGGTTCTCGCTGAAGGCCAGCGAGTAGCGGTGCGGGTGGAAGAGGTTCGCGTCGAAGATCCGCAGCGGCTGATGGAGGAACGCGTGAAAGTCCCAGTCCAGGATCCAGGTGTTGATGGCCGGATCCTGCGGATGCGGGAGCGCGGTCGTGAAGTTCGCCACGAGCGGCCACGTCATCACCGCGGTCAACGCGCAGAACAGTACAACTACCGCGAGCTCGCGCCCCAGCCGCTTCATCCGCCTCCTATCCTACAATCCGCGCCGGAAAGGGACTCATTCATGCGCGTTGCTGCACTCATCTTCGCCTGCTTCGCCGCCTTGCCTTCATTCGCGGCGTCGTTCGACGAGCTGTTCCTCGACAAGACCATGCGCGTCGACTACTTCCACACCTCGACGCCGAAGGGCGACGAGATCCTCGCGCTCGACCGCGTCGTCTCCGACGGCCCGTGGCCGGGCAGCCGGACCCGCCTCATCGACACCTCCAACCTCGGCAAGTACTACTTCGAGGTAATCGACCGCGACACGAACCAGCCGCTCTACTCGCGCGGCTTCGCGTCGGTGTACGGGGAGTGGGAGACGACCTCCGAGGCGAGGGAGCGGCCGGCCACGTTCCACGAGTCGCTCCGCTTTCCCTGGCCGAAGAAGCCGGTGCAGGTACGCCTGCACAAGCGCGACGCGCAGAACGCGTTCCAGCAGATCTGGTCGACGGTCGTCGATCCCGGTTCGCGTTTCGTGAATCCGGCTGACGCGAAGCCGGCGGGGCGCGTCTGGTCGTACCTCGACAACGGGCCGGCTTCGCAGAAGGTCGACCTGCTCGTGATCGGCGAGGGCTACACCGAAGCCGAGATGCCGAAGCTGCGCAAGGACGTCGAGCGCCTGGCCGGCAAGCTGTTCGCGACCGAGCCGTTCAAGTCGCGCAAGTCGGACTTCAACGTGCGCGTGCTCGAGCTGCCGGCGCAGAAGAGCGGCGTCCACCGCCCGCGCACCGACGACGACCGCCGCAGCGTCACCGGCGTGCAGTACAACATCTTCGATTCCGAGCGCTACGTGCTGACGCTCGACAACCGCGCCATGCGCGACGCCGCCTCGTCCGCGCCGTACGATTTCCTCGAGATCCTGGTGAACGAGAAGCAGTACGGCGGCGGCGGGATCTTCAACGACCAGGCGACGTCCGCGGTCGATACCGGCTTCGCCGAGTACGTGTTCGTCCACGAATTCGGCCACCACTTCGCCGGACTCGGCGACGAGTACTACACCTCGGACGTCGCATACGAGACCGGTGGCGTGGAGCACCCGGAGCCGTGGGAGCCGAACATCACCGCCAACGGCGCGCGCCCGAAGTGGATGGAGCTCGTCACCCCCGGCACCCCGCTCCCGACGCCGTGGCGGAAGGAGGAGTTCGAGGCTCACCAGCGCGAGTACCAGGCCGAGCGCCGCAAGCTGCGAGAGGCGAACGTCCCCGAGACGCAGATGGATGAGCTCTTCCGCCGCGCCCTGGTCTACGACACGAACTTCCTCGCCGCGGAAAAATACGCAAACCGCGTCGGCGCCTTCGAAGGCGCCAGCTATGAGGCCAAAGGTCTCTATCGCCCCGAAGCCGACTGCATCATGTTCACGCGCGACGAAGTCGGCTTCTGCGACGTCTGCACGAGGGCCATCAACCGGATGATCGACATGCACGCGAAATAGCGCCAGCCAGGCAGCGCCGCAGTAGAATCCGCTTCGTGCCCCTCACATTCGTGGCCGGGTCCGCGGCCGATGTTTTTGCGGACGACCTCGCGCGCGCGATCGGTGCGGAACTGCGTCAGCGGTTCCCATCCGTCGCGCACGACGAGGTGGAGCGCTACGAATCGGAGCCCGTCGACGCGACCGGCTGGCGCGCATTGCAGAAGCGCGTGCTGCAGACCCTCGACGTCGCCCCGCAGCTCACAACCGTCGATGCCTACCAGGCGGTCTACATCCCCGGCGCGCACGACGGCGTCGATCACCTGCCGATCGCGAATCTCGCCGACCCGCTGCAGGTCGGCTCGCTCCCCGCGTTGCTCGAGGAGCTCCGCCGCTTCGCCGGCGCGGCCTCGCTGCCGACCGACGACCTGGAGCTCATGAAGCTCGCCGCCCACTACCTCGAGACCGACGACGTCAACGCCGATCTCGACGTGCAGACCTACGTGCAGCTGCTCTTGAGCGCGAAGCAGGCGGCGGCGCACAACCAGGCGCTGTGGGTCGTGACGTAACACGCATCGCGAAGGTTTGGAGTGCGGTCACCGCACTCCAAATCTGCAGGGTCGAGCAGTACGTAAGGCCCTGAGGAAGAGGCTGAAAGTCAGGAAGGCGCGCGCATGAGCAGCACGTGCGAGAGGGGATCCGGGCAGCGGCCGGATAGGTGGCCGATCAGCTTGAACGGCTGGTTGTTCCGGTATTCGATCGCCTCCACGACGATCGAGACGCCCTGGCACTGCATCTCCGGCAGCCCGTGGATGAAGATCGTGGCACCCTGGCCGTGAATCTCGCCCGTGATCGCCCGCGGCGGACCGATGCGTGGGAGGATCTGACCGGTGATCGCCGGGCGCGTGGCGTCGATGGAGAGGACGGTGCCGCGCCAGTCTTCACCTTCCGGATAAAGCGCCAGGAATCCCCGCCAGTCACCGTGCAACCCCTGCGTGGTGACGCGTTGCGGTCCCTGGATGAACGGAGCCGTGGGCGAGCTTTCACGGCAGGACGGGAGAGCGAGAACGCAGAGGCATACCGCAATCCGGCTGGTGAGCATGACAGGAATTTACGCACGTTTCCGGCCGGGCGTCCAGCCTCCCGGGCGACGGGCTCAGCGCGCCGCGGTCGAGCTGCCGCGCGTTGCGGCGATCCCGTCCACGCGGATCGAGACGTTCGAGGCCGCGAACAGCGTGTCCGAGCCGGCACGCCGCATCCACACCACCACCGTGTAGACGCCGGGGCCCTCGGTGAAGGGGACGGTGAAGGAGAAGTCGCCGGCCTTGCCGAGGTAGAAGTCGCCGCGGCTGCCGTTGGCGTATTCGCGGCGGACCATCTCCAGGGTGCCGTTCTGGTTCTTGCGGAGGTCCTGCTTGAGGCGGGGGAGGTAATCCTTCCTCCGGTCGGGGAGGGAGTAGCTTTCGAACGCGTTGGCCACGTGCGCGGGCATCGACTCCGGCACCGGCTCGAAGTGGACGCTGATCGCGTCGACCTTCGCGCCTGGGACGGGTTTGGCCGAGGCGACGATCGTGTCGGCGATGCTGGCGCGGCGGGGGAGGGGTCTGGTCCAGTGGAGGTAGCGGCGGACGAACTCGTGCACGAGGCGGAACTCGCCGCGCTCCCAGGCCAGGCCGATGCCGACGTGCGTGGCGTGCGGGTCGAGGATGGTGCGCTTGTGCCCATCCTTCGGCGGCATTTCGGCCATCATCGCGTCCTGCGAGCGGCGCGACATCTCGTACAGCGCGCGCTCGTTGAAGACGTAGTTCGCCGACCAGGCGGCCGCGTTCTCGCTCAGGCCGTCGTTGCCGCCGGCGAACGAGTAGCGCATGTACGGCGGCAGGCCGTCGGTGGTGAAGTGGCCGTTGGTGTTGTTGGCGATCTGCTGCTCGCAGTAGCGGTCGCCGAAGACCGAGCCGTCGAGGTCGAGCTCCACCGGCGGCAGGTGATACAGCTGCCGGTCCCTGTTGATGAGCTTGAGGATGTGCTGCCGCAGCGTGGTGCGCGTCAAATCGATATCGCTGTGCGCCAATGGCGACGCCAGGAGGAGGACACCGACCGCGATGAACAGTCTTTTCATCGAATACGAGTCAACGGCAACTCGATCATAACGCGCAAGCCGGGGTTCACATTCTCCGCATGGATGCGCCCGCCATGTTCCTCGATGGCCTTCCGCGCGATCGCCAGGCCGAGGCCGGTTCCGGTGGACTTCGTGGAAAAGTAGGGATCGAAGATCTTGTGGAGCACGTCGGGAGCGACGCCGGGGCCGGAGTCCTCGACCGAGATCACGACCTTTGAATCGACGCCTTCGCTGCCGAGGCGCACGCGGCCTCCGGGAGCGGCCTGGAACGCGTTTTCGATCAGGTTCGCGATCGCGCCGCGCAGCAGGCGCTCGTCGCCGGTGAACGCGGCCGGCGTCGACGGCGCGATGCTGACCTCGAAGTCGATGCCGCGCTCGCGGCTCTCCGAATAGCCGGCGGCGAGATCCCGCAGCAGCTGCTGCAGGTCGAGCGGCTTCCGGTTCACCTGCCGCGTCGACGCGTAATCGCTGAACTCCTTCGACGTCTCCCGCAGCGTCACCACCTGGCGGAGGATGTTGTCGACGCCGGTGCGGACCACTTCCGGCAGCCGCGGATCGCGGCGCTCGGCGAGCGTGCGCAGGTGCTCGGCCGTCAGCTGGATCGGCGTGAGCGGATTCTTGATCTCGTGCGCCACCTGTCGCGCCATCTCCCCCCATGCCTCGAGCCGGTTGGAGCGCAGGATCTCGGTCACGTCCTCCGCGATGAGCATCTCCTCCTCGCTGTCGGGGAGCGGCACGAGCGAGACGCGCAGCGTCCGTTCGTTGTCGTCGATGGCGATCGCGATCTCGCGCGACTCGAGGTGCCGCGGCCGATGCTCGGCCAGGAAATCGCCGACGTCGGGGAAGGTCGGGAAGGAGTCGCCGAAGAGGCGTCGGGCCATCGCGTTCATCGCGCCGGCGCGGTGCCGGCCGTCGAGGACGACCACCGCGGCGTTGATGTTCTCGAGCAGCGTCTGCAGGCGGTCGCGCTCGTGGCGGAGGTCCTCCTGCTGCTGCCGGATCGAGTACGACATATCGCGGAACGTCGTCACCAGCAGCCCGATGTCGGGATCGGAGGGGACGTCGAGCTGCAGGTCGAAATCCCCTCGGGCGACCGCGCGCGCGCCGGCCACGAGGCCCTGCACCGGACGGGTCACGCCGCTGGCGATCCGGAACGCGACCGCGATCGCCGCGAGGGCGATGAAGAAGAGCAGCAGGTAGATGGTGGTGGCGAGATCGTTGACCTGGCTCTCGATCTGGCGCCCCTGCACGATGAAGGGGAGCGCCAGCGTGTAGCGGTCTTTCGTGCCGAGGTTGACGGTGGTGTAGATCTCGACATAGCGCGCCGCGTTGCTGGAGCGGCTGGCGAACACGAGCTGCTTGCCGCGCAGCACGATGTCGAGATAGACGTCTCCGGGCAGGCGCTCCGACTCGATGTGCGCGGCGAAGAGATCGCGCCGGCTGGAGGCGGTGAGGCGCTCGCCGCGATAGAGATGCAGGTCGTGCTGGATCACGCGCGCGAGCCAGCTCAGGATGTTGTCGTCGAGCACCTGTTCCGGCGTCGCCTCCGACGGCGAGTTGATGTAGTCCTCCACCACGCGCTGTGCGGTGTTGAGCGCGTTCTGCCCCTGCTCGAGGTACGCGGTCTCGAGCCGGTTCGCGAGATAGACGCGGACGAACAGCACGAACGCCACGAGCGGCAGGATCACGACCGCCATCAGGTAGATCGAGGTGCGGGCGCGGAAGTCGAGATTGCCGGGCGCGCGGCGCAGCCAGGCCAGGATGCGCGGCAGCGAGCGCCACGCCAGCGCGAAGGCGAGCGCGATCAGCGCCCACATGGCCACGCCGCCCGCGCGGCGGATCTGCTGCCCGGTGGTGGTGACCAGCAGCGGAAAGGCGTACAGCGCGTTCTCGCCGCGGCGCAGGTAGAGCGCGGAGGCCTCGGGATCGGTCGACGCCACCCACATCCCGCCGCCCGGCTTCAGCCGCGCGAAGTAGAGCGCCGGATTCTGCGGCAGGTTGTAGGTGATGGCGCTCTGCGCGTTGCCGGCGGCGTCGAAGACCGCCGGCTCGCGCTGCTGGTGCAGGCTCGTGCTCTGGCTGGTGGTGGTCTCGAAGAAGTCGCGATAGACGTCGGCCGACGCGGTCGCGCCGGGATCCGCAGGATTCACGACGTGCACGCTGCCCAGGCCGATGGTCGTGCCGAGCACCGTCACGTCGAAGTCGTGATGCCACAGCACGCGGCGGATCTTGCCGACGTGCAGCACTTCGCCCTCTTCGGTCTCGTTCCCTTCGTCGAACTGCGGCAGGCCGACGCCGAAGCGGCTCATCGGCGAGTTCGTGAACTCGTCGCGGATCGCGATCACCGCCGGTACTTTCCACTCCGACAGGTCGGAGCGGAGCCAGAGCGCGTACGCGAGGTCCTCCATGCTCATGCGGCGGTAGTCGTCGGGAAGAATGGTGGCCAGGTCGATGCGCTGGAACTCGCTCTGCAGCGTCGACTCGATCATGGTCCTCATCTGCCCCGCCTCGCCGGCCACCAGCGGAGCGTAGGTGCCGGAGATGAACTGCCGCGCGCTGGCCTGCCCGAAGATGTGCAGCGGCACGTAGACCACCGCGGTGACGATGAGGGCCATGGCCGCGATGCGGAGCGCCGTGTTGCGGTTGCTGCGCGCGACGTGGATGTTCGCGAAGATCAGCTCCGCCAGCCACACCACCGCGAATGCGAACAGCAGGATCGCGGCGAAGAGGACGCCCTGCACGAGCGTGGCCGGGATGACGTGCTCGGGCAGTGCGTTGATGCGCGAGTTCGCGACGAAGTTGTCGACCAGGCGGATGTAGCCCCACGCGGCTCCTGCGGCGAGAACCGCGCGTACGACGAGCGGGAGGCGTTTCAGGTACGGGCAGAGCAGCACCGCCACCGCGAGGATCGTGGCCGCCGTGAGGAGCAGGTCGAGCGGCGACTTGCTGAACGGCCCGAGGATCTTCGAGCCGTAGATCTGGAAGTCGAAGATCCCGAACGTGTCGTTCGGCGCGCGCAGCGGCAGCAGCGCGACGCGCGCCACCGCGAGCGGGAGGAACGCGAGCGGCGAGCGCACCTTGATCGCGAACACGATCAGAGCCCCGACCGCCAGCAGCAGGGCCCCGGTACTGGTCCCCTCGGCGCGCGTGGCGTCGAGCACTTCCACCGAGCCGCGCGGCGTCACGTCGACCCAGAGCGACGAGTCGGCGCGTTTCGCGACCACGAAGCGGTGCGTCCCCGGCTCCTGCCGCGGGAAGCCGCCGTGGAAGCGCATCGAGACTACCCACGCGTCGTCCTCGTGGAACGCCGGCATGCGCCCGGCGACGTTCTCGATGCGCGCGAACGACTGCACCGTGAACTTCTTCGCCGTGCGCGAGCGCGTCACGTACAGGTTCGTGACGTCGAACTGGAAGGTCCGGTTGGCCGGGGCGCGGTAGTCCTCACCCCACCAGGCCACCGGCACGCCCCGCTCGTCGAGGATGCGCGCGCCGCGTCCTTCCCCTTCCGGCACTTCGCGCTGCAGGATGAGGAAGAGCGCGGCGGTGTCGGCTTCCTTCCCCGCGATGCGCTGCGTGATGCGCGCGGCCGCGGCATCGAGCTCCGCTTCGAGCTTGGTGATGAGCTCGCGCACGTGCGCGACGTCATGCGAGAGATGGGCGGAGGAGCGCTGCTTGAACTCCGTGGCCAGCTTCGCCGAGCGCCAGATCGAGGTCGCGTCGACGACGGCCACGAGCACGAGCAGCAGCGCGGCGAGCCGGGGCGTGGAGCGCCGCGTCAGGAAGAATGCCGCGATGCCGAGCAACGCGACCGCGCCCGCGGCCCAGAGCTGCGTACCGGCATAAAGACGAATCGCCGTCGCGAGTGCGACGGCGATCCAGGCAAACTTCATCGGAATGGGAGTCCTCAGCCGGCCGAGCGGACCGAGATCACGGTCCAGCGCCCGTCCTTCTGCTCCTGCAGCGTGATGTAGAGATCGCGGTCGCCCGCGGAGGTCGTCCAGCGGCCCTTGATCTGGTACTGCTTCTGGGCGCGTGCGCCCTTGGCGTACACCTGCTCGAACCCGCTCGGCTTCACCTTGTTGAAGAGGCCGTCGAGCAGGTAAGCGGCCTGATCGCGCCCGAAGAACCCGTCCTTATCGGCCAGTCCCGGGAAATCGAGCTGTACCTGTCCGTCCGAGCTGATCCCCGACACGATCGCATCGACGTCGCCGCCGCCGAAGCCGCGCTCGAGGTTCTGCATGGCCGCATCGAGGTCGCGGAACTGCGCTGAAGCGACCAGCGGAACGAACAGCATGACGAAAGCGAATCGCGTCCAGAGTTTCATGTTGTCTCCTGTGATGCCCATACAAACGAGGCATTACTGTTGGTTATTCTAAATCCTTTCAACGACTTACGTGTCTCATTCCCAGTCCGTCCATGTCCTCTGCGCGTGACGGCAACCCGCGCCGTTCTGCTTCCTCCAGGAAGTCGGCCGGGGCGGGTGCGGCGACGCGAAGTGTCTGACCTGTCAACGGATGTAGCATTTCGAGCTCCGCGGCGTGCAGCATCGGCCGCACGGCGCTACTCTCTCCATAGAGCCAGTCGCCTGCCAAGGGGTGGCCGATGGCGGACAGATGCACGCGGATCTGATGCGTCCGGCCGGTCTCGAGCGTGATATCGACGAGCGAGCCCGACGGCTTCGCGGACAGCGCCCGCACGTGAGTGATGGAACGCTTTCCATGGTCCCGTACGCCGAACTTGATCGCGCCGATGCGCGCGATCGGCGCGTCGATGGTCTGCGTCTCCGCGAGCTCACCCTCGCAGATGGCCAGGTAGCGCTTGGTGATCCGCTTCCGCTCGAACTGCCGCGTCAGGCGGACGTTCATGGCCGACGACTTGGAAAAGAAGATCACCCCGCTGGTCCCGCGATCGAGCCGCTGCATGAGGTAAGCGGGGGAGGTGTGGCGCTCCACGAGGTCGTGCAGGAAAGGCTCGTCCGGCTCGAACATCCGCTGCTGCACGACGATCCCGGGCGGCTTGTTGATGAAGATCAGCGTGTCGTCTTCGTAGAGGATCGCGAGCCCGGACGCTACTCCAGGTAGTTCAGCGCCCACGGGCCCTCACAGGTGAGTTGCAGCACCGTTTCTTCTTCGATGACCAAGTAGTGCGGCTCGTGGGGCGGGTTGACGTAGAAGCCGCCCGCGGTGAAGGTCTTGCCGCCTTCCGCGAGCTTCGTGCCGAAGCCGACGCGCACCCGTCCCGAGAGCACGGTCACCCGCTCGTCGCGCGGATGCGTGTGCGGCGCGACGATGCTCCCGGCCGGCAGCTTGAGCCGGATCGTGAACATCCCCTCCTGCTGCGGCCCTCCTTCCAGCACCGCGATCTTCGTCCCCTCCGGCATCGACGGCGGCGCATCGCTCCAGACGATGTCCGTGACCTGGATGGGCGTGGCGGCGAGCAGGAGGATCAGCAGGAGTGCGTGCATCGCCCGATTGTAATTTGGAGTGCGGCGACCGCGGTCGCCGCACTCCAGACTCAAGACGTGCCCTGCTGAGACGCCCCTCCCGTGTTCACGACGATCTGCGGCGCCTTCGGCTGCCGGTCCTCCGAGCCTTCGGGCGGGCTCTTCTCGTTCGGTTTCACCGTCGAGCGGATCACCATCACCTTGTTCAGCACGTCGAACCAGAACGGCGCTCCCATCGTGGAGGCCAGCGCGGTGATGAACCAGCCCAGCATCGCGAAGAGCACGTCCCACGGCGATCCCGCTCCCGGGACGCCGGTTCGCTTGACGCTCGGCCACCAGCCGTTCGTCCAGCCGATCGGGAGCGTCAGCGACTCCAGCTCCTGTTTCGCGACGCTGTATTCGGTGCCCGACCCTAGCTCCGTCGCCTCGCTCGCCCTCTGCACCACGGCCGCTCTTGTCGCGTCGTCGCGGTACAGATGGTCGGCGATGCGGATGGTGTTGACGTTCAGCACCACCGCCACCACCATCCCCGTCCAGAAGATGATCCACTGCGTCGAGCGGCGGTACCAGCCGGAGATGCGGTCCATCGAGCTGTCGTACCAGGCCTCGATGTTCTTCTGCGCCTTGTCCAGGTCCCCCTGCGCGCCGTCGATCGCCGCGAGCAGCGCACGCTTCACGGCAGGGTTCTGGATCTTGAGGATGTTCGCCCGCATCGCATCGAGAGGCGCGAGCTGGGACGCCGGCGCGTCGGCGACGTCCGGGTTCGGTCCGCGCGCGGCGAGATCCATCACCGCCAGCGCGAAGGTCTTCGTCGGGATGTAGGAAGGAAGGCTCGACCGCGACGTGATCGAGTTGGGCTTCGCCGTGCGATTGCCCGGGTCGTACTTGCCGGAAAAGAGGCCGTTGATCAGCGGGTGCTCGTACAACATCTTCGCCAGGCCCGTTCCGTCGCGGTCGTCGAGGAGCGAGCGGAGCCCGTGCTCGAGATAGGCCGCGCGTGTCTTGAGCCACGACTCGATCCCTTCGCGGATCGTCGAGCAGATGATGCTCATCAGCAGGAAGACGAGGATGACCCCGATCGCGACTTCGATGATTTCCGAACCAAACATGTGTGGACCCCTCGGATAGGAGTGACCCGGGGGCGCGCTTCCCTACCCCGGCATAGCCGGAACCAAGAAGTAAGTGCGAGAGGCGCGGTCGGCGGTATCGTCAGGCGATGGCCAGCCTGATCGACCGTCACCACGACCAGATCCTGGGCGTGCTCTCCTGC
>Ga0190270_10000062_pt1 | contig 51571 bp, 38 predicted proteins | sample Popmic320T_FD_133748 | JGI IMG/M metagenome (GOLD analysis project Ga0190270, IMG submission 133748) | Populus adjacent soil microbial communities from riparian zone of Weber River, Utah, USA - 320 T | ecosystem: Environmental > Terrestrial > Soil > Riparian zone | place: USA: Utah | collected...
AAGGTGCGACGTGCGAGCTTGGCAGAGGTGCGATTAGCGCTAGAGCCTGTATTAAGAGAAACGGCCTTAACCTAATGGAAAAATGGCTCAAGTTCCTGCGCCACTACGGGCCGGTACCTTATAACGACAATATGTACGACGAGACGATCCAACGATCGGCTCGGCGGTCCAAAATCGCGCCGATCAAGTTTGAGCATCCGATTCAGTCAATTCTAGTCAGTTCCTTTACTCAAACAGCAGATCCGGTTTCGGTAATTCTCACTGGCACCGCCGGGGATGGTAAAACCCACCTTTGCCGCCAGGTATGGGAAGCACTCTATGGGAACGAGGAGGAGTGGGCTTCAAATAATCCATATCTAACATTAGAGATCTCGCCCACGACAGATCAAAAAGTCAGCTCAAATGACCTGGACCGCGACAGCCCTCGAAGCCTTACCCTGCATTTTCTGCGGGATTTGAGTGGTTGGGCTCCCCAGCAGGGCGCGGATTGGGAGCCGGAAAAGGAGCAACTGCTTCAGACGTTCTGCGAGTCTATCTTTGATCCCACTTCTAACGATGTGTTCTTGATAGCGGCGAACGACGGTCAGCTTGTCGAGTCTTGGCGGCGATTGAGTGATACTGAATCTGTCGAGAAGGCACGTCGGATCTTTGAGGATTTACTCGTCGAAGATCGTCAAGAGCAACCCGGCGTTCGGCTGAAGTTCTTCAACCTTAGTCGAATTAATTCCACCGAGTTATTCGATCGCGCGTTATCTGCATTTCTCGGACATTCCGGCTGGCAGGAACTAGAGCAGGCAACTCATCCAGACAACGAGGTGTTTGGGCTACTATGTCCGATTCGCCGAAACTATGAGTTGCTTCAAGCACCGCTGGTTCAGTCACGAATTCGGGCGCTCTTAGAGCTGTGTGACTATAACGGGCTTCATGTTCCGATTCGACAGATCTTGATCCTCTTGACTAACGCCGTGCTTGGACATCCGGATGTGAAAGATCACTTGATGGTTCCCAAAGATGTGCCAAAAGTGATTGCTGCGGGAACGGTGTTTAAGGCGAGTCTCTACAATAATGTATTCGGAGGCAACCTCTCTGAATTGCGCAGACAGACGATCACGATCTTCGACTATTTAGAACGGTTTCAGATCGGTTACGAGACTTCCAATCGCATAGATAACCTGCTGATCTTCGGTGAAGATGATGAAAACTTTTCTAAGTATTTTTACGACTATGTAGCGAGTGACAATTTCTATGGTGCAGACTCTACCTACTATGCCGCCAAGCGTGAATATATTGAGGGAACAGATGAGAGCGAGGATCGCGCAGATAGTTTTTTGCAAATGCTTGTAAGTCAGAGGCGCGGCTTGTTTTTCAAGATCCCAAAGCAGGAGGAGGAAGACCTCAAATTGTGGGAATTGACTGTTTTCAAGTTCGCCGGTGAATACCTAAACTCGGTTGTTGAAATCCTCAGGATAGACAATAGTGTTAAGCGGCCGATCGTGTCGCGGCTTGTAAAGGGCCTCAACAGAGTTTTCACGGGCATGTTCATGAACAGTGACCGAGAACTCTTCCTGGCAACGAGCGGAAACTACTCCCAGTCAAAGGTCAGCCGGATTCTTGTGGAGCGTGTTGCCGTCGACCCGAGTAAAGGTGAGAAGGTTGTACTGCACTTTGATCATTCAAATTCCCGCGTATTACTCTCAGTCTACTTTGCTCCAGATTTGTTCGTGGACTTCAACTTAACGCTAATTCGTTATGAGTTCCTGTCTCGGATTGCCTCGGAGGGTGCGTTGCCCGCAAGCTTTTCGAAGGAATGTTATGAAGATCTTTTGGCCTTCAAGAGTCAATTGATTGCTGCTTGCGCTCAACGTCAGGGAACTGAACACGAAACGCGGTCGACGATATCGCTAAGTCTCCTCGCGCTGACTGAGCAAGGCATGCCGGACCCGAGATTCGTTGAGATTACCCCATGAGTCCTCTACCTCAGCCTCTTCCTCCGCCTGACAGCGTTGACCAATCGTCCTCAATGTGGGTCGACGAGGCTATTTGGGGGCACCGCCTTTATGACGAGCAACTGCCTTGGATGGTGTTGCTCGAATTCTTGAACGTATTTCACTACCAGTTTGAGAAGAAACGAGCGTTTGAGGAGCCGAACGGATTTAACACCTTGAAGTATCGGGCTGCTCATCGCCTCCACCTGCGAAACATTCTTTTCAACAATCCTCATCTGCCCGATATCTTGAGGAGCCTTCCCTCCGATGGTAGCCGATGGGATGAGTGGCTCAAGCGTATGAAGTCGGCTCAAGGTATAGCTCACCCTGAATTCAATTATCTTAAGGATCGCTTTCATTCCTTCGAGGACTTTTGTGAAGTGGTTTCGTTGATTCGCTTAACAAGTCTCGAAGTGAACAGTAATAAGCGATGGACTTCGAAGTTTGTGTTTCCGTATGGCAAGGAGTGTCTTTACGAAGACCTCGATAAGAATGCCGGGACAAATGATCGCCGGTTCTTCGGGCGAACCGGAGAGATACTCTATCTCATGCTTTGCCGCGCCGCCGGCAAGGAAACACTACTAAATGTGCTTACTGCCAAATTGTCAGAAGCCGACAGCACTTGGAACACGATTGTAAAAAGCCTTCAGCCATCTGATGAGGATCAGATCAGCGGTGACCGCGCCAATGCGTTCCTGCCTTACGAACAGCATGATTGTTTTGATGCGTTAGCCGAGGACTGGCTTGCAACGTTGAAGTTAAGCATGCCGGGATTCGACGTGTTGCCGCACTTGGTGAATCTTGTGGGGCTGCATTTGCTGAGATATCAACTAACGGTATCGCGGCAGCTCTTAGGCTTTAGTGGACCTGTACACTTAATTTGTGAACTTGTTGTTCCGAAGAGGTCACTTGTGCGTGAAGTGTCGTGCGACTTGTATCAGGAGAACAATCAATTGCCCGCGCGCGCAATAGAATGCTTTATCGCGAACATCGAGAATTCGGCAAGCTGGCACAAGGCGTTAACCGAGAATGACTCGTTTGAAAAGTGTAAGGCAATTTTGTATGAAGAGGCGCGGTGGGGAGAAATCTATGAAGGTCAACGTGACCCGCACTTCCTAATTGCCGCTCTTCGAGAGGCGGCGATGAAGCGCCATCGACAACACGTGGCTAACATCCACCGGAATTACGGCAGGGAGATCGGACTGGTATCGAAGAGAGGCACCGTTAGGCTTCGTTATGCGCCTACGGATTCTCTGCTTCGCACGCTTCTTTTTGCCAACGTAGAGAAGCGTACTGAACTTCATCAGTTTCTCGATAGACTCTATCAACGATACGGCATTGTGTTTGGTGATAAGGAAGCTGAGAAAGTTCTAGCAAGCGACCAGCTGGACAAGAAGGCATTTCAGGCAAACTCGCGCCGATTGGAACAGAGGCTTGCGAGCCTAGGACTGTTGAGGCGCCTTTCAGATGGTTGTGCCTACGTAATCAATCCTTACTGGACAGAGCTGAAATGACTGGCGATGAGCTGATCGGACTAGTGGCTGCGGTTTACCTCCGCGACCGACTATCTGAGGATGAGTCGGGTGGCGTGGCGCGCTTTCTTCTCGATAGTCTTACCGCCAGCCAAACTGCTGCAGTAGCTAAAGTGATTCTGTCAAACCAGGCCCTCTCGGAACTAATCGAAATCAAGCTGCCCTTGCACTTCGTCGGTGATCATGGCCTCCCAGACGAAGTTCTTACCAAGGAGAGAACAACATACTTTCGCAATGCTGATTGCCCGCGATCCGCTTTGTTGGTGGCAAATACCGGCGATGATGAAGACCAGTCACTGAAGGAGTTGATGCCGGTAGGCGGATCTCAACTTCAGGCGCAACCTGAATTGTGGGTGCGCTTGGCTTCAAAAGATCTTCCAATAACAGATCAACATAAGAACTGGTGGGTAAAAGCATTACAGAGTCTGCTCGAAGTCCGATCCTTCTCACTCGACACCTATGCGGACTATGTCTTACAAACTCAGACCGCCATCGCTGACGGCCATCCTATTCTTCACGCGCTCGGCTTTGCACTTCCTGCTCTTCGGATTCCGAGAGACACAACTTACTTCACCAGTCTAAGCGAGAAGACCGCCGCGTATGCTTCCAAATGGAAGGCGCTCTTTGCTCAAGCGGTCAAGAGGCGCGCCTGCTATTTACTAAAGCAGACTCCCACGCAAACACCATTGTTTGAAGATGACCTCACGTCTTCGTTTGAAAAGGTGAAGGACGCTATACCCGACGACATCCACCCCATCGTCGAGACCTTCATTAAGGCGAATAGTGGTTGGAACGCGGCATCATCAGCGCTTGCCCAATGTGAGTGGGAGTTGGTCCAGCCCTTATTCGATGGTCTCAAGAGAGAGAAGTTCAATCTGGGGAAGGCGACCATTGAGTTCTACGACGAGCGAGAAGAGGGGTTATTGAACGACGACGACGGCGACTACCTGGATAGACTCTCCCGAGCTGCAAAGCGGATTGAAGCTCAAGATGAGGATGAGGAATTCTACAGTCGCCATCGAGGCGAACTTAAGGAGCAGCCATCCCTCAAGGCGAAATGGGATAGGTTTGTCTTTGGCAGTCCAGTTGAGTCCGATGACTTCCTTGCTGGAGTGGCGGCGTGCTTGAGGAAGCTGTTCGACGAGGACTTAATTGCTACGAAGCGGCGTCTAAGGATCACGTGCGATCGGCGCACAAAGAAGGACCTGAAGGAAGTCAACATCGACGCTGGCCTCTATTTCGCACATCGGTACCGAGGAGTCAAAGAGATTTTTGGCAACAAGGTTTCATGGGACATTGGTGACCTTCTGAATTTCGAAGCGCTTAGTAATCTTTGGCGGCAAGCAAAAAAGCCTTACGTGAATAGATCGACGGCCAAACCCGCCTTACAACTAAAGTTTCTACTTGAGTTGGAAGTGGAGCAATCAACCGGCGTTCCGGCGACGTTTCATCGCCAACTCATATGGAAGTACGCTCCAATTGCGATAGCTAGTGAGCTCCCCGGCGACTGGTCACGCCTCATCGAAAACCCTCTCGTGTATTGCCGCGTTAGTCGCGAACCAATGAGCAGTAAAGGCCGGCCCCAGTCCTTGGATTTGCGCAACGTCCAGACGCTCTATGCTGCTTATGGGCAGGAACGAGGTAGTTTTGTTGGGGTCTACAAAAAGAGCGACGACATATCGCGCATTTGGCCCAAAAACTTGGTGCACGCCGAAACTGATGGGCTCGTGTCGAAAGGCACAGCACAACAGTTGGGTACTCTGTTCCAGACTTTTCGGGAGAGTTATGCAGCAGCGATTACTGACTTTGGAGAGAGTGGGTTGGCTAGTCCATCTCTCATCAAACAGGTACAAGACTACAGTCTTCTTTTGAGCGCGATATGTAGAGATGCTAGGGGGGACCGCAATCGGGAACTGCTCCTGAGGCCGCTATTGGAGATTGGGACGATCAGAGTCGACGGTGGTCGAGTCACTGCGCTAGTTGCGCCATGGCATCCATTTCGCCTGGCCGCGATTGCAAATAAGGCGAACCAGGTTGGCTCTCTCCTGAGGCACCTTCTAACCACAGACACTGTGGTCTTCGGTGATCCCGCGCTCTTTTTTAAAGAACTGGGACAGGAACTTTCCCATCCTTACTATCCAGAGGTGGTGCTTGGTTGGCAGCAAACGAAGCCCGAACTTCTGACGTTAACGGACTCGTACCTTGACTATAGTCTTCATGAGACGCCTGTGATCGGTAATGACGGATTCGACGATACGAATGAAAGTCCCTCTGAGACTTCTGCATTACTCCTAAATCTCACGAAAAGATATCTTCTGCTATACCCACACGAGAGGGCAAATCTATCAGTCGTCTTGTACAACTGTGATTCGGCCCGACTACCGTATGCTCTTGTTGACGAGATGAGTGAACTCCACGAAGACGAGGACGATCTTCGCTGCCAAATCATTCTTCGCCATCGAGACGGCCAAAAACTGCGCGAACTTTATGAGAAAATTATTGAGTCATCAGACGCAGACGCGGACTCCTTCGTTTCGAGCGAAGCCTCTAAGGATTTCATGGCCAGGCTCCGCATTGGCATCATGGCAGATCAAGCGCCGGTACCGGATCCAAAAGATGGACCACCGGCAGATATTGTGTTCTTGGAAGACGTGATCGCTCGGCATGCGACAGTAGACTGGTACCCGGAGACGGCCGATCCAGTTGACCTCTCGGCATTCGTGCCCGCTCGATGGTCACGGCGCCGCCCGTCTGCCACTGACGATATGAAATCAGTCGTCTACTTGTGTTGTCCCGTGCAAAGCGCTGAAGGATGGTCGTTCATCACTGCGCTCACTACTTTTATTGAGGGAGACTGGGACGGGAACGAGACGAAGCGTTTGTTACCAGCACGCAAGTTAGATTTTAACAATCCTCTCACGTCTAACATTTTCAGCGAGATCCACAATCTTGGAAACTGGGTGGTTAATTACGACGGATTACTCGATAGGCGTCAGCTGCTGAATCAGAATGTGAAGGTGATTAGGTATAAGCAAGGAACGGGGCAAGGCCGGAACGTGTTGGTGTCTTCGACAGCCCCGTTGAGTCTGCTCAGGTCGATGGTTTTGGGGCGGCTGAGGGGTCTAAATCTTGGCCTGTCCGACGCCGAATATCGAGAGCTCACGGAAAGGTTTATCAATCACGCAAATGAGATTTCTGGAGATATAGTGCTTCGCGCCGCTAAGCGCGGTAGGAATGCCAGTGAACTGATAGGAGTCGTGCTTAGTCGGTACCTTATCCAATGCGAGCTTGGCGGGGACCGTCGCTTCGGCTGGTATTTCCTCGATGACTATGCTGAATGGCTAGGTCAGCGAGAAGAGCAGATCGCGGATCTGCTGGTCCTGTCTCCTGAGGTAGCGGAGGGCGAACTGCAGTTAGCCGCAGTTATATCAGAATCCAAGTATATTGATTTAGGAAATTTGGCCGTTAAGCGTAAAGAATCTCAAAAGCAACTGCGTGATACGATTCGTCGAATTGATGATGCCGTATTTGGCGATCCGAGAAGGCTCGACCGCGATCTTTGGCTCTCACGTTTCTCAGACTTAATACTTAGCGGGATACAATTTCCTGCCACAGCACCGATTGATTTAGGCGCTTGGAGGCGGGCTGTTCGTGATGGCAAGTGCGCTATTTACTTGCGCGGGTATTCGCATATCTTTGTTTCTGGTCCCCCAGATTCAGCCGACTGTTCGGACTTCGCCTCAGTAGCCGGTGCTGAGCACTCGTACCAAGAGATTTTTTCGCGCGCCCGAACACGCGAATTGGTTTTGTGCTATTGGAAGGGTTCCGATCCTATGCCTGTCAGACAAGCCAATACGGAGGATGACGTCTGGAGCGAACGACTCTACCGCATCCCATCTTCGCGCATTCAGCTTGTCACGAAACGTAGAACCGATGATCCTCAGCTGAGCGGTGATGAACTCGCGGCGCCGGGCAATAGTCGGCCATTGGAGTTAAAGACGGCATCGACACTCATGGATTCAAGAGTGGATAAATCGACCCACGAATCGATCGAATCAACTCCCGTTCAATCACCGAGTACCTGGGCTTACCCAGCTATAACGGAGGCACTCGCAGGATCTGATCGGGGCGGGGGAGATGATGCGGCAGAAGAAGAATGGCTGAAGCAGGTTGACAGCCGATGCAGAGGAGCCTTGCAGCAGTTTCAACTGCAATCGAAACTTGTCAGCAAGACGCTGACTCCGAACGCGGCCCTCTTGAAATTCCAAGGTAGCGCCAATCTAACTGTAGAACAGGTGTTGAGGCGTCGGTCAGAGTTCCTGACCACACATGGCTTGAACGTGATCTCCGTTAGAGCCGAGCCCGGCTTAGTCGCGATATCGATCGCCCGACCTAACCGACGCATTCTTCGACTCTCAGAAGTATGGGATATGTGGAAACCCGATTGCTCCCAAGGTAATTACGAACTGATCATCGGAGTGAAGGAAGAAAATAGCGAACTTCTGTTTTTATCCCCGAAGTCGAACGCTCCTCACACTTTGATCGCGGGTTCAACTGGAAGCGGCAAGTCGGTCCTCATGCAAAACATTCTCTTAGGTATTGCCTGTACGAATACCCCTGAACAAGCCAGCATCATCCTAATTGATCCAAAGTTAGGAGTGGATTATTTCGCATTTGAAGGTTTACCCCACCTCCGTGAGGGAGTAATTGATAATCAGCAAGCTGCGATTTCGGCACTCAACCAACTAGTGATCGAAATGGATCGCCGATACAAGGTTCTCAAAGAGAATAGGGTTTCAAACATTTTCGATTTGAATTCCAAAGAAACTGCATCTGAACACCTTCCATTCCTTTGGGTAATACATGATGAGTTCGCCGAATGGATGATGACAACTGAATATGGGGAGGCGGTTTCAGAGATTGTGAGTCGCCTAGGTGTGAAAGCGCGAGCAGCCGGCATCTTTTTGGTTTTTGCTGCTCAGCGTCCTGACGCACACGTTATGCCTATGCAACTCCGCGCCAACCTAGGAAATCGACTGGTTCTAAGAGTGGACGGCGAGGGTACTTCAGAGATCGCGCTTGGCGAGAAGGGTGCAGAACGTCTCTGAGGAAAAGGGCATCTCGCGGCTAAGCTTGAGGGAGAAAGCGGAATCGTTTTTGGACAGGTTCCGTTTGTCGATGGGGAAGATCTTGAGAGATTAGTCGCGACAGTCACGCTCAGTGATCAGAGTAGAGCGAGGTAGCTAGTTTGATGCCTTACTCCTTCCTGAGTTTGGAACATGACCGCCCTCAAAATACATCTATTAACAGAGTAACTCGATTCGCTTCCTGTTTGGCCCTGACGCGGTTTGAAGACCTATTAATCGCTTCTCTGGCTCGCAGGGGCAGTCTGGTCATCCAGGTTAAACCCAGAAATTTGATTTGCCACGATTTTGCTCATTGGAAATGGATTGTCCGAAATGCGACCAAAAGAACATTCCTGGCTGAGGCAACCCGAAGCGAAAAAACAATTGACGCTGAACATCATCCCATAGTCCGAAGACTTTTGCTCCCAGTTAGGCAACTTAAAGACGCCATAAGTCGTCACTCGTGTTCCGTTCGCGCGGACGAGATCCTGTGGAGCGGGACAGCGTAGAGACGGAAATAGAGGCTCCCAGTGCTCGCGCTCACAAGTACGACTCTATTATCTCTTTCAAAAAAGCTTCTAAGGTCTCGCGAACGTTATTCGATGGTAAGACAGCATCTTTCGAAAAGAACAACAATTCACCATCTCGGTAGCCTATTTCACGCAGTGTGATTGGTTCTGAACTAAGGCGCTGAAACTCATTGCCATCAAACCTACATATGGCAAGTGAAGCCATGCTTGCTTTTTGGTCTTGAACTATGCTTCGGCTCGCTCGATGGAAGAAGAATAAGAATCGTTCTCGGGAGCCTGGTCCCAAAATCTCAAGACCCAGAAACCACGTTCTGCTCGCTCGTCTGCCACCAGTTATATCCTCGTACTTTTCGAGAGCCAAGACGTCGTAATCTCGGAGGTGCATGCCGTAACCAGCTCTCGTATAGTCAGTATTGCTATTAAAAACCTGAACGATCGCCTTGAGCTCCGCTAGAACGGTTAGGAAACTCTGCCTCCACGCATCATACTCAGCCAGCCGTACCTCTTTATGATGTCGTATTTTTTCCTTCATTATTGCGGCCAAGGGGCTCTCTAACGATGATGGACCGATCTCCCGCATAGCCTGATCGATCACATCTGTATTAGAGTCCGAAGGTAATGGTGGGGCCGCTACGGTCGCGTCAATTTCCACGGCTGCCGATACAGGAACGCTGGAAAACTCCGTTAACTGCTCTTGAAAGAAATCGATGAAGAACTCGACCATTGAAGACAAATCACCCTGATTGCTCTCGTCTAGAGATTGAAGGTATCTCTCCTTGTCTGCGTAGTTCACAACAACTACAGGGAGTCCCGATGAAAGCAGAGAGGCGTTGAGTAACAACCGGCCCGTCCGTCCATTCCCGTCGGTGAACGGATGGATAGAGACAAGCTTGGTATGGACGGCTGACGCAAACTCGATTGGCGACCTGTCCATCCCTCGAGTCCTAATTTCGTTTCCAAGCTGCTCCATAAAAGCGGGAACTGACGCTCCTTCAGGGGGAGTGAAGTCCACACCAGATATTGAAACGGATTCAGTCCTGTACTGGCCACTGCCAGGTTTATTATTGTCGAGAATTTGTCTGTTGATTTCTCTTGTAAATGCTTCCGGTTGCTCAAAAAAAGTGTCGTAGTTTTCTAGCATCCAGCGGTAAGCCTCCTGCAGGTTTTTGGCTTCTCGCTCTTGTTCCGATAGTTGTCTTTTCTCTGGATGAGCCAGAACATTTTCAGTTTCGCCCCTGGAAAGCTGGTTTCCCTCGATCTTGTTGGAGTGAAATATGAAGTCCAGCGCTTGGCTCTTCGCGTGCTCTTTCAGTCGCTCCACTGTGAACACCCCAGCCTCACGCAGTTCGCTGATCTTGAGCTCCAATTCTCGAAGTCGCTCCTTGACTCGATTTGCTATCGTAAACTCAGGATATCGCGCAGCCGTAATTTCTTGTTGAATACTTGCGAATCGAACCAAATAACTATTCGAAGTGCCGAAATCAAAGCCAACATAGGAGTGGCCGTCTTTGATATGAAAGTCGGAGAAATAGAACTCGGGACAATCAACCAGTGCACCCTCTTTGCTGGTCGAATCACCTTTACCGTAAAAGCGAAAAGAAGGTTTGATGAATCCATTAGGATTGATTTGCAATAAGAGATGGCATTTTCTCAAAAGTCGCTTAAGCTTCGGAACCGAGAAGACATCGTGTCCTAAATTGATCAGTGTTATCTCTTCACCATCAATTATTGGCTTGTCACTGAACACGTAGAAAAGGCGGTCTGAAACCTTAAACGGCAGTTCTAACTCGTATTCAAGTGTGAAGGATTCGGGTTCAAAGGGCGCTGACAGAATCTGGCCGTTTTCCAGCACCCTGCCGTTGTGGGACATTCGCGGCACGTGTACAGAACCTCTTCTTGTCTCTCTGAAGCCCAAGTACAAATTGTTCAATACGAAGGGGGCTATCTTTCCCACGCTCAATTTGGGGTCTCGGCGTGCCTGTTCACGGCACTCACAGGCTATTCCATACGCAACCGCCTCACCAGTGTCCGACCCCTTAAAGATGTTGTCCTTTTCTACGAGAGTTGGAAGTACTGTATGGATTTCCTCCCTCATGAATGGAAGGCGTGACGAACCTCCTGCGATGAGAACCTTGTCAATCCGATCCAAGCGCACTTTTACTGCGCTTAGCTTCTCGGTGGCCTCGTTGACCGTATCGATAATTGTCGGCCCATAGTGACGTCGCCACATCTCTCGGATAACGTTCTTTAGATCATCACCAGTGAGGGTTTCCTGAATCTCCGAATCCGGGTGGCACTCTCCTTTTGGGAATACAACGAGGGTATTAACACTTGAGAAATCATCGGCGAGTCGAGCTTTCTGGATCTGCGATATCGCTCCAGAGAGTCGAATCTTTGCTTCCTCAATGCGAAGAAGCGCGGGACTCTTCGTGGTCTCGATGCGATGGATCGGATTATCCTTCCAGACTACTCCCCTCCTGCGTGTTTTTTCGACTAGCGTTTTGAGGAGTTCTTTGTCGAACTGTGCCCCACCAAATAAATTCGCCTGAAGGCCGAGCGCAACAGATAGTGCCCCGCCACGAGCGAGCAGGCCTTGCTCGGTGGTTCGTATTATGCAGCTGTTAAAAGTACCTCCACCGATGTCTACCACCAGAACGGTTTCTGGACGCTTCGCAACTGGAAATAGCTTCGCAATATGTCGGTAATATTGGAAGACCGCAAAAGGTTCGTTAAAGAACTCTACTTCGCTCTGGCCCAACTCAGAAAACACTTCTCTGACATGTCGCCGAAAGTTATTTACCCAAGCTTCTTCCCGGACCCCAGGTTCGCCCACAATTATTTTTTCGGGTAGCTGAACGCCAGCGAAGAGACCTCTGAGGAATTTGAGCGCGGCCTCTTTAGCAGTAAAGGTCTCCACGTGTGCATCACCACTGGGGCCTGTCCGGTCTCGAAGTGGATAGTGAAACCAATAGTTCTTGTCTTTTGAAAACTCTTTGTCTCCACCCCCAAATGCGGGTTTGAAGTTCAAGACTGCGGTCTTGCCGCTCCCACTTAAGCTACTAAGTCGGGCTGTCTCGCCTATGGTATAGGTATTCGATTGGACGTCGAACCCTACTATCGTAGGTACTTGTATTTTTGTAAGCGAAATAAGTTCTTCTTCAGACATTTGCGTCAAGACATAGTCTACTTTTGATCTGAAAAGCGTTATGCAGAATAACTTCGAGAAGTCTACGATTGGTGCAAGTCACAGCCTTCAAGAGTAGCCACACCGTAATCACCTGCCTATTTGAGCGGGCCGAAGAGAAGGTAAATTCGGGCCGTTTCTTGGTCCATCACATACCACAGGTTAGCCGCGACTTCTAGTCGTCATCACTAGTTCTTCCTACTCGCTCTCACGGGTCCCCACATCGAACCTGCGATGTCGGTCTTGCAGTGGGGCAACATACGATATTAAGCAGCGGTTGATGAAATGGGAATCCGCCAAGTGCTGACCGCACCCAGATTTCCCTGGCCGAGCGCTTGTGCGGAGCGGTTTTAACGCTCGCTGCGACAAGAGTGCCTGGACGATCTAATCATATCCAATGAAGGTGCCTTTCGGCGAATGCCAGGCTGAAGCGAGAAGCAGAATTAAGTTATAAGAAAGCGATTGAAATCGACGGACATTTTGATGTACATACATTCGGCTTGCTAAGCTTTACGAACGAGAAACCAGAACAGCGGAACGCCGTCGCGAGTACAAACGCGCGATCGCTGTTAATCTGAATAACGCAGAATGGCTATTTGAACCTAGGACTACGAAAAACGTATCAACCGCCGATTGGCGTCCTTAGAAATGCACTCTCGGCAAAAGCGCGATAGTTGTCATTTGACATCTATGAATGACTATCCACGGCTCTAATCGAAGTGTTTATCTTATTGTCTTGGTTCGTTTGCAGGCCCGAAGTTCAAGTCATTAACGAAAGCGAATTTACAGCAGCTGAGGCCGATAGGAAAAAACTAGTTTGTTATCTCCGAAAGACATTCACTTAGTGATCAGGCACTTCGATTGCATCGATCGATCTGTCGCCCTGCGAACAATGGACAAACGTCCGTGGCAAGAGGTTGCGCTCACGTCTCATCTGTGCAACCTGCTAGATGAGGAAACACAACGTCGGGAGAATCTACCCTACTCCATAGCTCAACTTAATGAGGACCTGAATCGAGGCAACGGTTTAACGCGTGTTTCGTTTGAACTGCAGACTCATGAGTATTCATCAGTCGTCGAAAACCTCTTTACGCAAGCGGACTTTGGGTTTGTTGTTAACTATCGTGACTACTTACTTCCCGATCAGTCTTGGAGTATTGCTTGGCTGTTGCAGGCAAAACGTCTGAGTCCAAACATGTCTCGCTCTCCGATATTTGATGAGCGATCGACCTTCACCTCATTTGACGCGGCTCAACTTAACCGAATAATTCAATTACGAGAGCTTGTTGGCGTTGACTTCATCAGATATTTACAATATTGCCCGCGCCCCGAGTTCCTGGGAATGGTGATCTGCGGAAAACTTAAGCACCTGCGCGATATTGAGCATTCAGGTGAGATTTTTGATTATAGCTTGGGTTTGGAGCTATATAATGAATTGTCATCTATCGAATCAACCTTGGAAGCTGGGCTTACCGTCTCTCACATAGACGCACCCCCTAAAACTTTGGCTGATGTCCATCGGTCTATGTTGGCAAAATCGTGGCCGCTGTCATGGTTTCTGGTGGCTCATCTAGCACGCGGCACCAGGCGTACTGGTGTTTTGGACAGATCCGAATCAGGCCGACCCTCTTCGCTCTTCGGTAATGAATCAGCAATCAAAATTAAGCCAGATCTAGAATTAATGACGTTTGACGAGCCTTCGGAATTGGAAGGCGCAAAACTCGCGCATGCAGTAGCTCGCGGGGACAAGGCAGCCGTTGAACGGCTCCGGGGTTCTCTAGAGATTCCCCCAAATCAACGTTTTACAACATTCGTTCCTCATACGATCACAATCAACATATCCGTCGGAAGTGACTTGGACCCGGACTCTCGCCAGATTCGACTGGAGTAGTATCTAGCCTATCTATCGGAAGAACCGTGTGGGCCAACCTGAAAAGGCTACGGACCTTCGACGGCTAGTCGAACTTGAAAGAAAGATGACAGCCTCCCGAAAGCGAATCTACAATCAAATTTGACAAGTGGCGGAGACCGGCTGATACTTGCTGGATTGAGTTGTCTTCATAAAAAGCCTTCACCTCGCATAACGGCTTGATCACATCGGTATGAGCTCTATTGCGTCAAGGCGATGCGTTTCCTAATCGGAATCAAGCATGTGACGCTATTGTGAGCGAATTTGTATATGATTATGCGCATTGCGAATAGGAAGGTATAGAAGGATAATAACATCCTGAAAAACCGTTATGGCTGCAACCGATAGAAATTATTTCGGGACTTTATAGGGCGGGGATTCATCATGCCAGGGTCGGGAGTCAAACCTCCCACCGTTATACATTTCGTTCATACGACCTGTCATTATTGCTGTTGGCGGCAGATTTGTGTGAATGGTGCGCGCCGATAATTTGGCGCTGTACAAGTGACATGGAAGAGCAATTGGCCCTGAGTGAGATGTTAAGGATCTATAACGAAGGGGCATGGGGGACTGTCCTGTACCCAAGCGTGGCATTATGAAACTTGGTGACTGCCGACTTTCGTTGCCCGCTGAGAACTCCCCTTGCGGTCTCTAAAGTTGTTTGGAAGAACAAAAAGTTAGTCGGTAGGTTCCGGAGGATGGGCTGGCAACTGCTGTCCGATAAACTTCAATTTACCAATCAAACATATGACAAAGATTGATAATAGTAGAACTCTTTATCGTGGAAGGTTATTTGAAATAGTTCAACAAGACGTCAACATAGGAACTACCATTAAGACATTCGAATTTGCGAGAAGAGGGCCAGGTACGAGGATTATCGTGGTTTCTGATGAGAAACAAATGATCCTTACAAGAGAATTTAGAAGAGAATTGAACAGCTACGATATTAGACTGCCTGGAGGCAAAGTGTTTGATAGTTTAGAAGAATTTGAACAAGCACGAAACTCTGAGAGTTCAATAGAGACATACGCTGAAAAGGCTGCGAAGCGAGAGCTTGAAGAAGAGACAGGTTATGCGGCTGCTGATTTGGAATTATTAGGGATTTCCAAATGTGGCGCAACAATTCAGTGGGATTTATATTATTTCCTTTGTACTAATTGGACAGCACCGGTGGTGGCATTTAAGCCGATGGAAGACGAAGATATTTCTGTGAATTGGTATCATTTTTCTGACGCAGAAAACTATTGTTTGAATGGCACAATTTCAGAAGAAAGATCCGCAATAAGAATACTTAGATTCTTACGTGGTGTGAAAAACGGTTTACCTAGCTGAAATTTGCCCTTGTCGCCCATTGTTAAAAGGGGGCTTATTTGACTCCCTGAATAGATTGTTGTTGGTCCAGTTTATGGCATAAATTTAACTCAGGACGACGTCAAAAGATAATTCAAATATCCCGCAGAGAATAGTTAAAGATGAGTATTGAAATTACGAAGACTCAATATTTAGAAAGTTTTACTTCGAATAATGATAGATCAAAAAGACGGATATTTATTACCGGCGCCTCGGGGAGCGGAAAGAGTTCACTTTGGAAACAGTTGCGCGCGAAACTATCTGAACACGTAGATTTTCCCGTTCGGCTGATATCAAGACCTGTTAGACAAGATGACGATTTATCGGAAAACAGACACCTGCCAATTGACCTATTTGAACTTTGGTTTAATGAGAAGTCCATCGAGTTTTTCTGGCCTAAATTCCTGCCCGAGCGCACAGAATACTATGGTTTTGAATTCAATGAAAACGGCACTGTAATATATGGCTGTAATAACGAATTCTTACTAAATGTTGCACATCTAAAATCTCATTCTAATTTGTTCGAGAAATCTCTGATTATCCACATCACCTGCGATATTGAAATTAGAAAAATGAGGTTGTCTGAAAGATATATCAATCAAAAAATTTCACCTGGAGAAATTAACTACCGGGTCGATTCAGGTAAAGGAGAGAGGGATTTGATTAACAGCTCTCATATCATTGTCCAAAATAATTCTACCAATCTCTTGCAAACCACGAACAATCTCATAAATCTACTCGCTTTGAGCTAATTCAACAATGAGAACGAAAAATAGCAAAAAAGCTGTTTTGGAAGAGGGGACCTTAAAGACTCTTAGCAGATTAATACCGGATGCCATATCAGAATCTCATACACTACTGAGTATTTTGAAATGCTTTGGCATTCAGTCTGTATACGAACATCTCGATCATCCTGAAGTATTACCTATGGCGTGCATGAAACGAGCCTCAAGATCATTAAAACTTATGGCATTTCATGGAGACAAATGGTTTTTCGAGCCATGGTTTGAAACAGAGTTGCACAGATTTCACTTAAGACAAGGAATGGTTCAATTTCTAATCTCAGAAACAATAGATAGAAAAACAGTGGAGAGGTGCAAAGAGTTATTGGCAAAACATCCTGACGTTTTTTCTGTCAGAGTTTTTCCTGAAAATGCGATATTTCGTTTGGTTCTTATCGACGATAGTTCGATGCTACTTGGGCATTACGGTTACGAGGTTATTGAAAACGATGGAAACAATGCAAAAGGCTGGAAGAGTCCACAACTATTGATTGAAGATAACAAGAACTGGTCATTCCTGATTCCCTTTCGAGAGCTATTTAGAATCAATTGGGATAGAGCCAGAGATATTAACACTCTCTTTGATGATAATTTGAGTGGAGTCATCAAACGCGAGTTTCAGCCCAAAAAAATCTAGGTTATGGAAAAATCTATATTCGATATTTTATCCGCGCTCGCAAATTGTATTGCTGCTATTGCTAACGTAACTCTGTTCATCATTGCCTTTAGAACACTCAAAAACGATCGCCTGAGAATTGAGAGGATGGAAGAGGAGGGCAGAAAAAAATACGCCGAGGATATGTGTGCATGGATAGAAAAACGAATGCCGGACCGAATTGAAGTCTTTACCCGTAACGGCAGCAAATCCGCAATGTACAATGTTCGGGTCGCTTTAGTAGATAGAGATGGAAAGTTTCTGAGCGAAATCTATGAAATTGAATTAATGAAGCCCTTAGAAGAACTAAACTTCTTTATTAACAAGTCACCAATTGCCGAAGACTCTTTGGTGTTCATAATGTTCAGAGATTCAATGGGGAATACTTGGCAACGAGATGAAACAGGCAGACTAATGGAAGCGTCGACTTCCAAACAGTCAATTTTGCAACTCTCTAACAAAGCTTTGTCAGAGGGAGCAAATAGAAACCCGTAGAACAGTCACTCAATCTCAGCGCAACCGCCCGGAACTGCTAGGACTAATTTTCCAATGATTACAACGAGTGAGAGACTTTTTTCGGTCTCCTGTCGTTGCGGCGATGCGGACTTGAAGGCGGTAACCTATCCGAATTAAGACAGCGAAGAGACAATCAGCTGGAAAGCCGACAACCTGTGGCGAAGCAGGCAGGCCCTCAAATAATCCAAAGTGGTCGGCAGGTTGGAGCTTGTGTCCAAGCTCCATTGTTTGAGCAATCTTCGTCGCCAAGTTTCCTGTTTTCAGAAGCGCTTAGTTCTCGTGAAAGCACGATTCGTTAGAGGCTGGCGTTATTAAGCTTAATGAGAGTGGAGAAGGTAATCACCAGCATGTGCGGAAGCCTATGACTTTGGTGGCGTCCAGGGTTGGAGGTCTCGATAGGCTCTCATTAAGGTGTACGCAAGGTCTGCTGTATTAGTCAACTCAAGGTAATCTGCGCCGCCCAAGCCATCGGCGTTGTCCATTCTTAGCAGAGCTCCTGCTCCACAAAAAGCGTGTTGGACAAAGGGAGCGATCCACACTGCGTCATCCTTCTTCATATCAACCTTAACGACCTCGGCGTTCTCAGAAAAAACTAGTTCTAGTTCCCCTCCAGTTACAAGGTAATGGCAGGCCGTGGGCGAATACAAATCCAACTCAGGAGAATCTGAACGATTTTCAACTCTCATAAAAAAGCCCGAAGCTTGAGGGCAGCGGGCCGACATCGCAACTGACGCGACCGAGTACGCTCCAAAAGGACGAGTCGTCCGCAAGCTATCTGCTATGGTTAGCCAGAATCGACACAAGTCATCTTCAAATACGAACGAGTCCAGCAATGTCCTATAGTCTATTCCGATGTGGCCAGCTACTCGCCGAAGGTCGCCGATACTCAATGCTTCACGAGAGCCATTAACGAATCCCTCAACAGAGCCGGCTGGTAAACCCAAATGCGATTCGATAACTGATGGATTGTAGCCCCGCCGCATGAGCTCGAATCCGAGTAAAGCCGCAGCCGAAACTCTGTTGTGGAGTAATCGCTCCCGCATACACTGCACCGATGACTGTGGCCAGCGGTTCATTTGATGCACGAGCGGTTCCAGATTCGAGCGCACGGTGTAGGACAGAATCCGGGCTGGCATCAAACTGGCTAGTCCGTAGGTATGAGGAAAGTAAGGAGGCTCAAAATACGAGTCGCCGGAAATCCAACCGGTCTCAGAATCATGATTTGCCTCGAACATCCTTCGTTCGACATGTTCACCTCGCTTCCATTCTCCAACGATGTCTCCCGGTCCGAGATTTACAGTGATCGCAGGTTCAAGGTGTCCATTGTTCTGGACAAGTTCGTCATTCGGAGCAGACAAAATATCAATGAGCACTGGCACAACGCTGTTTGTCGGCCCCGGCAATGAATAGTACGTGTAATAGTGTCTACCGCCACGCCTCACTTCGCGCCTAGTACTAAGAAGCTCATCGTGGCCCATGTGAATTACTGAGGGGTATGATTTACCTTCGCGAGTGAACTCATCGAGCGACAGCCCAAGAGTTCTTGCGAGTGCAGCTACATCATCCAAGGAGGCCTCGGCGTGCCTGCCCTCAAGCAATTGCCTAATCAACGTGGATTCAGTTAGCCGCTCGATCTCCTCGATCGGCATCTTTCTGGCGTTCAGCCAGTGCATAACCCAATATCTATCTATGAGATGCATCCTAAATCCTTATTTGGGTGCCTTCTGTCGAAGAGCAGATGCCGGGTTCGGTGGTTTCGACATCAGGTTCACATTCGGCTTCGAACTGCGCGTGGAAACCTTGGTAGAGTTTGCCGCCGAGAAGGCGCCAATCGTAGTATCTAGCTCATATCGGAATTCCCGGCGTAGCAGCACAATGTGATCCGATCTGACCGCTAGCAGGCGTGCCCCCATCTGCGCCAAACATACTCGAACCTCTTTGGCCCACCAGTCGTGAGCTGAACGTCCTTTCGATAAACGCGGAATTCGGCACTCTGAAAGACTGGTCCTTTAGACCCATCGGGCTTCCAATTCTAAACTATTGTAACTCAGGACATTTTACGTCAAGGAGGTCGCAAAAAGGTATAGACATCGGACATTTCACACAGTCAGAACTTCATAAAAGCCGTCTTCATTTGGACTAGGCCTTTAGTCGGACGACCGAGAGACTCTCTGTGTCCTTTTTTGACCCGTATTTCGAGAAAACACGGACCCTGGGAAGTTCTTAGGACTGCCAAAGATCGCTCAATATCAGCAAAGGAGGTCGCATATAATACTTTATTGTAACCAACTGCATGCGCTATCTCCACGAACTTCAAGTTCCAGCCTACTGTAGGTTGCCCACCAACTGAGTCATGACAACCATTGTTTAAGATAATATGTATGAAGTTCTGAAGTTTTTGGGCGCCATTGATCGCGAGCGACCCCATGTGCATAATTACTGAGCCATCTCCATCGAGGCAAAACACTTTCGAATTAGTCTTCCTTGATGCTACTCCCAAAGCAAGTTGTGATACGTGTCCCATACCGCCAACGCAAAGAAAATCGCGCTTGTGATCATGACCAGATTGCTTGCGATAATCGAACACCTCTCTTGCGATCATCCCTGTCGTAGCACACAATAGGTCCTCAGTTTCTAAAGAATCAACGATCAGCCTTATTACGTGTTCTCTACTTGGGTAAACAGAATCTTGCTCTTCCTTCAACCGATAAGGAAGGAAGGTGCCTCTTTTGACGATAATGGCAAAAGGCTCAGATTCTTTCCTCATGTGATCAACTGCCGCATGAATAACCTTCTCTGCGGACTCTGAGTTGTCAGGAAGTATTTGATGGGGTATCTCCATCACCTGCAGTAGAGGTATAGTACATCGCCCTTGTTTTCGATGCTGTGGCTCATCATCCGTGCCGGGCTCTCCTCTCCATCCTATCAACAGAAGCATAGGAATAGAGTAGGCCTCCTTGTCTGCAATTGATAGTAGAGGGTTGATGGCATTTCCTAACCCGGAGTTCTGCATGTAGACCAAACCAATTTCTTTCGTCGCTAAGTGATAACCGGTTGCCAAGCCGATAGCTCCTCCTTCGTTTGCGCATACTATGTGGTTGTCGCTGGACACGTGTTCTGTGATGTAATTGCAAAAGTGCTGTAACAAAGAGTCGGGGACACCAGCATAGAACTTTATGCTTTGTTTATTTAGGCATTGAAGGAAGAGTTGCGGTGATATCATGACTAAGAATCTTATGTCCAATTCCATGGACCGATCAATGTCTCAGATCAGAAAACTCAGACTCACTGAAATACCATAAACATAGAAAACCCGTTATGGAACCAATTGGTTGGATTGGGATTGGAACGCTCGGGAATGCGATTGTTAATCGGCTGTTGGATCTAAACGTCGAAGTCGCCGTTTTTAACCGAACGCGTGAAAAAGTCCAAACTCTCGAGTCTAGAGGCGCATCAGTCAAGGGCTCTCCGAGAGAGGTGGCCGACTGTTGCAGCACCACCTTCATTTGTCTAAGCGGTGAAACTGCGGCGAGAGCGGTACTTTTTGATAAACCAACTGGTGTGATAAGCGCACGTTCAAGAGGCTTTACTGTGGTGGATGTCAGCACAATGGACCCGAGGCTGGCGGTGGAGATTCACAAGACTCTGAGGAAGAAAGGCATCCAGTACATTGATTGCCCGGTCTCGGGAGGTCCGGAAGGAGGTGCTTCTGGGCGTCTTACAGCTGTCATGTCAGGTGACAAAGAACTGGTCGAACAACATCGAGAGATCGTGGCGAAGTTCGCATCAACCATTCATTACGTTGGCGGCTCGGGCCTAGCCCAGGTCGTTAAGCTCGTGAACAATCTTGCTGAGAGTATTAATCTCTTGGGAGCAGCTGAAGCCATTTCGCTTGGCCTTAGCGCTGGCCTTTCATTAGAGGATATGCGAAGGGTCTTACCAACAATGCGCGGGCACTCGACCTATATGGATGTGCTATTTGAACGAATGGAACATCCTGACGAAGGAACCTCTGTGTCCCTCGAGGTGCGATTGAAGGACCTACGGCTAGCTCGGTCCCTAGGCTTAGCCAACCGACACGTATCTCTCATGGGAGGGCTCATAGAAGAATTGTTTGTACAAATCATAGGTCGCGAGGGGAAATTAGCGGATCAGACTAAATGCATAAAGCTATTCCTGGACGAGCAGCCTTAGGCTCCTATTTAGATTCACCAAGAGTGATCTTCTCAAATTTCCCATCGGTTTAAGCACGAAAGCCCGATTGATTACGACGAGGAATACTAAATGAACAAGTCAACGACTCTGAGGAGGCTCTTAGACGGGCCAAAACTTTTTCGAATAGTTGGGGCGCATGATGGCCTTAGCGCCAGACTGATTGAAGACTCAGGGTTTGAGGCTGTTTGGGCTAGCAGTTTAGGTATTTCTGTCGTCCATGCTATGCCAGATGCCGATATTCTGACAATGACGCAATACTTGCAGGCGACCGAGGTAATGAATGCAGCTATTGATCTTCCAATTGTCGCAGACTGTAACGCGGGCTTTGGAAACATCAACAACGTGGTTCATCTTGTTCATAAATACGAGCGCTGTGGGATTGCGGGCGTGTGTATAGAAGATAAAGTCTTTCCAAAGACAAATAGTCTTTTCCGAGGACAGCAGCTCCTCAGCCCTATCGGAGAATTTGTTGAGAAACTTCGAAAAGCTAAGTCAAGTCAAACGAGCCCTGACTTTGTTGTTATCGCGAGGGTTGAAGCCCTTATTGCCGGGCTAGGATTCGATGAGGCAGTAAAACGAGCTTCAGCCTACGAAGAGGCAGGGGCAGATGCGATCGTTATTCATTCCAAGGCGACCGGACCCGAGGAGATAGTGGAATTCATGGGAAGGTGGCGTGGGCAAGCTCCGATCATCGTTATTCCTACGACGTATCCCAGAGTAACGCTACAGGAACTTCAAGGTCTTGGAATTCGTGGGGCGATCTACGCTTGTCAGGGGTTACGCAGCTCCATTCGAGGTATGAAGGATGTTTTTGCCGAGTTATTCCGCGCGAGCGGTCCAGCCTGTGTAGAGAATAAGATCGCAACATTGGAAGAAGTCTTAGAAACTCAGCGCACATATGAGTGGGTAAACCTATGAGAACAAGAGAGGCATTGTACTCGGGAAGACTGGCTCCTCGCTCGGGGCTCTAACTGCTATGGAATAACTGAAACATCAAGGAGTTACTTGTCACCCCTAGGCGCGTGACTCGATGGAAAATCACCGTCAAGGCATATCAAGTGGTGGAACTCAAAAACTGCTCTTTAACGGCGGCAAGTTCATGCATGGGAGATCGAGGAAAGGTGGTTTTTTCAGGAACGAGTAGGCTTACAGAACTCGGGAGAATGAAAATCGATTTGCCCGGAATTTTAGGTGCGTCGGGATCAACCCGGCGTGGAGTAGTGAATGAAAGAGTCATACAGGAAAGGAGTAGCGAACCATCCTGGCCTCGAGTCATGCGAGGGCGGCCGCGAGACCGCACTCGAAGCGTTAGACAGAGGTGGATGTAGGCTGAGTATTTAGCTCCGAAAAGGCAAATGAGGGGATAAGCCGATGGTGTCAAAATATCAGAAGGCAACAAGCCGGCGTGCGTTAGCGCGAGTGCGTCGCCGCCCAGCGGAGTCGGCAGACCCCATGCATGCATAGAAACTCCACGCTCGAGAACCGAGAGGCCCCGTGGCTGTCCGCCGATACGAACAGCGGCGGACCGGTGGGAGAAAGCGATGAGCGATAAGGCCCACATGCACGGTGACGGGGAGTCGTACAGCGGCGTAGTACCTACGAAGCAGCCGAACAAAAGCGGGAAACCGCCAGCGGAGGCAGTGGAGGGAAGGCTGCTGACTAAGGAGAACATGGACCAACCCAATCAGTACCGGACTCGGAGACGGGCAAGCTGGACAAGCGGGCTGGGCCGTGTGCGGGAAGCAGCAAAGAAGGATAGGAGGTTACAGTTCACGGCTCTGCTGCACCACGTAACGGTCGATTTGCTCAGGGATAGCTTTTACGCACTAAAGCGGAAAGCTGCTCCGGGAGTGGATGGCGTGACGTGGGAAGAATATGGACGAGACCTGGAGGAGCGATTACCAGACCTCCATGGGCGAATTCATCGCGGGGCTTATCGAGCACGACCGTCATTAAGAGCCTGGATAAGCAAAGCCGATGGTCGGCAACGACCATTGGGAATCGCGGTGCTGGAAGAGAAAACCGCTCAGCATGCGGTGGGAAGGGTTCTCATCCAAATATGGGAAGAGGACTTTCTGGGTTTTTCGTACGGGTTCCGGCCCAGGCGGAGTCAACACGATGCGCTGTATGCACTATGGGTCGGCATCATGCGCAAGAAAGTGAGCTGGATTCTTGAGCTTGATATTCAGGCGTTTTTCGACAAAGTCGATCACGCCTGGATGGTAAAGTTCGTCGAGCATCGGATAGGAGACAAACGAATCGTCCGCCTCATCCAGAAATGGTTGAAAGCGGGTGTAATGGAACAAGGCCGGTGGTTCTAGACAGTGGAAGGGACTCCGCAAGGCTCGGTGATTTCACCTGTCCTCGCTAATCTCTATCTGCATTATGTCCTCGATCTTTGGGTGAACCAGTGGCGGCATGAGCAGGCAAAAGGCGAAGTAATAACCGTCCGTTACGCCGACGATGCGGTGCTGGGGTTTCAATACCGGGACGAAGCGGAGCATTTCCTGGTGCGGTTGCGGGAACGGCTTCGGAAGTTCGGTCTGGAGCTACATCTGGAGAAGACACGCCTGATTGAGTTCGGACGTTTTGCCGCCCAAAGCCGGAAAGAGCGCGGGGAAGGAAAACCAGAGACCTTTGACTTCTTAGGTTTCACCCACATCTGTGGGACGACCCATAAGACGGGACGCTTCATCGTCAGGCGAGAGACTATTCGCAAGCGCATATCAGCCAAGCTGAAGGAAATTAAAGCGCAACTGTAAAGAGCGCCGGCACAAGTCGAACGCCAACACGGTGAAATGGCTGCAGTCTGTGGTGCGGGGGTATTTCCAATACCATGCGATTCCGGATAACTGGGCGCGGCTGGATATGTTCCGGAAAGAGGTGCTGCGTATGTGGCTTCGACAGCTGCGGCGACGAAGTCAGCATTTTCCTATTTCTAAGCCCGATCAGGCTGTACATAAGCGCCGCAACACGTCCCCTGAAAATTTATGGCTGTGCATCAGAGCCGTGACACATCCCCTGAAAATAAGGCTGCAACCTGCTTGTTAGTTGACTTACTTATTTGAGCCCGAGTCGACTTCATAACCCAAAGGGGAGTTTAGTCCTCCCCCGATTGCTAATCCCTTTCATCGCCCCAGATTCGCCCACGTCCGAGCAAGCCCCAAAATCCCCATAGCAATAATCTATGGCTGTCGACGCCGACGAAGAAGGGAGGTTGGTGTCTGGGAGATTACGAACCCTGAAGGTGGGAAGACGTTCGGTAACCCCAGTGGGGTAACCGTAACCCACTGCCTCTCCAGGTTGTGGAGTTTGGTCGATAAGCTGTCTGGGCTGAAGAGGCAGACCAAGGCGTGTCGCCAACAGTAGGTTTTCAAGCTAGCGGGGGAAAGTTTGGTCGCGGCTTTTGCTTGATTTAATCCCTTGCTGGAACGCTGATTTGAACTGGTCGTGAGTGGCGCTCATGTTTAACGTCCAAATGAAGCGCCAAGAGTGCAATGGCCGGCAAGATGATGTAGACAATGAACGCTACGGTTGCAAGTACTGTGATCAGTCGCTTCTTCTTGCCTCGTATGCTGTAGCCCACGAGTACTCCAAGTATGAACCTCATTTCTTTTTGCTCCTCTTCGGTCTCTCTCATTGCTTGCCGAAAGGTCGTCCGCCCTTTTTCTCTTTTTAGTGCTTGTCGGAACCAACGCCGGTATCGCGCACTGATGTGGGATGTACACCACCCGATTTATTGTGAGGTAGTAGAAATTGGGCTTGTGTGGCTTATATCGTTACTGGTGTCCAAGACGCTATCTACCGCCGAGGCCAAGGAGCTTCTCGGACTGTGCAAAACGGGAAGGCTTTTGAGGTCCAGAAATTGGATCTCAGAGTGGAAGTCAATTAGTGTACAGGCCGAGTCAAAACCAGATCGTTCCTTACGATCGGTTCTCTGACATGGACTGAGCGGAATTTCCTGATCTAGTTTCAGAACTGATGAACCTAAAGCCTAACTTCGACGTGGGTCCTTACCCGTCCCCTAGAAACCATCCGGACTTAGGTCATCCTCGGGAGAAGAATGCATACCTTCAATCGAAGATGGCACGCTGCCCGAGGAGCGGGGAACGTGCCCCGAAGATTCCCCGAACGGTAACTAGGTCCCGGAGGAACTGTTAAGTCCATTTCTGTCCATTTCTGAAACATCAGGATCAGTGTAAGAGATTTTGCCGGAACGCGCCTGACATCTAGTCAGTTTTAAGAGCGCAAGGGTCTGGGGGAGGAAAACTTTCGAGTCCAAACGGAGTCCATGGTGTTCCGTTTCGTCCCCGAAATCCTCGTTATCCGCGTCCCCTGACTAAGCTGACAAGTATCTTTAGAATCATAAGTTACAGGGAAGGGAAGTTTTAAGGCTCATCCGAGGAAATTCCCCCCTTCGGCACCATAATTCTTCAATTTCCTCAGCAAAATCGCATAATTTTTGACTAGTGTCCACTTAGTGCCCTTGGTGGTCACCTTTCAGGGCAACTTTGTGCGCACAGTGCGGACATGGCATGCGAGTCCGACAGGGGGACTCGAAAACAGTCCTAAATGCGTGCTTTACGCGCACTGTGTGCATGGTGTGCTTTCCGTGTTCAAAATTCTGTGCCTTAGTTGTGACACCCAAAAGTCGCCGATCCGCTAACTCGTTTTACGCCTACGCTTAAATTCTTATTTCGAGTTGTAATCTAACGAAGTAAGTTATGAGATTTTGCATTTCCTGTCAGGATAACCCTAGCTTCTACTTCTTGATCCCCACCCACACCGAGTATGTGCTGCCGTCATACAAGGTTGCCTTCAGCAGCCAGGTGCCCTCGCTGAATCCGGGGGTATTCTTGGTGTCAAGGTTGTAATGCCATTCACTTCCGGTCAGCCGGAATTCGATACCGGTAGTCGCCGCATCCGTGGGCGTGGCGTCTATCGGATCAGCGAGCATCGATGTTCCGCTATTCCATTTCTGGGCCTGCAGGATGTGACTCCCTGTGGTTAACGGAGTTCCGAAGCATGTCGCACCAAACTTAACAGGTACCGTGCTGCCGAGTTTGAACGTTCTGACAGGCGTCAGTGAGCTGCCACCGTTTCCTCTCTCAACTGCACCACCGATTGGCGGCATAAAGCCGTCAAACAAGGTACAGCCGCTGAGGATGGTTATGCTCTTTGAATCGGTGCTGCCGAGGTAGTTTGCTGTCTCTGCATAGGTCGCAGTCGCAGAACAACCGCCCGGCGCCGTGACGAAGGTACAGTTTCCAATGTATGAGACACTCTCAGCCTGATTGAGCCCGCCAGCTCCTGTTACCTGGGCCGTGGCCGTGAATGCAGTGCCGCGGAAAACATAGGGGCCTGACTCGAATGTCACCACGGTAGTAGTGGGGGCCTTATTGATGGTGAACGTCTTCTCGCTGGCGGTGCTGCCGTTGTGGTTGGCCTCACCGTCATAGGTCGCATTCGCCGTGGCAGTGCCCGCGTTAATATTGCTGCCGTAGACCACTGTCACCGCGACATTGAGACTGCCCACTCCCGTGGCACTCGCCGTACATGGTGTTTGCGCCGAGCCCGTGTAGGTAACGCTCGTCGGCGAACATGTTACCGTAGTTACCGACGAGGCCTTGCCGATGGCGAAGCTGCTCGAACCGTCGCTGACGGTGTGATTCGCATCACCACCGTACGACGCACTTGCGTCCGCCGTTCCGACATTTGTGTTGTCCGTGTAGCTGACCGTCAACGATCCGCTCAGCCCGTCGGACGTCAAGTATGATGCCGTACACGGTGTCTGGGCCAAACCGGTGTAGGTCTGCGGCGTCGTTGGACAGGTCACCGTTACTGATGAAGTCGCACGCCCGGTGATGAAGACGTTCCTAACGGTCTCCTGTATGGTTTCCGAGCCGTCAAAGTTGCCGCTGCGATAATAACCGCGGGCGCGGATCAGAATGTTCTGTCCGGTTAGCAAGTTTAATCCGGTCAGGGTGTAATTTGCAGGAAAACTTGGTGTACCGCTCCCTAATGGGGTATAGGTCGCGCCATTGTCAATTGATTGTTCGAAACCAACGCGCGTGAATTGTGAGCCTGCGCCGTTGCGCGTCCAAGTTATCGTTGCTTGTGTAACGGCAAGGTCTTGCAAGATAGCGGTGTCGTTTGATAAACGGGCAAACCCGTTGCGCGTCTGTCCGCCAATGGTGCTGAAAAAGCCGCCCGCCAGAATCTTCCCATCTGACTGCACCGCGGTTGAATAGACATCACTGTTCGCGTTTGGGTTGAATGTATCAGCCGCTCCCGTTACGGCGTCGAGCCGGGCGATGCGGTTGCGGGTCTGTCCGCCGATGGTGTTGAAAATGCCGCCCGCTAAGACTTTTCCGTCCGCCTGCACTGCGATTGAATAGACAGGAGCGCTCGCGTTTGGGTTGAACGCATCAGCCGCTCCCGTTAGGGCATCGAGCCGGGCGATGCGGTTGCGTGTCTGTCCGCCGATGCTGGCGAATAAGCCGCCTGCTAAAATCCTGCCGTCCGCCTGCACCGCGATTGAATAGACAGACTGGTCTGCGTTTGGGTTGAACGTATCAGCCGCTCCCGTTACGGCATCGAGACGAGCAACGTGGTTTCGTGACAGGCCCCCGATGGTGGTGAATTTGCCAACCGCTAAGATCTTTCCGTCCGCCTGCACCCCGATTGAGTAGACATAATCGTCGGCGCTTGGGTCAAAAGAATCCGCCAATCCCGACACGGGATCAAGACGGGCGATGTAGTTTCGTGGTCCGCCGATGAAGCTGAAATAGCCACTCACTAAGATTTTACTATCGGTCTGCACCGCGATTGAACTGACTTGACCGCTCGCGCTCGGGTCAAATGAATCAGCCAATCCCGTTACAGCATCGAGGCGGGCGATGTAGTTTCGGCTCTGCCCGCCGATGGTGTGGAAACCGCCGCCCGCTAAGATTTTGCCGTCCGCCTGCACCGCGATTGATAAGACACCACCATCCGAGTTCGGATCAAAGGCCGCGTCAAGCGTGCCGTCCGCGTTGAGCCGAGCGATCCGGTTGCGGGTTACTCCCAATATGGTCTTAAAGTTGCCGCCAATGAGGATTTTGCCGTCGGGTTGTGTGGCAATAGCATAGACTGCATCGTCAACCGTGCCGAGGTTGAGCGTCCGGTCGAGTGTGCCGTTGAGTTCCAGACGAGCAATGCGGTTGCGCGTCAGTCCGCCGGTGGTGGTGAAAAAGCCGCCGATGAGGATTTTCCCGTCTGCCTGAACCGCAATCCAAAGAACCTGGACGTTGGTGCTCGGATCAAATGAATCTGCCAATCCGGTAACGGCATCGAGACGTGCTATGTTGTTGCGGGTCTGTCCGCCAATGCCGGTGAACTGTCCACCAACTAAGATTTTCCCGTCCGGATGCACTATGATTGATATGACAAACCCATTCGCGTTCGGGTCGAACGAATCAGCTGCTCCGGTTAACGTATCGAGACGAGCGATGCGGTTTCGTGTCTGTCCGCCGATGGTGGTAAAAGCACCGCCCGCCAGGATTTTCCCGTCCGCCTGCACCGCGATTGAAAAAACAATATCACTCGCGTTCGGGTCAAACGAATCAGCCGCTCCGGTTATGGCATCAAGACGAGCGATAAACCTTCGGAACTGTCCGCCAATGTTGATGAACTCTCCACCGGTTAAGATTTTACCGTCAGCCTGCACCACGATTGAATAGATTTCGCTGTTCGCGTTTGGGTCGAACGAATCAGCGGCTCCGGTTACGGCATCAAGACGGGCGATGCGGTTCCGTGTCTGTCCGCCGATATTGGTGAAATTGCCGCCAGCCAAGACTTTCCCGTCAGCCTGCACCGCGATTGTCCTGACAAAACTGTTGGCGTTTGGATCGAACGAATCAGCGGCTCCGGTCGTGGCATCAAGACGGGCAATGCGGTTTCGGTTCTGTCCGCCGATGTTGGTGAAATCACCACTCGCCAAGACTTTCCCATCCGCCTGCACCACGATTGACCGGACAATGTCGTTCGCGTTTGGGTTAAAGCTGTTGTCGAGCGTACCGTCCGGATTCAAACGGGCGATGTAGTTACGGGCTACGCCCAACACGGTGGTGAACTGTCCGCCAATCAGGATTTTACCGTCTGATTGGACAACGATTGCACGGACATTACCGTTGGCGTTTGGGTCGAAACCGTCGAGCGCGGATTGTGCCTGAGCCGCACCGGACAAACAAACAAGAAACGCGACCACCGCAATCGATGCGCGGACTCGAAATGGGTTTTGGAATCCAAAAAGAAATTGAGATCGACGAATGGGCAGGCGACTTGAGTTGTTGGTCATGAGGATTATCTGTGAGCTTCCCTTGGTTCGAGGTCTGGGATCGGACAGCGAGGAACGAGAGACTTGTATCACTTTAAGCAGACGTAAGTAAAGAGGCGTCACCTCAGGAGGTTTAAAAGTCTGTGTGCAATAACACTCATCACCCCGATAGAACCAATTATGGATCGGGGAGCCTACGACAGAGCGGGCAAGCCCGTACTTCTTGTTCGACTATTCATCGGATTAGGTTGTCATGGATTTCAAAACCAAATGCGCATTCCTTGTCAACCTCTCTCGAAATCTCGCGTCCAACTGCCGCAGTGACGTCTGCAGTTTGACGAAGTTTTGCCGCCTCGAGTCCTGCACTGCGAATTTCGCCGACAGCATCCACTTGGCTCACGTATGTCTGTTTGTTAGCGCCAAGTTCTAATTGATAGTTTTGATCAACACCAGCACATGCTTGACTGGCCCTACGTTGATAACCGCCGATTGCTTGACCAGCACCTGCGCACACTCCAGTGATTTGCGCTCCCGCCTGCTTCTCAATGGCTACGTTCATGTCGTTTTGATATTGCTGAGCTGAGCAGATGATCCTGTTCGCATTTGTCTTCTGATTTTGAACCGTCTCTACACTGAATTCTGTCGTTGCATAATTGCCCGTGCGGTTGCGTTTAGTGATGGCATCGTACTTGGGGATCTTAACCAGCCCTCTCGCTGTCGGTATTTCGGGCGGAATCATCGAGTTGACCACTGTGACTTCTGAAATCCCGCCGCCGCTCGATGAGGGTCCGCTGCGTTGTTGCAGCGCCTTAAGCAGTCTTCCGCCCAGCAAGCCTTTCCAGCGACTGACCCGCCTCCTCGCGAGATCGCCTCGTTGCATGTGAGTAGTAGAGAACGAAAGCCTTGTCGGACCAGCCCATCCACTCCTGAACGGTCTTCGGACTGACATTGCTTTCAAGCAGATGAGTGGTGGCCGTGTGTCTGGCATCGTGAAGTACTAAGCCATCGCGCGTGCCACGACCGTATGGAACTCCCGCGCTTTCACAAGCCTCTCGGAGAATCCGGTAAAACTTTGGCGTGATGTTGCCGCTACGTGAGAACACCAGATCTGTTTTCGATGCGTCGTAGAACTCGCGCAGAATTTCCATTGACGTTGGTCCGAGCGGACCGATGACTTTGTAGTTGCCCGTCTTGCCCTGTCTGATTCGCACCTGGCGCGCTTCCCAATTAATCCCGGTCTTCGGTATGAGATTCATCTCACTATGTCGCACCCCATTCAAAAGACAGAACTGGACCTTGCGACCAACCTTATAGCGGGCAATCGCTGCCTGCACGTTTTCATCTTCGCGCTTGGGTGCAAACAGCTCGCCCAGGACCACTTTGATCTCATGTTCGCTCCACGTTCTTTCTCTGCGACCATCGATGATCTTTGGTCTGGGTACTCGTGGTGGTCGCCATTGGTCCAGGGCAGGGAAGTAGTTCTCGGCCTGATTGAACATTGCCACAATGATGTTTAGTTCACGGTCGATTGATTGCGGTTTCAGTTCATCTCGCATCCGTTTGTCGATGTATCTCTTGCAATCAGCCTTCGTTACTTCATCCACGCAGAGACCAGGCGTGAGCAGGTTACAGAAATCCGCAAGCACGCGCCTCGCCCTCGTTTGCTCGCGAGAATTCCGGATGTCGTCGGCATATCGCTCGGCCAGCTCGGACAGCATCGGGCGATCTAAGGCTACGGATAATCCAAAGCGACGCGTTGTGGCGTCGCGTTTGATCTTGTAGGCGGCGGTCTCCGCGTCGGACCGTTTCAGGAAAAACCTGCGAATCCTGATCCCATGCGTCAGCCGAGTATCAAGCCGGTAAACATTTTTCCTGAGCCGACGTGAGTAGACCTGTTTGATCATCGATAACTTCCTCTTTTAACTAGCTCACCATGCGAAGAATTTTCCGACGATCTCTTTCAGCCGCGTGCGCCTGGGCAATCTTCAACTCAACCAGGGCATTAACCTCTTCCCTAAGCAGCATTATTCGCCGCCCGAAGCCTGTAACGTGAGTAAGGTTTCTCCGTGCCGGCCTTTCGCTGGCGCAGAGTGTTTGGGTGCAGCCCTCCGAGTAACCGTCCCGCCTCTTCAAAGCTAATAAGAAGTGATTCACTCATCTGTTTGTCCTCATCTTTCTGGTTAATCTTGAAAGTCGGATTTAACCAGCCGCCCTTTTTTCTTGGCTGTTGGAGGAGTCCGGCAACTTGAGAAGCGGGCTTTTGTTTTCGGAAGGGCCGCTCGACCTTTGCATCTCCCGAGGTTAATTGCCTCGATCTAGGAAGTGGGCTGATTGGGAATGAGGGTAATAACCCTAGGGGCGTCTTCTTGCGGCCATTGCTTAAGCTCACGCTCAGTTTTTCCGGCGAATTCCGCGTCCTCTCTCTACCGTCGATGGGGTCTGATGAAGTGGCACAGAATGTGCGGACTCATCCCCGCCGATTAATGCCGGCGCTCTTGAGAGTTCATTTCGAACGGGAGAAACAAACAAATGAGTAACACCGCAACAATATCGCGGACAGTTTCTGACGTGCACATACAGTTTAATTCGTCAACGAGTACGTGGGGCGAGATAGAGGATTACGCAACCTGCATTGAGGGCACTATTACTGCTTGGGAGGAGATGCGCGATGAGGACACGCTTGTGGGAAAGCTACGACTCTTCTATCTCGACATGGGTGCCATACTCGAAACGAACATTAGTGTTTTTGACCTTTTTGATATTCGGTCAGAGACAGCACCGTTCTATTCAGCACTCATCGATACTGAAACCGGGGATCTCAGATCAGATTTGGAAAAAATGCTGGGCGAGTACATTTTCGGGTTGAATGTACTTATCGTTGATCGCCTTGAAATTCTTCCAGAGTTTAGAGGGAAAAACATAGGATTGGAATGCCTGCGACTGTGTTTGCAGCAATATGCTCGCGGGTGTGGCGTCGTGGCCCTAAAATGTTTTCCGTTGCAATTCGAGGGTGCGGAACTGGACGATCCTGCTTGGCGTAGAAAGATGCAGTTCGGAAAGCTCAGCAGAGATCATAAGCGGGGTTCAGCGAAGCTGAAAAAATATTATGCCTCGCTCGGATTCAAGGTCTTACCAGGAACTGACATCATGGTGGCCTTCGCTGGGTAGTGTTCACGTTGATCCCGCCAGGTCGATTCCGGGTAGTGCGTGAATTTCACCCAGTGCCAAGTCTAGCCAGTGATTGAAATTCACCTCCTGATTCAATTCCTTCAATTCTTTGTTAATGAAGAGGCGAATACTTCACCAGGTCCCACGCAGCCCAGACTTCCTTGAGCAGTGTTCCTTCGAGCGTTGAAATCCATTGGGGGATGGTCATTGTATTGAGTGAGATGTTTGCGAGAACAGCATCGTCTATCCCTTTGTATCTTTCCCAAGTGACGACTTTCGTTGTGGCCTTTAGGTGCTGAGCGGCAATGTCCTGTTCCCTGGCTGCTACCAGTCGGGCGAGTTGCCGTGCGACTGCTGGATTGGTCTTATAGTCCGCGTCAAAGGCGATTAAGACATTGTAATCGCGGACGACCTCGATGATTTCTGTATGGGAACAGCTAACTCCGCTGGTGGCAATAACGCGCCCTTTCGGTCTGAGACTTACCAGAACGTCAGCTTTGAGAGTGCCTTCAGTAATGATAACCGTTTTTCCCGGCGGCAAATCAACCGGCTTGAAGGTGAAGTGGATTGGCGTCCCGGAACTCGCGCCTCGGAATGGAAACGGGCATGCGAGCCATCGGTATTTCTTTTCGCCGGTTCGAAGATCGTTTCGGTGAAGCCGGAGCTGGCAGGCTTGGATTTGGCCTTGGTCGTCACGATAGGGAATGACCAGCAACGGCATGTTGTAGTCACGAGGGTTCCATAATTGTTTGTTGCCAGTTTCGTCTTGCCAGAATCCGGGAACACCGATTCTGGCAGCGTACTTGCTCCGGACTACATACTCGGGGAACCTGACTGTGAGGAACTTGTTCAGTGTTTTGGCCAGACTAGCGCATTCCTTGTGGGTGCGAGGAAGAGCGCCGTAATTCTCTGTTTCCGTTTCACCTAGTCCTCTTGATAAGAGTCCGCAAGGTCCCTCTATCAGTTGGGAATAATACTTCACCGCCGGCGACCTTCGAATCAACTCCTGGTACACGGCATTGCGAACGTCGATTGGAGCGATTTCAATTGGAGGTGGCACTTGCTTTCTGGCTATTTGGGGACTGGCAACCAGGAAGAGACGGTTGTGGTGGAAGATATTGCCGCCATTGCGCGAAGTGCCTTTGGAGCCAATACTGATCCGCATGCAAATGGAAGTTTGTTCATCGGTGGTGTAACCGCACCAGTCGGGTTTCCCACAAACTTGGCAGGGTCGATATTTAGTAACTCGGAAAAAGCCGTTGATAGCAATTCGTTGTCGCCGCGGGAACTCGTGGACGGTGTATTGGTTGGCAAAGGGAGTATGGACTGACATTGGCCCTCGATGCTGAGTTCTCAAGCGAGAACTCCATTGATTGTTTTCAGAGTCTTGTCTTTTGGAAGACGGGTCTCCCCTGACCTCTCGATTGTTCGAAAGTGTCTATTGCCTTGGCCTCCGCTTAATTTTTGATGGCTGGAGTACCAGTAGCGGGACAATTCGAAGGATATCGTAGCGGCGGAAATGGCGACCCTATTTCTGGAAGTGTAATTGGGCAGTGCCATGCTATATTTGCCGCAACCCTTGCAAGCCAGCCGAACGTCCTTGTGGAGAAATATGAGTGCTTGGTTTGAATCTCTGGAAAGAATTTCAAGGCCCACGCCTCAGAGGACCGGCTATTCAGTTAGCCAATGAGGACAACACCGGGGCCACACAGGCGACGGCCGTAGAGTTCCTCGATATCCCCTATCCTTCAAGTGATCTTCTTAAGGCTTTGGAACCCATTGGTCCAAGCAAAGTAGCCGCTGGATTAATCGGTGAACGCGGGCAGGAAAAGTCGCATTTGAGGACGAGCGAGGCGTGTATAAGACTCGGAAATCCTGACCTAATCTCAGAAAATGATCACTGACTATCACGCGAAATATTTTGCTTACGAGCTAACCAAGCGGTGCCCCTCTGACAGTCTTGAGAAGCTTGCAGGGGCCGTAGCGAGTGCGCAAGTAGACCTCAATCCGCACCAGGTAGATGCAGCGCTTTTCGCCTTTCATTCTCCGCTATCAAAAGGCGCTTTGCTTGCGGATGAAGTTGGGCTGGGCAAGACCATTGAGGCCGGGCTTGTAATTTCGCAGCGCTGGGCAGAGCGCAAACGTCGAATTCTGGTCATTACGCCGTCGAGTTTGCGTAAGCAGTGGCATCAGGAGCTGAGTGAGAAGTTTTTCCTACCCTGCACGATTCTCGAAGCGCGCTTCTACAATGCGGCGATCAAGAAAGGACAGTTTCGTCCCTTTGAAGTTCAGGATGAAATCATCATCTGCTCTTATCAATTCGCGCGTAACAAAGCCTCCGATGTGGCAAACACTCCATGGGACCTCGTGGTCATTGATGAAGCTCATCGACTGCGAAACGTCTATAAGCCTTCAAATGTCATTGCAAACACGCTCAAACAAGCACTTGGACAAAGGCATAAGCTGCTGCTGACCGCAACTCCGCTTCAGAATTCGCTGCTCGAACTATTCGGTCTGATTAGCTTCATCGACGAACACACCTTTGGTGATCTCCAAAGCTTTCGTGAACAGTTTGTAAACCTAAGCCAGGATCAGGTGTTCGACACCTTAAAGGCGCGTCTCAAACCGATCTGTCATCGCACCTTAAGGCGGCAAGTCACGGCCTATGTTCCGTTCACCAGCCGGTTTGCTCTCGTCGAAGACTTCATGCCCGAAGAAAATGAAGATCGGCTTTACAACTTGGTCTCTGAGTATCTTCAGCGTCCGAATCTTCAGGCGCTGCCGTCCAGCCAACGCTCATTGATGACGTTGGTCTTACGCAAGCTTCTTGCTTCGTCAACCTTCGCTATCGCCGGCGCTCTTAATACAATTTCCGAACGGCTCACAAAGAAGCTGCGCCAGCAACTGCCGGCCGAAACTTTGGTTGAAGAACTGGATCAAGACTACGAAGCGCTGGACGAAACCGCTGAAGAGGTACTGAATGGGTCACCGATCGAAGAGCAACTATCCGAGGTTGATCGCGCGACGCTTGAAGCTGAGATCGCCGATCTTGATTCCTTCGCTCAACTCGCAACCAGCATCGATCACAACGCCAAGGGGAAAGCTTTGCTTAAAGCGCTCGGCGTGGCCTTTGCCAAAGCGAGAGAGCTGGGCGCCGCGGAAAAAGCGATTATCTTCACTGAATCGCGCCGCACGCAGAGTTACCTGCTTCGGGTGCTTGCTGATAGTCCCTTTGCGGAGGGCATCGTCCTCTTTAACGGTTCGAATACCGACGACCGCTCAAAAGAGATTTATGCAGCCTGGAAAGAAAGACACCAGGGTACCGACCGCGTCAGTGGTTCGCGAACTGCAGATATGCGCTCGGCAATAGTTGATTACTTCCGCGAAGAGGGCCGGATCATGATCGCCACCGAGGCTGGCGCGGAAGGAATCAATCTCCAGTTCTGTTCGCTTGTGGTTAATTACGATCTGCCCTGGAACCCACAGCGGATCGAACAACGCATCGGCCGCTGTCATCGCTACGGCCAGGCACACGACGTTGTTGTCGTCAATTTTCTGAACAAGAAGAACGAAGCCGACCAACGTGTCTATGAGTTGCTGTCGGAGAAGTTTCAACTCTTCGAAGGCGTCTTCGGCGCAAGTGATGAAGTGCTGGGAGCGATAGGCTCCGGCGTCGATTTCGAAATGCGCATCGCCGCTATCTACCAGTCTTGCCGTAAACAGGAGGAGATTAAATCGGCTTTTGATCAACTGCAGCTTGAACTCAATTTTGAGATTAGCGAGGCGATGACGCGGACGCGCCAGAAGTTGCTTGATAACTTCGATGACGAAGTCCGCGAGAAGTTGCGAATTCGCGATAAGGATTCTAAGGCTTACCTCAATCGTTTCGAACAGCTACTCATGGATCTGACACGACACGAATTGAACGGCAAAGCCGACTTCGTTAGCGACTCTTCATTCGAACTTCGGACAAACCCGTTTGCCGGAACAAATGGCGACATTCCTCTAGGTCTTTATGAGTTGCCCCGCCGTTCGGGCGAAGCACACCTCTATCGTCTCAATCATCCGCTTGCGGAGCGCATAATCAACGCAGGAAAGAAGCGTGAACTACCGACTGCGGAGATTCACTTCGATCACGCAGCGCACGAAGGCAAGGTCACTATCCTTGAACCGTTGCTGGGACATTCCGGTTGGCTCTCGCTTTCGTGTTTCACTGTGGAGTCCCTCGATCAAGCAGAGGATTATTTACTGTTTGCTGCGGTTACAGATATGGGACAAACAATCGACGAGGAAACGGCAACTCGTTTATTGAAGCTGCCGGCGCGAGTTGGAGCGCCAGTCGATTCAACGCCGGAAGTATTAAGTGTGCTTGAAGAAGGAACTCGCAAGCGCAAAGAATCCATCCAGCGTTCGATCTCTGAACGCAACGCGATCTTTTTCGAGACCGAAGCTGAAAAGCTGGAGGGCTGGGCTGACGATCTGAAACTCGGCCTCGAACGCGAAATCAAAGACATCGACCGTCAGATCAAGGAAGCACGACGCAACGCCACGGCCGCACTGACGCTGGAAGAAAAGCTCGCTGGACAGAAACAGATCAAAGCATTGGAGGCTTTACGCAGTTAAAAACGCCGCAGCTTGTTCGACGCGCAAGATGATGTCGAAGCTAAGCGAGATGCATTCATTCAAAGCTTGGAAGCGAAGCTTAATCAACGAACAGAAAGCGAGACTGTGTTCTGCATTCGTTGGGTGCTCGGCTAAAAGGACAGACGTCGAACTCTCGAATCACAAGTGAATTCAATAGCCCATGCCTATTACCGTTCAACAGCAGAATGCTGAAAGTGCAAAGCAACGCGAAGCGGCGCATCGAGCGGAGCCTCAGGTAAGTCTTGTCGCGGGCCCTGGCACAGGGAAGTCTTCAACCATAGAGGAAAGGGTTCGTTGGCTATTGGAGTCAGGTGTGGGCCCAACTGCCATTCGCGTAGTTTCGTTCACGCGTGCATCAGCACGAGATCTTCAGAGCAGGGTCCGGGCTTACTGCGCTGCGCACAGTCAACATGGATCTGAGGCCGTTTCTATCACAACACTTCATTCATTGGCGCTGCGGTTACTGCGCTTGGGCGGACTCCTGCAACTCTATCCCGCGGATCCTCTCATTCTCGATGATTGGGAACTTGAACAGGTCTACGATGGTGAGTTTGGCGAGGCGTGTGACATCTCAAGCAAAGTACGACGCGAGGAGATTCGCCGCTATTATGAAGCTGTATGGAGTACAGGTGCCCCGAATGCACCGACCTACCTGCCTCCTGAAAATCCAATCACATCCCAGGAAAAAGCGAAGTTCGACAGTTTCCACTCGCCTACGGCGCAAGTCTATAGTTGTGTCTTGCCGGGTGAAATAGTTCGCAAATGCGTCGATGGAATCTTAACGGGAACTCTAGACGCACGGCAGCTCCTCCGAATAGATCATCTGATAGTGGATGAGTACCAAGATCTCAATCCCGCCGACCTTCAGTTCGTTGATCAAGTAACCGCCCAGGGGGTCAACGTCTTTGTCGCGGGTGACGACGATCAGAGCATCTACTCTTTTCGTCATGCCTCACCCTCAGGCATCCAGACTTTTCCGCAGAGGTTTGTTAACTCTGTCAGGCGTGTGCTCGACGCGTGTTTTCGCTGCACTCCAGCTGTTCTTTCTGCAGCGAGTTCACTCATCGGCAACAATGCTCCACCTGGTAGGATTCCTAAGAGCCTCACGTCGCTCTACGCCGCTTCTGACCCGCCGAATCCAGGCATCGTTCATCGATGGGCAGTAGGTAATGCGTTCGTTGAGGGAAACGCCATTGGCCAATCGTGCGATTCGCTGATAAGGGCTGGGTTATCGCCAAAGGATATTTTGATATTGCTTGCCACGAGTGATGCGCGAGTTCAGCTTTGGGCGCCGATCCGGCAGTCATTAGAATCGTTAGAGCTAGCGTTTGAGCCTCCAAAAGATCAGGGATTCATTGAAACCGCTGCAGGACGCCTCGTCCTTGCAGTTCTTCGGATCATTTCTTCGAGAGACGACGCTGGGATACCGCAAGACTTCGTGGCTCACCGAGTACTTCTCGGTTCCAAGTCACGAGTCGGGATAACGACCTGTAATTCCATCAGGGCGCTAGTTCTAACAACCGCTAATCTTTCGTTCAGAGATTTATTCTATCAACCAACGCTTTCAGTCTCTCTCAATGGGCGACAGCGTACGGCGATAGAACATGCGCGAGGGATTTGCACTCTAATTGGACCTTGGTCTCCTGAAGACACCCTCGCTAATCGTCGTGACGAGATTGGGACTGTCGTTGAGCAAACCATCGGTGTCGAGGCCCGTGATACATGGCTGTCATATGGTGGGGCATTACCCGATACCTTGAATCTGGCAGAGCTGAGAGACTATCTTTGGGCTGACACGGACGAACAACGCGCGATAATTCTTGGCTCAGTCAATAGCAGATTGGGCCGTCCCGAAGAATCAATTGAGGCTTTTCCGCGCAAGATTAGAGTGATGACAATGCACGGTGCGAAAGGGCTCTCGGCGAAAGTTGTTTTTATTCCCGGACTTGAGCAAGGAATTTTACCCAATCGGCACCAGACTCCGTATCCAGCGCAAGTTCTCGAAGCTGCGCGGTTGCTTTATGTGTCGATAACGAGGGCGAAAGCGTGTTGCATTCTGTCGTATGCAACTCATCGATTGGTATCTGGTCAAAGTCGAGATCAAACTCCATCGGCCTTCGCATCACAAACCGGCGGTAGATTCAATTGGCGACAGAATGGTTTCGCTCCAGCGGAAGTTGAAGCGATAGTTGAGTCGGTTTCGTTACTCTAGAATTCGTCGGATGACCAGTAAGAGAACAAAACTTGAATTGACTTGGATTGGGAAGGAGAACCGGCCGCGGCTGGAACCGCGAATTCTGCTTGAAGACCCAGAGCTTTCTTATCATGCGTCTCAGCGAGTTTCTGAGAATGACTTCTTCGACAATCGCTTGATCTTTGGCGACAACTTGCTCGCGCTGAAAGCACTGGAAAAAGAATTCGCCGGCCGAATCAAGTGCATTTACATTGATCCGCCTTATAACACTGGTAAGGCATTCGAACATTATGACGATTCGATCGAGCATTCGATATGGCTGGGGTTTATGCGCGATCGATTGTCCATGCTTCGACGGTTGCTTCGCCCCGACGGATTCATCTGCTGTCATATCGATGACTCCGAGGCAGTATCTTAAAGTACTTATGGATGAGGTTTTTGGTCGTTCGAACTATCTGACCACCTTCTATGTCCAGGTTCGCTACCCCGAGAAGACGCTCACACAAGACATGGCTTATCACAAAGAAATCGAGCAGGTTCATATCTACCGACGAGACTACGGAGCCGCTCCAAATCTGAATCAAGCCGACACTTCGTTCGAAAAGTTTCGGTTTTATGTTAACGAGAAAGGACCAGGTCGAACTTTAGAGCTTGGGGGTAAGTCCGTCACCCTGTTTTCTAAAGACGAATTCGAAATTATTGAGGGCTCAGGCAGCGAGGACGGACTTAAAGAAATATGGGCATCTGGAGCGATTTTGGACGGCAACTCGTCAGGACGGTTCTTCCGCGACTTCATTCAAGGCCGAGTTGAAAGTGACGGGTTGGGGGTTTTATATAAAGTTATGGGAATAGGTGGCGATAAGTTTCCTTATCGATACTTCACAGGACCTAAGCGCGCAGGCGCTACGAAGGGCAAGTACTTTCAAGGCGTTCCATTGGATCAATTAGAGAACCCTAACGAGAAACATTTCTCTCCGATTGAAAACTTTTACGATCTAGCTGCGCAGTTCGGCAACTGTCGTAGCGAAGGAGGAGTTGAGTTTCGTAGTGGCAAGAAGCCTGAGAAGTTAATAGAAATCATCCTTCGCCATTTTTCAAACCCTGGTGATTGGGTGCTCGACTCTTTCGCTGGCTCGGGCACGACCGGAGCCAGTTGCGCACAAGATGAAACGCCACTGGGTCCTTGTGGAACTGCGGGAACATTGTCGGACGCACATCATTCCGAGGTTGAAACGTGTGATTGACAACCTTGACGCCACCGGTGTTACTGAGGCCGTGTCTTGGAAGGGAGGCGGGGGATTTCGTTACTCGTGGTTGGCGCCGTCGCTGCTGGAAAAAGACAAGTGGGGCAATTGGGTCATCAACAAAGAGTACAACGCGGCGATGCTGGCGGAAGCGTTGTGCAAGCTTGAAGGCTTCACCTACGCGCCGAGCGATACGATCTACTGGCAGCACGGCCATTCAACCGAGCGCGACTTTGTCTATGTCACTACCGCGCACCTGACCCACGATCAATTACAACAGCTCTCTGACGAAGTTGGGACGGAACGCACGCTGCTCGTGCTTTGTACTGCGTTTCGCGCCCGCGCGGATCAGTTTTCGAATCTGACCGTTAAGAAGATTCCCAAAGCCGTGCTCTCCCGCTGCGAGTACGGCCACGACGATTACAGTTTGCAGGTTGAGAACCTGCCGCAAGCGCCACCCGAGCCGGGGCAGCAAGCATTGTTTGAAGACAGCGGCGAGGGTTAGCGAAGATGATTCGAAGGAATACTTGGCTGACAGCTCGCGGCTTTGCCGCAGCACACTGCGGAAAGGCTCCGCCTTTCCGGAAGAATACTCTTCTAAATCTTCGCGAGGCTGGGCCTCGCGCTGGAGGCATAGCCTCAAACAAATCAAGAGCGGAAACGGAAAGGCATAGCCTTTCCGCACGGTGCGGCGGCAAAGCCGCAAATCAGGAGTGAATGGGCAGTCGGGGTCCAAGGAGAGCCGAAGTGTTAAGATTGGCATCATTGACGACGGCAGAATGGAGAATAAGATGATTGATGAAACCATCCTTGGACGCATAACGGCCAACCCCAACATTTTTGATGGCAAACCCATCATTCGCGGGATGCGAATTTCCGTCGAGCTTATTCTGAGCCTGCTCGCCCAGGGCGAAACGTCTGAGGAGATTCTCGCAGACTACCCTGATCTTGAACCCGACGATCTCCGTGCCTGTCTCGCCTATGCTCACGCCGTGATCGCGCATGACAAGCTTGATGCGGTTCAGGTTGCCAACTGATGAAATTCCTGATTGACCGCTGCGCCGGCAAAGTCGTTGCGGACTGGCTGCGCGCAGCGGGACACGACGTTCTTGAAGCTCGCGAGCGAGGCGCCGATCCGGGTGATCGTGTCCTGCTCGAATGGGCTACAGCGGAATCGAGAGTGCTCTTAACTATCGATACCGACTTTGGCCAACTGGTATTCCTCGATAAGGCAGCCCACTGCGGCCTTGTCCGCTTACCTGATGTACCCGCAAAGCAGCGCGTGCTGATCATCGAGGACCTGTTGGCGCGTTTTTCGCAGGAGATGGGAGACCGCGCAATTATTACGGTGCGCGGCGGCAGAGTAAGAATTTCAAGAACTGAAATAGATTGAGCCGTGGGATTGCAGCAACATTGCCCTGAAACCGCTTCCCGGGGCAAAACGTAACCTCGACGAGAACAGCATGACTAACCGCTACGTCAATGCTATCGCCGGCCGCTTAAGTTTGCGCGCTCCCCAGCGCGAGTCGCTTCAGATCCTCGACCGCATTACTGAGATCGCTCCACCACAGAAGGGTTCGGACATCCAGGCTGCGCTCGCCGCAATTGCCAGCGAATTTTCCTCGGTTACAGACTTCGAGCGCGAGTTTCCTTCGTTGTGTTTCGCGTTAGCGACCGGCGTGGGCAAAACTCGTTTGATGGGGGCGTTCATCAGTTACTTGCATCTTGCACACGGCTTCAATAATTTCTTTGTCCTGGCGCCGAACCTGACAATCTACAACAAACTGCATGTCGACTTTACGCCGAATACCCCGAAGTACGTGTTCACGGGAATAGCAGAATTTGCGACAGACGCGCCGACGATCATCACCGGCGACAACTACGAAGGAATGGCTGGAACGCTCTTCGATCAACTGCACACCTGCAAAATAAATGTCTTCAATATCTCGAAAATCAATTCCGAAGTGCGTGGCGGAAAATCGCCGCGCATCAAACGGCTCTCGGAATATATCGGACAAAGCTACTTCGATTATCTTGCGGGCCTGCCTGACCTGGTCTTAATCATGGACGAATCGCATCGTTACCGCGCGTCAGCCGGTGTGCGCGCTATTAATGAACTCAAACCGATCTTGGGGCTTGAGCTAACTGCTACGCCATTCGTGGAAACCAACCGTGGGCCAGTTCCATTCAAGAACGTCATTTTTGATTACGCACTCGGCAAGGCCATGGAGGATGGATTCGTCAAAGAACCAGCCGTGGTGACGCGGAAGAATTTCAGTTCGGCCGGTATGTCGCCGGAAGAAGTAGAGAAGCTGAAACTAGAAGACGGCGTTCGGTTGCATGAGAGCGTGAAGGTCGAATTGGAAACCTATGCGCGCGAGACCAACAACCAGATCGTCAAACCTTTCCTCCTGGTGATCTCGCGCGATACCACCCATGCGAGCCAGTTGCTCCGGCTGATTGAGTCGGAGGAATTCTTCGAGGGGCGTTACAAAGGAAAGGCCCTGCAGGTGGACTCCAGCCAGACCGGTGCGGCGGAAGAGAAGATGATCGAGAGTCTGCTCAAGGTAGAAAGCGCCGATGAGCCAACCGAGATTGTCATTCACGTCAATATGCTGAAAGAGGGCTGGGACGTGACCAACCTGTACACGATTGTGCCGCTACGAGCAGCGAATGCGCGCATTCTTATCGAGCAATCCATTGGGCGCGGGCTGCGCCTGCCTTACGGAAAACGCACTGGAGTCACCGCTGTCGATCAATTGAGCATTGTGGCCCACGATAAGTTTCAGGAGATTGTTGACGAAGCGAGACGTTCGGATTCACCCATCCAGTTGAAGACGCTCGTACTGGATGCTGAACAGCTCGAAAGTAAGACGGTGACAGTTGTGTCGCAATCACTGCTCGCGATGGAACTGGGTATCCAGCCGGCCCATCAGACGACCAGCACAGTTGTGGCCGGAACAACCCAGCCTCCGGTGTTTGTAAAGCCGGAGGAGCAAAAGATTGCGCAGCTCACCTACGACGTTATCAAGAGGATGGAGAACGAGCCGCAAAAGTTGCCGTCCGTCACCCATTTGCCCAGGCCAGAAATTCAGTCGGAGATCGTACGGGAAGTGACGGAGCGTTATGCGCCCGCGCAGCCTGGCCTCGAAGGTGTTGTCGAGATGCCTGACATCGCCGCCATCGTAGCGAAGACGACGGAGCGAGTGGTGCGGCAGACGATCGATATTCCGCGCATTGTGGTAGTGCCAAAAGATGAAGTTAAGTCGGGTTACAAGCCATTTAAGTTGGAATTATCAAATGTGAATTACCAGCCAATTTCAGGATGATTTATGGTCGCAGGAGTTAAGAACGGGAAAGCTGCGACTGATAACTTTGGGTAAAGGCGGTATTAATGAAGCGAGGCTTGAGGACTTCGTTGTGAGTGGTCTGGTTGACCTGGATGATATTGCCTATGACGGCAACGCCGACCTGCTTTATGACCTGGCTTCGCAAACGGTGGCGCATTTCAAATCCTATCTACGCGATGAGGAGGATGTGAAGAGAATTCTCCGCGTTTACCAACGCGAGATCGCGCGTCTGATTTACGCACAGATGCAGCAGCATTATTGGGAAGAGAAGGTGGACTACGAGGTCAAAGTGTATAAGGGCTTTTCGGAATTGAAGCCGAGCGCCTATACACAGATCGCCAGTGACTCGATGTTGGATTACCGGCAGGCGCCGGTCAATAAGAGCAACATGGCCCGCTATCTGTTCACTGGGTTTAGTCGCTGCCTCTACTCGGTCGAGAAATTCAATTCGGATTCCGAACGTAAACTGGCTGTGATTCTCGAACGCGAGGCGGAACGCTGGTTCAAGCCGAGAAAAGGGCAGTTCCAAATGGTTTACAAATGGGGCGTGGACCAGCTTGAGTATCAACCTGATTTCGTGGCTGAAACTGCTGACACGATTTACATGCTGGAACCGAAGGCAAAGAACGAAATGAACGATCCGCAGGTGATCGCTAAGCGAGATGTAGCGGTGACTTGGTGCAAAAATGCGAGCGACTATGCAGCCACCTACGGCGGCAAGCCCTGGAAATACCTTCTCATCCCCCACGATGCGATCGCGGAGAACATGTCCCTCGACGGACTGGCAGATAGATTCACTGCTAGGGCTTCGTAGGTCTCGCGAACTCAACCAAAAGGACACCATGCTAATGGACTCAGTGTGGTGAAGCGGACGACCGAACTTTATCCTTCATCGTCCGCATTTTATTGAAATGAAGCAAGCCAGACAGCGTGAGCGGGTCGGGCTTGCAGAAGTATCCGAATCTGGTTATGCACGCCACTCTCACTCTATTCGAGCACGAAGCGAAACCGTTTGAATGGACAGGCCGAGACCTGGTCCTGCTCGATAAAATGCGTTCAGCTGCCGGAGCCGAAATCTTGCGACCGACGGTGCGCGGAAGAACGCGGGCGATTCGAGCGGCCCAACATGTTGGCGTTGTGCGTCTACGCAATCGCACGATCCAAATCCTGCCGAAGATTTACCAACTGTCCGAGACAGCAGATGAGAAGGATCGCGCTAAGGCAGCAACGAGAAATCTGCTTTATATGCTGGAATGTGCCGAGAATCTGCCCGTGCGCGAACATGCGCTGGCTCCGCTGCTCAAATTCGGGGACGACTGGTTTGAAATCCTGACGCGACTGTTTGCTTTCCATCTACTGGAAGAGTGGCAGCGCGGCGCTTATCGCACATACCACACGGTCGAAGACGATTTACCGGTTCTTAAAGGCAAGTGGCTCATCTCAGAACAACTGAAGCATCCAGCGCGGCGGCACATTTTCACCGTAGCCTATGATGAGTTCACGGCGGACAATCAACTTAATAGAGTCTTCCAATTTACTGTAGAGAGGCTTTGGCAACTTACGCGTGACAGCGGCAATCGGCGACTGTTAGGCGAGTTGAGACAGTGGATGGATGAGGTCACGCTCTTGCCGCGCGTGACGGCCGCAGATGCCAAACCCGCTCAGCTAACCCGGCTCAACGAACGCTTCAGGCCATTGCTTAATCTTGCTCGACTTTTCCTGGACGGCGGGACCTTGCAAATGACTGCGGGCGATCTTTCAAGTTTCGCTTTTGTGTTCGACATGAATCAATTGTTCGAAGCCTTCATTGCCAGCATCATTCGTCGCCATCGAACTGAAATTCTCGACGATCAGCTCTCCGATTGCGAGCTGCTGATTCAATCGCGTGGCGCGACCTTGTTCCTGGCCCGACGAGGGGAACGGAACGTCTTTCAAACGAGACCTGATCTTGCGATTAGAAAGGACCGAGACTATTTTCCGTTACTGATCGATACAAAATACAAACGACTGGATAAGAACGATCTCAAGCTGGGTGTGTCGCAAAGCGACTTTTACCAGATGCATGCATACGCTCATCGCTACGAGTGTCCCCGCGTTGTATTGCTATACCCGCAGATGGAGGGAACAACGGAACCTCTGCGGGAATGTTTTCCCCTGCACTCAGGAGGCAAGATTATTGAAGCTGCGACGGTAGACCTGCGATTGGACATGAGAAACAAGCTGAGTCGCCAGAACCTTGTCAACGAACTGAAGACAATCCTCAAAGGAGCAGCACAATGATCGGGAACGAAGAGGCCGACAAGTCCTGGAAGGAGAAGTTGGGAAGTTGGCTGAAGAACAATCCAAGAACCATACCGAGTGACCTGCGCGAACTGGGAGAGGAGTTTGTTCGGATATTTCCTAAAGAGGAATTGAGCAAACTGACCCTTGAACAGTATGCACTGGGACTACCATCACTCGATGGGTTCTGTCATTGGCTTGAATTCAAAACCCGCTCGTTGGGTGGCGTAGGAGGAGGCAGCGCCAAAAAGTGGTGGGTATGGTGGAGCAAAGACGAGAACCGATGGCGCTTTACAAAGGCGTTCAGAAATGAAGATGAGGCACTGTCAAAAATCAGAACGGGGCTTCAGCGACTTGTAGAGGAAGTTGAAGCTGGTCGCTTTGGTCAGCTCGATTCAATCGGTCGCGAATTGCTGGGTGGGAATCTAGGCCTACGGTGCAAGCCGTTGTCTCTGTATTTCCCCGATGAGATCTTGCCGGTATTTCAACCCAAGCACCTGGAGTACTTTTTGAACCTGTTTGGGATAACGCCCAAAGGCGAGGCGCTCGCCCTGAACCGTCAGTTGCTGGACGTTCTCAAGGCACTTCCAGAATTTCAAGGGTTCGATACAAATCAGATGATGCGCTTCTTGTATGATTCCTTTTCCCCCAAGGGCGTCTCTGGGGAAGAGGATGACGAAACAGAAACCAGCGTTCCCGTTGAAGCTAGTGAAGATAGTGAGATCGGTCGCTTGGCTGCTCGGACCAGGAACATCATCCTGTACGGTCCACCGGGGACAGGCAAGACGTACTTCGCCCGGAGATTTACAAAGGAGTTTCTGCTCCCGCAGTTGCAATCCGCTGCGTCTGTCGAGGAACGGCGCGTCCGCCTACTTCAGGGCCTAAAGTGGTATGAAGCACTCTCCTTGACCATGGCTTTGGCGGATGGGAAGCCGAGATTTAAGGTAGCAGAGTTGCTCGCACAAAAAACTCTAGAGGACTACGCCGCACTGAAAAAGGTCAAAAGAGTAGCCAACTCAGTTTGGGCGCAGTTGCAGATACATACCAGTCCTGATAGCAAAACTGTCAACTATGCCGCTAGGCACTCGCCATTCCTGTTTGAGAAGGATTCCGACGCGCAATGGTCATTGACGTCCGCGGGTCAGGAGTATGTCAATGAAAATCTGTTTGAGGAACTCGAAGAACTAAGGAATCCGACGACTGACGGTGTAGATATTTCGAGCTTCTATGAATTCGTCACCTTTCATCAATCGTTTGCATATGAGGAGTTCATCGAAGGGTTGAAGCCAATAGCCTCGGAGGATGAAGAAGCTGGTATCAGCTATGAAGTTAGGGCAGGGGTCTTTCGCCAAATTTGTGCGCGCGCGGAGGCAGCCTGGCAGACACATGGAGAAAATGCGCCGAACTATTTACTGGTCATCGATGAGATTAATCGTGCCAATATCGCAAAAGTGTTCGGCGAGCTAATTACTTTGCTTGAGGACGATAAGCGACTCGGGAAGTCAAATGAGTTAACGGTGCGCCTGCCGTACTCGGGTGATTTGTTTGGTGTACCTCCGAACCTCTATCTTCTCGGCACCATGAACACTGCGGACCGATCAATTGCTCTGCTCGACTTAGCTTTGCGACGCCGATTTTCGTTCGTCGAACTAATGCCTGATCCTTCGTTACTCGGCACAGTCGCTGGAGTGGACCTCATTCAAGTGCTCACGGTGTTAAATGAGCGAGTCACGCTGTTGCTGGATCGCGATCATCAGATCGGGCACAGTTATTTTCTCGGTTTGAAAGACGCGAATGATCTCCACTTCGCCTGGGATAACAGGGTCGTGCCCCTGTTACAGGAGTATTTCTACCATGACGGTGAGCGCCTTTATGCCGTCCTTGGTGATGGTTTCTTGCGGAAACTGGAAGTTGGAAGCCTGTCACCTAATCTCAGCGAACTGATTGACACTGAGACTCCTCGCTACGAACTCAGAATTCTGAGTGCAGAAGAGTTGGTGTCTGCCCTGAAAAACTTTGTAACACGATAAGTGGATAGTGTTGCTTGACCCATCCCGTAAGGAGCAAGAGGCAGTCAGCAATTGTCGAAGTTGGAGCGTTCGGTTAAGCTAAGTCGTCGACACTTTGATCTCAGGATCGGATGAGGATGCGATGTCAGAGAAACTAACAGAACAGAAGATTCTTGGTCTCCTCAAAGCCAACGAGGCCCACATCAAGGCTTTCGGCGTGAGAAGCCTGGGGCTGTTTGGGTCTTTTGCAGATGGCGACAATACCGAGAAAAGCGATCTCGATCTCGTCGTCGAGTTTGAGAAGAAGACTTTCGACGCCTACATGGATCTGAAGCTCTTCCTTGAGGGCCTGTTCGGCCGCCCGGTAGATCTAGTACTCGCCGACGCTATCAAGCCGAGGCTACGAGGGCCAATTCTGGAGGATGCAGTGCATGCCCCGGGACTATGAGGTCTATCTCGAAGACAGTTACAAGAAAACGCGCAAGAGGAACAAATGAGCCAACAGGTCAACAAATCTTTTGAGCAAGCGGTTGCGATGCTTAAGGCATCGGGAGCCGCAGAAGTCTATATTTTTGGCTCAGCGGCGAATGACGAAATGCGTGATGACTCCGATATCGATTTCGCTGTATCGGGACTGCCGCCGGAGCAATTCTTCCGTGCCCTCAGTGCTGCTAGCCGCGTCCTTGACCGACCCTTGGATTTGATTGATCTAGACGATCCAACCCCGTTCACACGCTTCCTGAAAGAAGAAGGTGAGTTGCAGCGTGTCGGATAAGCTCATCAAGCGGATTGCCCTTGAGCAAGAGCAACTCAACACATTAATTGACACTCACCGCTCATTGCTTGCTCAATGTGCGCTTCAGCCGCCAAATGACATCGAACTTTCCGCCCTCGGTTTCTTCTTGCACTCTTTCTATTCTGGCCTGGAAAACATCTTTAAGCGCATCGCAATTGAGATAGATGGAGGTTTACCGCAGGGAGAAGCCTGGCATCGTCAACTCCTGGACGGCAATGGCGGCTGCCAACGAGGTCCGAACCGCCGTCATTTCTGCGGCGCTCTACGATACTCTGAGTGAATACCTGGCCTTCCGTCACGTTGTTCGTCAGTCGTATTCATTCCACTTGCAGTGGGAAAAGATGGCCGCCCTGGTCCTTAACACTGAAGCGACAATGAGGAGTGTTGAAGACGAGCTAAGAGTGTTTTTAGAAGGACAGTAGCGAAATGTTGGCGAAGAATTGATCGAGGTTCCAGGTTCCGTCTAAACAATTCTCCCTCGTGGTCTCGGAGCAAGATGTTCTCACCAACCTCTATTGCAAACTTCCTCGCCTGTCAGCATCTCACTGCACTCAATCGGGCCGAGGCTGCCGGCGAAATCAAAAAACCTTTCTTCGCTGATCCGGGTCTGGTTCCTTCACGAACCGTAGTGCTCGTCTTCAAATCAAGAGTTGACTGGTGAACGCAGCAAAATCCTCGCGACCGCCACCCAATTGAAGACCGCAGGGCTCGGCCGCTCCACCAGACAGTCCATTAACGAGCCTGACGCAGATGCCGTTTGACGTTGGGTCCCAACTCGGTCCGCGTAACGCGGAGCGCAACTACGGACAGGATCCGACAATAGCCAATTCCGCTAACAATCCGCAAGGCACATTTTTGTTGCGCTTCCGGTTCACCAACAACTCCGGCAGCACCATCACCGGTCTGAGATTCAGGCTCGACAATGTGTCCACGCTGTGCGGTGCACAGACGACCATTGTAGGAACTGGGGACGCAAGAAATCTGTCACCTTCGCCAGACTGCGGCGGCGGCAACTTCACTGCGATTCTCAAGCTGTTGAACTCGACGCCGGAAGTCGTGGTAGATAGCGGAGGCACGGCCTGGATCGTTAATGGGACGGTGATGGAAGATCTTAGCGCTCCTTCGTCATCTCCCGCTCCGCCGGGGACTGGACCACTGTCCCCGTTTGGCGGTGGTATTGATAACTCAATTATAATCGGCCATGCGGACAATGCCGGCTTCATTGGTGACGGTGTCACGGGAGGCGTTGGGAGCTTTGGTACTACTTTGGCCACTAGCGGCCCGACTAGCGTGCTGCGAGTCAGAGTCAAATTCGGGGTGGTCAGGAGCGGACGGTTCATAGTGCTAATCACTCCGATGGCGAAAATATCCCCGTCGCCTTGATGCGTGATTGCACTTCAAAAGTACTCAGCTACCTTGCGACAGCTTTGGACCCAGGATCTCGGTTGCATTCGCTACCTCAAATCTTGCCATTAGCGCGGTCACTACCTCGCATCATCATCGTTGTTTCTTCAAATCGGACTAAAGCAGCCTCTTGTGAGTGTCGGCGTGTGCCCGCGATTATAACGTGCGTTATAATGCGTCACGGCTTCTGGATATTGCGGTCAGGGCCGTAGTGGAGGTGATAGAAATGAGCGTCTTAAAGGTCACAACCGTTGGAAACTCCGTTGGGGTGATTTTGCCCAAGGAGATACTAGAACGACTGCGGGTGGGAAAAGGAGACAGCCTCTACGTTGTTGAAACGAAGAACGGGATCCAACTCACGGCGTATGATCCTGCGTTTGC
>Ga0190270_10000063_pt1 | contig 49885 bp, 42 predicted proteins | sample Popmic320T_FD_133748 | JGI IMG/M metagenome (GOLD analysis project Ga0190270, IMG submission 133748) | Populus adjacent soil microbial communities from riparian zone of Weber River, Utah, USA - 320 T | ecosystem: Environmental > Terrestrial > Soil > Riparian zone | place: USA: Utah | collected...
TTGCAAGTCGCCTTTGAGCAACTGCGCGATCGCCTGCAAACGGAAGGACTGTTTGCCGAGGAACTGAAACGTGCGCTGCCAGTTTTCCCTGGACGCGTAGGCGTAGTCACGTCACCAACAGGAGCGGCGATTCGAGATATTCTCAACGTCATTTCGCGCCGCACCCGCACCGTACATGTTCTGTTCTCGCCGGCACGTGTCCAGGGTGAAGGCGCAGGACCTGATATCGCTCGTGCAATCCGCCTCATAAACCAGCATCACGAATTGGCCCGACGCGAAGGGCGATTGAAGGACCTCGTTGATGTAATTATCGTCGGTCGCGGTGGTGGATCGACGGAAGACCTATGGGCCTTTAATCTGGAAGAGGTGGCGCGCGCGATACGAGCCTCAGCGATTCCCGTGATATCCGCAGTGGGCCATGAAACTGATTTTACCATCGCAGATTTTGTCGCTGATCGGCGAGCGCCGACGCCTTCAGCGGCCGCCGAACTCGTCGCGGCGCGCGAAGATCAGATTTGCACAACGCTTCAACAAATGGCCCAGGGTCTTTCGCGTCAAATGCGTTATAGAATCGTCAACGCTCGGAATCGCGTTCAGAAGCAGGCGCTGTCTCAAGCCTTCGGCCAGGTACGCGCCAGTTTGCGCGACGCTAGCGCCAACGCCAGTACCGCACGGCATCGGTTACAAATACTAATCGGTCAGGAATTACGCGGCGCGCGTTTGCGAGCCGAGCCTTTGATGAGCAGGTTGGCGCCCTCCGAGCTTCGTACTCGTTTCGATGCGGCGCGAGCGCGGTTTGAATTGGCGCATAACAACTGCAACGCGGCGGTTGAGGGAGACATGGAGGAAGCGCGTAAACGATTGGGGCTCGCTGCGGCTTCGCTTGATGCTCTCTCGCCCCTCGCTGTGCTGCAAAGAGGTTATGCGATCGCGCAGCGCCAGGATGGAACTTTGTTGCGTGATGCCAATTCGGTTGCCGTTGGCGACTCTGTCAGCGTAAGGTTGGCCAAAGGAAAACTAACTGCGAGCGTCGAAGAGATCGAAAACTGAAATCGCGGCTCGGCCGCCCGATGTGCGGAAGGTCTGTGACCTTCCGACACCGTTCAGATTTCATGGGGCTATGCCCCTGGCGATCGTCAATGAGTCGGGCATAGCCCGGAAGAACAGCGGACTTACGGAAGGTCAAAGACCTTCCGCACATCTGGCGGCGAAGCCGCGTAGCTCGCAAAATCAATGAAAACCAACCACGAACAACCTCAGAGTTTTGAAGCGTCGCTCGAAGCGCTCGAACAAATCGTGCAGGAATTGGAACGGGGCGATTTGCCGTTGGAGAAAAGCTTGGAGTTGTTTGAGCGAGGCATCGGGCTCTCTCGCCAGTGCCAGGATCGTCTGAATCAGGCCGAACGACGGATCGAGATACTGCTGCGCGATAATCAGGGCCGGCCCGTGGTCAGCGCCTTCGAAGACGGTGGAAAACTTCGTGATGATAATGACGGCGAAGGCGATGAAAACCGTTTCTGAGATGGTCACCACACTGCCTAACTCCGACCTGACGTCGTTCCTCCGCAAAACTCAAATACTCGTTGACTCTGAACTTGATCGTTATCTACCGCCCGAGTCTGCTTCACCAAAACAAGTTCATGCGGCAATTCGCTGGAGTGTTTTTGCTGGTGGCAAACGCTTTCGGCCCTCACTTCTGCTCGCAGTCGGCGAGACGTTTGGAGCACCACAACAACAACTTCTCTCCTGCGCCTGCGCGCTGGAGATGATTCACACCTACTCGTTGATTCACGACGATCTTCCTTCAATGGATGACGACGATTTGAGACGAGGGCGCGCGACCTGCCACATTCGATTTGGTGAAGCCGCAGCAATCCTGGCAGGAGATGCGCTACAGACCCTGGCGTTCCAGACAGTGTCAGAAGACCAAGCGTTATCCGGCAAGAAACGTGTCCAACTGATTCAGGAAATCGCGCGGGCGTCAGGGACCCCGGAGGGCATGGTCGCAGGTCAGGCTTACGACCTCGAGGCGGAATCGCGAGAAGTGTCGGCGCAGGAGTTGGAACAGATTCACCGTTTGAAGACCGGCGCTCTAATTATCGTCGCGGCCCGATGCGGGGCGTTGATCGCGGATGCTCGGGAAGATGAACTTTCAGTTATCACCGGCTATGCGGCGCAGCTCGGCTTGTTGTTCCAAATCACGGACGACTTGTTGGACATCACGGCCACGGCCGAAACGCTTGGTAAGACTCCGGGAAAAGATATGCGCTCGGCAAAGGCAACTTATCCGAACTTCTATGGAGTGGACTCTGCACGTGAATTCGCGGGACGCGTTCACCAACAGGCTCGCGAAACACTCGACCAACTAGATCGACCTACCGAACGGCTCCACGCAATTGCTGACTACATCCTGAACCGCCCGGCATAAACCTTTGTCACCTCTCAGATTGAGCAAAAGTAGAACCTCTGGCTAGCTCTCAGGTAAGGAAGGAGGGCATGCCCCCGCTCTTCGTTGATTACCTAAGTTCTTGAAAGTGATGCAGCACCTTCAGCTACCTGTCAGAGTCACTAAGCCCCGTGAGGATGAGCCACTTCTGATGAATCTTAACCGCATCAAATGGCGAAGCAGTTGATCAGGTGTTTTTGCGGCTTGCCGCCGCACCCTACCTCGAGAAGACACAACAAATCTTCTTATCAATGAACAATCCCGGCCTTCTTCTGCATGGCCCTTACTGTTTCCGGTATGAACGATGTGATCTGGTGAGTTTCCTCGCGGCCGTCCGCAAAGGCTTGATAGAGTGTGAAGTCAGGCAGCGAAAGACAACTAAGCGGCGACTGTATGTTATAGCCCGTATCTATCCCGATGGCACTGTGTGAAATGTAGATCCCGTGGCGGCCGAGTCTACCCAGGAGCGGAAGAAGTGGCGTAGGTGTGTGACCGAAGATGCACGGTTTGCCGCGATAGTTCTTATAAAACTCCATGTCGCGCATCCACAGTAAAGCCTGCGGCGATGTCTCGCGCGGATGCTTTTCGAGTTCCAGTCCCGCGTGAACATAAATCGCGTAATCGTCTTCGTGGTAGTAGGCTAGTCCGTGCAGAAAATCCAAATGCTCCGGCGGCACACTGTTCTCAATCTCCCGACGCGCGTTCTCCAAATCCTGTTCTTTGGTTATCGTTAGAGCCTTTTTCGTATATTGCTCAAATGTTCGCTCGCCACCGGTGACCGGAGTAATCCAAAGATTCGCGCTGCCTTCGATGAATTCCAGCATCATCTGTTCGTGATTACCGCGCAGGCAGACCACTCTTTCGGGATTCGCGGTGAACAGTTTCAGCGCGAGTGCCACACAACCAGGCGCGTCGGGTCCACGATCGATCAAGTCGCCCAAAAACACGAGCGTATCCCTCGACTCCTCACGCGGAATCAGTTCCAGCAATCGTTCGAGCTGAGCGCAACGGCCGTGAACATCGCCGACGACAAAGGTTTTCATTCAGGGGTTTCCTCGCGTTTCTCTAGTGAGGTCTTGACCTTTTGCATCAATGCTTTAAAACGCGGATCGTCATGCAAGTCAGTCCAATTAGGATCGGATTCAAACCAAAGATAATTCTCGTTGCCAAGATTAATTGCCTTCTCCAACCATTCGAGCGCCAACACCTGCCGGCCTTGCATTAGATAAGCAGACGCCAGCCAGTAAGGTATATCATGATCCGATTCAGCGGCGACCTTCACCTTTTGCGTCAGCTGCTGGTTGGCCAATTCATGTTTGCCCTGCGCACTCAGACAGGTTGCCAGAATCGGTCTGATGCCGTCCATCCGTGGATGCCGGTCGAGCACCTGTTCCAGGATCCGAGTGGCCGCATCCACCTCACCACGGTAGTAAAGCACGCGCGCGCGAAACGTTTGAATCAAAGGATGGTCAGGCTCCATCTCGGCCCCTTGATCGAGCTCAGCCAGGGCCTCCTCATAACGCTGCTGGTACATGAAGATGCGCGCGCGATTATAACTGGCCACCACGCGTTCATTTGGGTTGAGCCGGACCATGCGGTCAAAACTGCGCAGCGCGCGTTCATATTCGGCATCCAGGCGAGCTACGACCCCGCGAACAAAGTGAACGCCAACATCATTGGGATACTCTTCGCGCAGCAACACAACTGCCTCACGCGCCTTTTGCTTTTCGCCGCGCGTGAGGTAAATGAAAATCATTTGCATGCGCGCCTCGAGCAATTTGGGATCGAGCGCCAATGCTTTACTAAATGCTTTTTCGGCTTTCTGATGATCGTCTGCTTCACCGAGCGCTTTCAGCACGCGGTTGACGTAGCAACTTCCCAACGCCGAATAGGCAAGGGCAAAATTGGGATCCAGGTCTACAGCCCGCTCGAAATGGTTTATTGCGGAATCGAGATCCTCGCGACCGATCGTGTGATAGATAAACTGGCCCAGGCAGTTTCTTCCGCGCAGGTATTCTTCAGAGGCGGCGGCGTCAGTGGTGGAGCCTTTTGCGAGTTCCACTCTCTCGTCCGGACTGAGCTCAATCCGCAAGCCGTCAACGATGTGCTGAACGATCGTATCTTGAACCGCAATAATGTCGCTCGCGTCAGCATCAATGCGATCGCTCCAGAGGATCTCGCTGGTCCTCACGTCAAGCAGTTGCACCGTGACGCGTAAATGAGCACCCGCGCGCAGGAAGCTGGCCGTGAGGATCGCGTCTACCGCCAGCTCGCGGCCGACGTCTCCCGGATCAACCTGCTTGCCCTGATACCTCACGATTACCGACGACGGGCGCACCACCAGAGACCGCACCCGCGCCAGTTCGGTGATTACCGCGTCTGCCAATGAAAATTCGTAGAAGGCTGTTTCCGGGTCGTTGCTCAGGTTCTTGAAAGGCAGGATCGCGATACTTTTGCGGTCGCGATCTCCCAGCGTGGTCGGCGTCTCATGCGCGTCGCGCGGTTCCGACGAGCCCCGCATTCGCCCAGATGGGCTTGAGCTTTCACTTCCAGTGACGTTCCTCTTGAACCAACGCAGCGCACGCGTTACCGGACTTTCACTACTCAAATGCCGAGGCACAACCGGCAAGCCACTGTCATCTACTATCACTCCGCCGGTTAGTCCAATTTCCCGCACTACTGCGCGCAGATCGTCGCGGAATTGAGAAACCTGTTGATATCGATCTCGCGGGTGCTTCTGCAGTGCGCGATCGAGCACCTGTTGCAAACGCGGCGGCACTGGATCAGGTCTCGCCTCGCTGAGCGTCGGTGGCTCTTCGTGTAATACGGCGTGGCGAACGTCTACTGCGGTCTTGCCGCGAAACGGCCAGGTCCCGGTTAGCATTTCGTAAAGCAACACACCCGTGGAAAAGATATCGGCCCGTGAATCTACCCGATCGCCGCGGGCTTGTTCCGGAGCTGCGTAGGTGGCGGTGCCGTAAGGGATGCCGACTTCAGTCAACTCAGTGTGATGGATTCCGGAAGTGCGCGCCGCCTCATCGTCGAGAAGTTTTGCCAGGCCGAAGTCGAGTACTTTCGCCTGGCCTTTGCTGTTGACCATGACATTGCCGGCCTTGATGTCCCGATGAATGATTCCCTGCGCGTGTGCTGCTGCCAGCGCGTCCGTTACCTGAATGGCGATTGAAAGCGCGCTCTCGAGCTGTAGGGGCCTGCCGTTTACAAGTTGTCGCACGTTGCGCCCATCGATGTACTGCATCGCTATGAAATGGACACCGTCGATAACGTTGAGATCAAAAATGGTGCAGATGTTCGGATGGTCCAAAGAAGAGGCGAGCCGGGCTTCGCGTTCGAAACGTTTGCGATTGGCTTCTTTGGCAACTAGTTCTTCAGGCAGGACTTTGATGACGACGGTGCGGCCCAACTTGGAATCAATTGCCTTATAGACCGTTCCCTGTCCGCCCGCACCGAGCTTCTCGAGAATCTTGTAATTCCCCAGCGTTGTTCCAACCATTTGCTTTGTCTTGCTTTCACCCTATTTAACTCCCAACCCTCGCTTCACCGCAACCGGACAGGCTTAGTCCAAAGGTCCAAGGTCCAAGGTTCAAATGAATCAACTGTGAATAGTTAGAGGTAGGGAAGGTGGGCTTGCCCCCGCGCAAGTTCGTGCTATTTGACGAGCGGGGGTAAAGCGGGGTCCCCGGCGGGCCAGCCCCGCTGGTGCAAGTCCACCCTTCCAACATCTAACTATTCCTCGACCCCTCCGATATCCAAAGTCAGGGCGCGAAGTTTAAGTTCAACCTTCAGGTTTGCTTTTCGCCGGCCTACGCAAGCTAAAGCTGGATGAACTCTAAACCTCGCGCTTTGACCTTTGGACTTGGACTTTGGACATTGGACTTTAGACTATCCCGTAGTATCTTTTGCACACTGGCTGCGTCGTCTCCCCTACCCTAACGATGAAGATGAAATCACTCTCACGAGCCTTATTGTCTTTTCTGGCGTTGCTGCTTGTTTATACGGCCGCGGCAGCTCAGGTTGGCGACAAAGAGAAAGCCAAAAAAGAAGCGGAACGGAAGCAGGAACTCAAACGCAAGAGTTACGTCCTGGTTGATGAAATTGCCACTGGGGCCTTGAGTCTCAAGCTGCCGGAGAATCGTGCGTTTGTTTTGACCGAGTCGGCAGACCTGTTGTGGGACCACGATGAGGAGCGCGCCCGCAATCTTTTCCGGGATGCCAACAACGTCCTCGCATTGATTACGCCTCCGGCCACGAGTGATCAGGAAAAGCAGCATCTCAGCGCGTTTCTTGCGGGCTTTGGATCCAGACGCGATCTGATACTTAAAGTCGCCCGTCGCGATCCGGAGTTGGCATTGGATCTATTGCGCTCATTTCAACAGCCGCCACCTGAGCTGCTCGGCTCCAATTATCTACCGAACCTGGAACAGGAGATCGCTGCCGAAGCTGCCGCTCGCGATCCTAAGCGCGCCATCCAGATAGCTCGAGAGAGTTTGGGTAAGGGCCTTACCTTCTCCGTATTCAATCTTCTAATGCGCTTACATGATCTCGATACCGAACTGAGCTCCAGGTTTGCCGGTGAGCTTATCGACAAACTTCAAACAAGGAACATCGCGACAGACATCGTTGCGTCGCGCCTTGCGACGGAACTCCTAATCTCCAGCCGGACTCCAACCGAGTCTCCTGAAGACAAGACGACGTATCGAGGCGAAGCCAGCCCCCTGAAGCTGAGCCGCGAACAACGGCGTCAACTGGTTGAAATGATCGCGAACTCAGCGCTCGGACTGTCAGCGAACAAGAACAACAACCTTCTTTACTCAATTACTGAGCTGATGCCGGAGATTGAAGAGTTTGCGCCTGAACGTTCTGCGTTGCTGCAGAAGAAGGTCGCAGTTTTCAATGAGACACTAACTAAGGAACAGAAAGGTTGGCAGCTGCACAATTCTCTGGTTCGTAATGGAACTCCTGAGGAACTGTTGGCGGCATCCCAGGATATTGATAGTGAGCAGCGTCGTTGGACGCAACAGCAAGCGATCGTATTGGCTGTCATGCGCAAGCGGGCGGACGCATTGCGCGAATATGTTAATGCTGAGATCAAAGACGACTCGGTGCGAAAAAGTTTAATTGACACACTCGACACCGAGCAGATCAATTCGGCAATTAACAAGGGTAACGCTGACGAACTGCGCAAACTGCTTCCAGTGGTTCGGCTAAAAGAGGAACGGGCTCGGGCGATGGCCGAGATGGCGTTGCTGCTCGAGAAGAAGGGCGAACACGACGAAGCGTTGAAGCTGCTGGACGAGGCGCAGACTTTAATCAAGAGTGATTTCAGCAGTGACACACAAACTAATGCGTTGCTCGCACTAGTCTGCGCCTACGCTTTGGTTGAACCAGCCAGGGCCTTCGCAATTATGGAAGGCGCTATTGACCGGGCGAACGACCGCATATCCAAACTCATTTTGCTCGACAAGGTGGTGAGAACCGGCACAGTCAAAAAAGGCGAGGTTATCTTACAAAACTCGGGCGGCATCTCTATGGAATTCGTGATGCTCAAGTACGGAAAAAGTGTTTCAATTCTTGCCAAGACAGATTTCGATCGCACCAAAGGACTAGTTGATCGTTTGGGCCGTAATGAACTGCGGATGATGGCGAGGTTGATGCTGGCGCACTCGTTGCTCCGAGAAGACAAACTAATGCGGATGACTGGAGACGCTAGATGAGCAAGGTCCTTACCTGGAGTTTGTCTCTGGTGTTACTGGGAACCGCCGTATTGATGACGGCGACTAGATTGTCCTACGCGTCGGGAAATTCACCTCAGACGAACAGTTCGGTGCAGGAGTTCTGGAACAAGTTTCGGGCGGCCGTCATTAAAGGAGACAAGGCTTCAGTTACCGCCCTCACGCGATTTCCGGTTGAGATGCCCTATGGCATGGCATCAGTTAAAAACAGAACGCAACTGATCAGCCGTTATCGCAAAGTTTTTAAGGGCCAGACTGACGCCGCGAAATGTTTCCGGACCGCTAAACCTCAGAGCGACCCAGATAACGCAAAATTGTTTAGCGTCGCATGTAAGAACGCCGCCGGTCACGAGGTGATCATTTACTCATTTGCCCGCACCGCAAATGGATGGAAGTTTGTCGGGCTCGATAACCTCAATGAGTAGCTACTCGGTTCTGTAATCCTTTATTTTCACGTTGACATCCGCCGCCCGGCTTGGCTATTTTGCTACTAGCCCGACTGCATCACTTCAGAAGTAGTTTCGGTCTCTTGCCGCCAGTTTTCTCTCACAGTTTCCTAATCAAAACCTTCGAGGAATTAACCATGAAGTTATTTGCTATTACCTTCTGTTTGCTTGTTATAGCCGGCACAAGCCAAATCAATGCGTTTCATAGATCGGAACCTACTGCTACACCTGGCGGCGCCAACCAAACCACCAATCATGACGGCAAGATTGAAAGTAAATACGACGGGTTTACCCACGAAACGACTATCACGTTGAAGAAAATGCGCGTCACGTGTGGTCGCACGAAAGGCAATTTTAAGGATGCCTGTGTCAGTCTGGTGGCGAGACTCCACTGCCCGGGCATCCAGCTTGATTACGTGCGTCAGGCCAGCTTGCAGATAATCTTCCAAACAGACGACTGGGACCAGCGGCACTCTCTCAGTCAGAGGGACCTTTCGGTCGTAGCTGACGGCGTGACTTATCGACTTGGCAGGATGACACTGGCCGGCCTAAGCACCGACACCCTAATGACTGAAACACTCGAAGTGACACTTCCTTATGCGACCTTCGTAAAGATTGCGAAGGCGGAAGTAGTGGAAATGAAAGTTGGCCCAAGCCAGTTTGAATTGAGACAACAAAACATTGTTGCCTTTAGAGACATGGTTAATCGCGTGAAAGTGTGAAGAAGGGTGTCGGGTGTCGGGTGTCGGCAAGAGTAGACCGAGTATCGATATTATTGCTTATCTCGCTTCCTAACTTCCAAGCGCTGGAAAATCCTCAACCTGGATTCGTTTCTTCCCGGCAGCCAGCACCTGACACCCGGCACGCGGCACCCGGCACCCGATACCCGACACCTAGTACTTCGCCACGCTCGGATCCACGTCGTTTGACCAGGCTGTGATCCCGCCCTTCAGATTAACCATTGGTCCTGTAAAAGCGGCTCCTCTCAAAGCTTCAATTGCCTTGGCGCTGCGCACACCGCCCTTGCAATGGAAAATAGTCTCGCGCGACGGATCGATCTCATTCATGCGGTTAACCACCTGGCCGAGCGGAATCAGTTTCGTTCCCGTGATCTTCGCAATCTCATATTCGTTTGGTTCCCGCACGTCGATTATTTGGATATCGTCACCGCGATCCAACCTTGCTTTTAGTTCAGTTGCCGTAATCTCCTCGAGCTTCGTTTCTTCAACAGGTAGGGCCGGCTTCATTCCGCAAAATTGCTCGTAGTCGATTAATTCCTTGATGCTCGGGTTCTCACCACACACTGGACAAAGCGGGTCCTTCCGCAACTTGAATTCGCGAAACTGCATGGCCCAGGCGTCGAACAACAACAGTCGATTAACGAGTGTCTCTTGGGCCCCCAGCGCGATCTTGATCGTCTCATTGGCCTGAATCGCGCCCATGATTCCGGGCAAGACTCCCAGTACACCTCCTTCCGCACACGACGGTACCAAGCCAGGCGGTGGCGGCTCGGGATACAGGCACCGGTAACACGCTCCGCGCTCGGCAAAGAAAACACTCGCCTGCCCCTCAAACCGAAATATCGAAGCATACACATTGGGTTTACCGGTTAAGACGCAGGCATCGTTAACCAGGTAACGCGTCGGAAAATTGTCTGTACCGTCAACAATGATGTCGTAATTCGCGAACAAGCCAAGCGCGTTCTCGCTGGTCAGGCGTGTCTCGTGAGTTTCGAGTTCGATAAAAGGATTAATGTCAGCAAGTCGGTCGCGGGCGGAGTCTACCTTCCGGCGTCCGACGTCTTTCGTTCCATGAATTATTTGTCGCTGCAGATTAGACGAGTCAACGACATCGAAATCGACAATACCCAACCGGCCGATGCCGGCGGCGGCAAGATACATTCCCGTGGGCGCGCCGAGTCCGCCGGTGCCAATCATCAGTACGCTGGTCGCTTTGAGTTTTCGCTGACCCTCCATGCCTACTTCCGGCATGATCAGATGTCGACTGTAGCGAGCAATCTCTTCATTCGAAAGCGAAGGCAGCTCGGCTGAAACGTCGGCTTCCGCAGTTGAGCCACCGGCAATCGACGGCACGATCATCAACGTGTCGCCGTCTTTGAGTGGAGTAGCCGCGCCGGATTGGTGACGAATGTCTTCTTCGTTGACGTAAATGTTTACAAAGCTGCGCAACGCATTCTTGTCATCATAAAGGTGGCGGCGGAGCTCTGCGTGCTCGGAAGTTAGCTGGTCAAGCGCCTCGCCGGTGGTTGCGGCGTCTACCTCGATGCGTGAGCTGCCGCCCGCAAACTGGCGCAAGGCCGTAGGTATTGTGATAGTGACTGGCATGTTCAGGTTCCTTTCAACTCTGTGATGGCCACGAGATAGGCCTGTAGAGTACAACCTTTAAATTGCGTGTTTCGCAACCCGCAGCTACATTCTTGCGAAACCCCGCAAGCTAAAGCTTGTACTCTAAACACCCGCTCGGTTGCTCAATTCGTTCCTCGTCAAATCGTGACCGGTCCGTTTGCATTTCCCATGACCGCAAGTCTTCGGCCTGCCCTGCCTTCACAGCGACGACGACATATGAATAGACTGGCCAGGCGTGTTCCAGATCATACCCTGAAGGTATCGCCGGATGGTCAGGATGAGAATGATAAAAACCGACTACCTCCAGACTATTCGCGGCCGCATGTTTTTCGCCGCGCATTAGTTCTTCCGGCCGGATAAGAAACCGGTTTCGTTTCGCCTCGTCTTCGCGCGCGTTTGAAATGGGATAGATTTGCAGACACACCTTGGCGCCATTCTCAGCAAATCGGCCAAGTAGGAGGCCACAGCATTCGTGTGGATAGTCGCGCTCGCCGTGAGCTCGAATCTCAATTTGGTTTTGTTCCGATAGTTCGATCATTTCTTAAAGGTAGCCGCCAAGATCACCCACCGAATCTTGCCGTTTAGATGGGGCACTTGTGCCCGCGGCGTGCGGACAAGTCCGCTCCTAAACAGTAAAACGAAAGAGGCGTCCCTTGCGTCTTAGTCAAGATACCGCTCGCCGCCGTCGCAAAGAACCGTGACCACTACGGCGCCCGGCGTTAGCGTTTGCGCCAATCGCAGCGCGGCAAATACATTTGCTCCGGAACTCGTACCCACGAACAATCCTTCTTCACGTGTCAACCGCCGCACCATCTCCTGCGCATCTTCCGTTTCAACCTCAACATTCGCGTCGGCAAGAGTTGGATCGTAGATGCCAGGCACCATTGCCGTCTCCATATGCTTCAACCCCTCCAGCCCATGTAGAGGCGAAGCCGGTTGTATTGAGATCCCCTGAATCTTCGGATTGAATATTTTGAGACGACGCATCACTCCCGTAAAGGTTCCGGACGTTCCCAGGCCCGTGATGAAGTGAGTAATGCGTCCTTCGGTCTGCGCCCAAATCTCGGGACCCGTTCCATCATAGTGCGCCCGCCAGTTTGCCTCGTTGTTGTACTGGTCGGGGTAGAAGTATTTCTGCGGGTCCCTCTCGAAAATTTCACGCGCGGTAATTTGGGCTCCGTCAGTTGCCCGAAGCGGATCGGTTTCAACCACCTCCACACCAAAGTCACGCAGGATTTGTTTGCGTTGCCGGCTGGCGTTTTTCGGCAAGCAAAGAGTGACGGGATAGCCGCGGCCCGCTCCGATCATTGCGTAAGCGATGCCTGTGTTTCCGCTCGACGCGTCAAGAATCGTCATTCCTGGCCGCAGCTTTCCGTCGTGCTCGCCGGCCAGAATCATCTGCAGCGCCGGACGATCCTTGACGGAACCGCCGGGATTCAGATGTTCGGCTTTCGCGAAAAGCTCGACACCCTGCGGCAGCGCCGAGGTAATTCGTCGCAGACGAATCAAGGGCGTATTACCAATGCTCGACTCGATAGAGTTTATGTGAGCGGCGGGAACCGCGTGCTCGAGTAGGCCTGTGCTCATAATCTTCGTTTCCTCTTCAATGCCGACCATCGTCGGTACGTCGGCACGGCGTGAAGTCACACCTTACAGAACCGAGCGCGGTAGCGCCGGATCCCAAAGGCCACTTTCGGGTCTATTCACGGCAGCCAAGGTGACCTGCGAACACGTGTAAGAAGTATTGAGATACATCTCTTATACGAAGGTCGTCTCTGGTATCCGGCGCTACCGCGCTCGGTTCTGTAAACAAAACGGTCGCGAATCCTTTTCAGGCTCGCGACCGGACTTGAAAACCTTTGTTGCGTTAGCGTCTAACTCATGTAGCCTTCGCTGCAAATGTTCTCCCGGTCGCGTCCCAACAACAGACGCAACAAGCGCAGGAGCAAATGCAGTAACAGGTTTTAGACATTTCGTTTTCGCTAACTGGTGAAGCGACTATAGGAAGTCCTCGAGACTCTGTCAAGGCGCCCTTGTAGGACAGGCATTCCTGCCTGTCGGAGCTTCCCCGGTGGCCGTTTGGCTTACACAAAAGCCTTGCCAACGTCAGACAGGCAGGAATGCCTGTCCTACTGTCACTCAGCCAGGCCCATCTGCCAAAGCATGAAGGCATAGTCCAGCGCGACTTCCCGTAGATAGTCATACCGTCCAGACGCGCCGCCGTGGCCTGCACCCATATTCGTCTTCAGCAACAACGGGTTATTGTCAGTCTTCATCTCGCGCAGCCGGGCCACCATTTTGGCGCCTTCCCAGTAAGGCACCTGGCTGTCGTTGAGTGAGACCTTCACCAGCATCGCCGGGTAATTCTTCTTAGCGATGTTGTCGTAAGGCGAATACGTCTTCATGTAGTCATAAGCCGCCTTCTCGTTTGGATTGCCCCACTCGATGTATTCACTGGTCGTCAACGGCAACGAGGCATCGAGCATCGTATTCAGCACGTCCACAAAAGGCACCTGCGACACGACTGCTTTGAAAAGATCCGGACGCAGATTGCTGACGGCGCCCATCAGCAGTCCGCCGGCGCTTCCGCCCTGAATCACCAAGCGGTCACTTGATGTGTATTTATTTTTGACCAAGTGCTCGGCGCTGGCGATGAAGTCGGTAAACGTATTCATCTTCTTCATCATGCGTCCCTGTTCACGCCACTCCTCGCCGAGCTCGCCGCCGCCCCGAATGTGTGCGATCGCGTAAACAACTCCGCGGTCAAGCAGGCTGAGCCGGTTGGAGTTGAATGTAGGAGACATCGAGGCGCCATAGGAGCCGTAGCCGTAAAGCAATGCCGGCGCTGAGCCGTCGAGCTTTGTGCCCACGCGATAGACGATCGACATCGGAATCTTGGCGCCGTCCGACGCGGTGGCGAAAACGCGCTCCGACTTATAATTCGTTCTGCTGAATCCACCCGGCACTTCCAACTCTTTCAGGAGTGTTGCCTTGCGGGTATTCATGTCGTAGTCAAAAACGGAATCCGGAGTGACCAGCGACTCGTAGTTGTAACGCACAACGGGTGTTGAGAATTCCCTGTTTTGCGCGAGCTGTACCGAATAAACCGGTTCAGGAAACTCGATCCGGTGCATCTTGTTTGTTTTGAAATCGTGAACCTCGATCTGCTCGAGACCTTTTTCCCATTCCGACAGAACAAGATGGTTCGCAAACAAATCGAGATCCGCAATCTTCACCGCGGGGCGGTGCGCCACCAGTTCCTTCCAGTTTGCCTGCCCGGGATTTGAAACAGAGGCCGTGACGATTCGAAAATTCTTGGCGCCTTTGTTTGTCCGGATGTAAAAAACGCCTTCGCGGTGGTCGACGTTGTATTCGTGATCGGGTTCGCGAGCGCTAATCACCTTGAGCTCAGCCAGCGGCGTGGCGGCCGGCAGGTAGCGATATTCGGTCGAAGTCTTGCTTTCGGATCCCACGAAGATAATGGACTTGTCTCTCGAGCGGTAAGACACCAGGTCGAACAAGTCGTCCTTGTCTTCGTGAATCAAATCCGTTTTGCCACTACCCAACACATGGCGGAAGAATTTGTCTGAGCGCTTCGTCACTGCATCTTCAGTCGTAAAGAAGATGGTCTTGTTGTCAGTTGCCCAGGAGACGTTTCCAACTCGTTCAAACGTTTCCGGCAAAAGCTGGCCGGTGCGCAGGTCTTTAATCTGAAGTTTGTACTGACGGTAACCGGTGGTGTCGGTTGAATAAACCAGAAGGTTGCCGTCATCGCTTGGGACCAGGCCTCGGATGCTGAAAAACTTGAAGCCTTTCGCCAGCTCATTCTGATCGAGCAGGATCTCTTCCTTCGCCTCGGGGCTGCCTTTCTTGCGCGCGTAAATTGGATACTGTTTGCCCTGTTCGGTGCGCGAGTAATAGAAATACCCTCCCTGACGGTAAGGCACTGTAACGTCGGTCTCTTTGATATGGCCAACCATCTCTTTATATAGCTTTTCCTGAAGAGGCGCGGTCGGTTTCAAGACCGATTCGGTGTAAACGTTCTCTGCTTCGAGATGAGCAATCACTTCCGGGTTCGACTTTTCCCGCAGCCAGAAGTAATCGTCGATCATGGTGTAGTCATGAATTTTTGTAGTCTTGGTTTTCTTTGGTGTCATGGGTGGTTGAAGTTTTGGTCCATTTCCGTTGGGCTGCGCGAAGGCGTCGCTGCTAAGTGCGACGATGGCAGAGAGAGCCATGAGTACAATAGCTATAACCGTCTTAAGTCTTTTCATCTGGGGGCCTTCCTGGGATTCAAAGTTATGAACGAACCGGCTCCTGGAGTGGAAGCTGGTTAGGCGCTCGGTATGGAAATGTTTTGACGGCGCACGGCCATCAATCATGGACCGTTCAACCGCGGGGCGGATCGCCCCAACCGGATCCTTTGTACTTTCCGTTTTCAACAATGCATGGCACGGTGGGATCACCGCCGGACAACGCAAGCATCTCTACGCGGCGCGCCCGATCGGTTTGAGCGTCATAATCCGTAAAGGGTATGCCCTTCGAATTGTAGTAATCCCGGGCCTGCTGGCAGTAAGGACAACCTGGTTTTGTATAGATAACTAGCGACAAATCCCACCTCCGTATGCGTGTAGTTTAGCAATCTCTTCGCGAAGATGCGAAGCGGGCAGGACCGAGCGAAACAACCATCCGCAGATTACATCGAACGGTTTCACTCGATGAGCAGGAAAGCTTGTCACAAAAACAAGAAGTTGTTGGTTTGCTTCTGAGATGGGGTGTTAGACAGTGCAGAAGTACGCTCGGAGCTAAAGGGGGGTTGATACGCGAGGCATATTAGCCAGAGGCCCCTTGTTGTTCTGACTCTGCCTTTAAGAAGCTGCCTAATCTCGGATAGTTTTATAGTTCCGCATGATCAAATGCCGCCACTTAAGAAGACTTTACAGTATTTTTTTCAAACCGGAATAGCTTATACTTTGCCAACTTATGTCCCAGGACGTCGCAGACATCCAACAAAATGTCGTCGTTGACGATCTACTCGACCCTTACGAAAGGCTCGTGAGCATTGAAGTTCTCGGCAAGCGGGTTGAGGTGCCTGAAAAGAACCGGCTGCTGAGGTGTTTCCAGTTCCTCTCGCTAAACTCGATTTCGTATGGAGATTTTTGTTGGAATGGTGATTGTACGAATTGTCAGGTTTGGTACCACACGGAGAGCGAGACCAGCGTCAGCGACCGGACCGGGCTCGCCTGTCGAATGGAAGTGATCGAAGGAATGGTGATCACTTCAATGAGCCCCTTCATAAAACTGCACGGCATAACCAAGTAGGACAGACATTCCTGTCTGTCCTGCTGAAGAAGCCGATCCGATCAACGCGTCTTACGATTTTCCATTTCTGATTTCTCATTTTCCATTTAAGAGCAGCCACTGGTTTGGCTGCGATGACAACTGAGAAATGACAAATGATAAATGGAAAATCGTCTCCGTCGCCCTTCCCTTATTCGTTGACTTGAAAAAGGACAGGCCGACAAGCGTTATCCAGGTGCGTAAACGAAGAAACCGTCCGTTTAGAATGCGGACTTGTCCGCCGGACCTAATGGCCAATGTGGACCTGCGCACAAGTGCGCAATCTAAACGGTTCCCCATTAATACTTCGGTACGCTGGGATCCACTTCATTCGACCAGGCGGTAATCCCACCTTTGAGATTTAGTAAATTGCCGGAAAACCCGGAACGCTTCAGTGCATCGATGGCTCGTGCGCTGCGCCCGCCCATCTTGCAATGAACCACAGTCTCGCGGTTTGGATCGATCTCCGAACTTCGGTCCAGAACCTGGGCCAGCGGAATGTGGATCGAATTCGGAATCTTTGCGACTGCGACTTCGTTCGCTTCACGCACGTCGACGATCTGAATGTCGTCACCGTTGTCGAGACGCTGTTTGAGTTCGGTGGCACTAATCTCCTGCATGGGCTGAGTAACTGCTGGGTTCATGATTCCTCCAGGTATTTGTTTGTTTACGAATTGTAGGACAGGCGTTCTTGCGTGTCACTCGCAGGCACGAGTCGGGGCTTCGGCAACCTGTCCGGCACACTTCAGTTTGTCGATGTTTGGCAGGAGATTGTGTGAGCTTGCATAGTCCCAACTTCAACACGACAAACTAATAAAGTGTGTCGGACATAGGAGGGGCGCATGCTACACTTTCGTTGCTAGCTCCAATCTGAATTCAATCGCCAACAGACATGCGTTTTGAGTTTTATCATCCCGGTATCGACGATGTGCCGAAGCTATCCGTTGACGGCACAGTAGCAAACAGCGTCCACTTTTCTCACTGGGAAGGAAACGAAACCCCTGCCGAGCTCAAAGCCGACACATCAACGGAAATCGCTTTGAACCTCGTTGCTTCGCCCAAAAAACTTGAATTCACACGTGGCATCGAGCTGGTCACCAATAATCATTTTGATACCGACGGAATACTTTCTGTTTGGACCGTGCTTACCGGTGAACGCGCACTGGAGCTACGCGAAAAGTTGATCCCGGCGGCTGAGGCCGGAGACTTTTGCGAGTTCAAAAGCGAGGCTGGGGTCAAGGCCAGCATTGTTATACAGGGCGCAGACCAGGCTGCTCCCAGTGACGAACCGGGATCCCCAATCGCTTCCTATCTTGCCGAGGAAAAAGTCGACGACGATGCGCGCGCGTATGACCTCGTCCTTCCTGAAGTCGAACGCATTCTGACCAGCACAGACGACTACGAACATCTTTGGCGCGACCCGTGGGAGAAAATAGCCAGGGCAATGGACAGCTTTGCACGAGGCGCGAGCGCGGTCACTGAATTCCCGGATGCCTCGCTCTCCCTCGTCAATCTGGCTCCCGACGTCTTCGGTCCAAATGGTTTTGATCCGGCGCAACATGCAGCGCCTTACACCGTAGTCTCCCAATATGCAAAGGGCCGTCTGTTCCTGATTGCAACTCCACTGAAGGACGGTTGGGCTTATCGCATCGACTATCCTTACTATTCGTGGGCCGAGACAGTGGTCCGACCGCGGGTTGAACGCCGTGACTTCTCAGAGCTTCTGGACCAATTGAACCAAGAGAAAACCCGAGGTTACTGGAAGTTGGATAACAGAGAAATGACCTCGGCGATAAAGTTTTTGGATGCTGAGGGCAAACTCGCTGCTTCAAGTTTGCAGCCTGACGACGTTGCGAGCAGCATCCGCGCAGTTTTGTTGGCCCAAACGCCGGCAAAAAGTCTCCATGCATGACGTGATTATCATTGGCGCCGGACCCGCGGGCATCTCAGCGGCGCTCTGGTGCGATGAGCTGGGCCTCGACACGCTCGTGCTGGAAAAGAACGAACGAGTGGGGGGCCAACTTCATTCCATTCACGGACCAATTGCGAATTACCCGGGGGTTTGCGCAACGAATGGGGCAGAGTTTCTGGACAAGTTTTCCGAGCATGTGGATGATGCCGACTTCGATTTGTGGACCGGAGTTGAAATTGAAAGCGTTGACCTGAGGGCCAAAAAAATCGGGCTGCGCAGTGGCGAGCAACTCCAGTCGATCTCGATTTTCGTGGCCACGGGAGTAAGGCGCCGGCAGCTTGGTATTCCGGGAGAGGCGGAGTTTGCGGGACGTGGGATTATCGAGTCACCGACGAGAGACCGCGATAAGTTTGCCGGTCACGATGTTTGCGTTATTGGCGGCGGAGATGCTGCCGCAGAGAATGCATTGTTACTTGCCGAGGTCTGTCCCACTGTGACCGTCGTCCATCGCAGTAAGAATTTAAAAGCTCGGCGTGAGTTTGCCGACAGGCTCAAGACCGAACATTCTATTACCGTGTTCTCCGAAGCGGTCGTTACCCAAATTCTCGGGAATGATGAAGTTGAAGCAGTTGAGATTCGACGCAAGGATGCGCTGAAGCCTTTTCAGATGGCTGTGCGCGGCGTGGCTGTTCGCATTGGCGTTGAGCCAAACACTGAAATCATTCAAGGGCAGGTCGATATGGATCAGCTCGGTTACGTTGTTGTGACGAGCCAACAGGAGACGACGGTGGCGAATGTGTTTGCTATCGGCGATGTGTCCAATCCTGTGGCGCCCACAATTAGCGGCGCGACTGGTGCGGGCGCCACAGCTGTGAAGGTAATTGCCGCCCGTTTGCAAGGCCGTGAGCGATGAAGTAGAACGATCCCGGCTTTGCCGCCCTCCGTGCGGAAAGGCTCAGCCTTTCCGGAAGCCGATAACAAGATGTGAGGCTATGCCTCTAACCAGAACTGGAGGCATAGCCTCAAGGAAATAGTCATAATTGTCGGAAAGGCTGAGCCTTTCCGCACGGCTTGCGGCAAAGCCGCCGGAACCGTGGTTTTTCATTCGTTGGTTGAATATGAATACAAAGACTATTGAACCCCTCGCGCACGATCAGCCCTACACCGACGATCACATCGCGGCGTATCCGGTTGAATACATTGCCGGCATCGATCTCTACAATGCCGGAGAGTTTCATGCTGCTCACGACGTTTGGGAAGAACGCTGGATGGGTGAAGTTGGCCCACAGGAAAAGCTTTTCCTGCAGGCTATGATTCAGTCAGCGGTTGCATTTCATCATCTTGAAATCGGACGACCGGGCGCCGCTCGTCAGATGTATACACGGGCAAAGGAAAAGTTTGAGAAGTTGGGAACCAACGTTTTCATGTCACTGGATCTGATCAAGTACCAGCAGCAACTCGATTGTTGTCTTTCGTGGTTATTGACTGCGGCCGATCCGCGCGAGTTAACGCCGCCGCAGATTGAGCCTCCACGGATATCGCTACTGCGCGAACTCTCCGACTACGATTCATGAGTCACATACTCAATAAGGTAAGAGTGTTACTGATCGGAGCATGGCTTGGCGCGGCTATATTTTTCAGTGCTGCCGTCGCTCCCAGCGCGTTTGCTGTTTTGAGATCTTTCAATGTGCCTAATGCAACTGAGATTGCCGGCGGGATTGTCAATCGCACTCTTTCGGTTGTGAATACGTCAGGGTTTTTCATTAGCCTGCTGTCCATCGTCGCCGCTGTCGTCGTTCGAAAGAGATATGGCGTGCGGGCTTTCGTAGTTCAACTGATGCTGCTGGCGGTGATGGCTCTTGCGACCGGAATTGGCCAATGGGTAATAGCCGCTAGAATGCGCGCGCTCCGTCAAGCGGTGGGAATTCCTATCGAACAGGTATCTCTGGCGGACGCTAATCGAGTAGCCTTCGCAGCGTTGCACAGCTATTCTGTCGTGGCGCTTTCTATTGCTATTATTGCCGGCCTAATCGCTTTCTTTATCGTGAGTAATCGGGTGGAGGCAGGAAGGGACTGACTTGGAGATCATCGAGCATCTAGAGGAATGGCGCAGGAGCTACAGCGACTGGGAAAACAGGAACAACGCGTCGGCTGACGACATTGACGAATCCTATCCTTTCGTGAAGAACCGGCGGGCTCCGTTCGCGCCCGCACGGCGCGCATTGCCGATGATGAATCTGGCCCTTATTTCATCAGCCGGAGCCTATATCGATGGGACCGATCCTTTCGATACTTCGGCGCCGGGGGGCGATCTTAGTTTTCGGGAAATCCCAGCCCAGATTGAAGCGGGAGACTTGAAGTTTGCCGCACGCAGTTACAATCCAGCAGCAACCGAACAGGACATCAATTCGCAGTTGCCGCTCGCGCGTTTGTTTGAATTTGAAAGCAATGGGATCATCGGCCAGCTCAACCCGGTGTTTTGGAGTTTCTGCGGCTTCATACCGGATGCCGCAAGACTGGCGGAAGAAATGGCGCCGCGTCTGGTTGAGAGTGTCAGACGATATCAGGCGCAGGCGGCTCTGCTGATTCCTGCGTCCAGGCTTTGCCATCAGTCGGTCTCTTTAATCGCGCGTGCGCTCGAGGACGACGGGATTCCTACCATGACTCTGGCGGTGGCACAGGACGTGGTGCAAAGTGTACGGCCTCCTCGTGCAGCATATTACGCGGGCGAACTCGGCAGCGTTGCCGGCCTGCCAAACTGGCCTGAGTATCAGCGGCGCGTTCTCGACGAGGCGCTGCGGTTAATCGAGCCCATGGACCAACCGGGTATACGGAAGCTCGCAGTCGAGATGGAAACTAAAGTGGAAAAGGCGCGCGGCGAAAGATAGACCACCCAGGCTGACCCTTCAGTCTCCCAAGGAAAAAACTCTTACGCCCCCTCATCGTTGTCCTCGGCTTGGTGATCCTTTATCTGCTCCTGTGGCCAGTTCCTATATCGCCCGTGGCCTGGAACCCTCCGCCTGCCCCAGCTTTGACCGGACCCTATCAACAGAACTCATTGCTTTCACCGGTGGAGCGATTGTCTCTCGGCGAAGGATTCGCACCTGAGGATGTGGCCATCGATGCTGAGCATCGTATCTATGCGGGAATGGACGACGGACGTATCGTGCGTGTTCAGGCAGATGGATCCAGGCATGAAGTTTTCGCTAACACACGCGGCCGGCCGCTGGGTTTAATCTTTGATTCAAACGGTAATCTGATCGTGGCCGATGCAATCAGGGGTTTACTCTCGATCGCGAAGGACGGCACCGCTAGTGTTTTAAGCACCGAGGCGGATGGCGTCCCTTTCAAATGCACTAACGATCTCGATGTGGGAGCGGATGGAACGGTTTATTTCACCGACGCGTCAAGCAAGTTTCCCCTCACCAATTACAAGGCAGATCTGCTGGAACACCGTGGAAATGGACGCCTCTTAGCTTACGATCCCAAAACTAAAGCCACACGGACGTTGTTAAAAGATCTTAGTTTCGCGAATGGAGTCGCCGTTAGCCCGGACGGGTCGTTTGTTCTGGCGGTTGAGACTGCAGAGTATCGAATACATCGTGTCTGGCTCAGCGGACCAAAGGCCGGCCAAACAGAAATCTTCATCGACAACTTGCCCGGCTTTCCAGATGGCATCTCCTCAAACCGCCGGGACAAATTCTGGCTGGCGCTAGTCACCCCGCGCGATAAAACGCTGGACAGGCTGCTCCCCTATCCATACCTGCGAAAAGTTGTGTTGCGTCTGCCTACATTCCTACAGCCCGCCCCCAAGCGATATAGCTTTGTGTTAGGACTGGACGGGAATGGAAAGGTCGTCGAAAACCTGCAAGACGGCTCACCGCAGTGTTATGCCCAAATCGCCAACGCCGTGGAACACAACGGCTCGCTTTACTTCGGCAGCATTGGTGAAAGCACCGTTGGCCGCTACCAGCTTGCTGCCCGCTAGTGGTCCTCATTGATTTCGAAACCCTCTACGAACCTCGTAATAAAACATCTGAAAAAGCGATTTGGATGATAATATCCTCCGCATCCGAGCTCAGGGAGTCCTGGAAAAACATTCTTGTGTTTTTCTCTTCACCCGCGTCCCATAGTGCCGGCTGAGCAACCAAGACGCCGTCGACCTGGGACAACGGAGACGCGTTTTATACCTAGATCTAGAAGCCACTCACTGCCATGACATTCAATTTCCTCATCAGAGACTCACTGGCGTGGACTCTAATTTTCTTTACGCTAGTTGTCCTTGCCGTCTTCACTCAACTTACCAAGACCACCGTGTCGAGAGCGTTACCGGTCTTTCTGCGAGCACTGATCAAGGCGGCGCCGGCTATGTTCCTGGCGGGGCTCTGTTTTTACCTGGAGCTGCGCCTGGTCTCCCTGGCGTTCTTCTTGTGCGCACTGGGCGATATTCTTTTGGATCTTCCCGAAGATAAAGCTCCCCTTGCCTTCGAGCTTGGGGCGGTATCGTTTGCCGCGGCACTGGTCTGCTTCTCCATTGCTAGTCTTGGCAAGCCGCTTCCGGGTCGGATACTCATGCCTCTGTCATTGACGAACATCGTGATAGCAGTTTTCGTCCTTCGATGGGTCCTTCCCAAACTTAAAGGAGTTCAGCGCATAGTTGAGGCTTCCTATTTCGCCATCCTCATAGTTTCAAATGTCATCATGTCCACCTCTCAGGTTCCTATCTTTTTGGGAAGTTCTTTGTGGCTAATGTCTGATCTGTCCATTGGACTCAGTAGCCATGTTTCGAATACTCCCGCAAACAGCCTCGATACGCTTGGCCTATACGACCTTGGCCTCTACTTCCTCGCTATAGGATTTCTAAATCTCTGAAACGCGAGCCAAGCGACACGACCTTTTGTGCAAAAGCGGATTCGTTGGTTATGTGCAAAGAGCCGGCGTAGCCGACGAGTCAGAACCGGGAGCGGCGACCGGGTCGCCGCTGCCGTACGAAAAGCGATGATTTGTAGTAAGACTCGGGTCTTTTCTTACCAACCGTGACCCGGTCGCTTCCGGTTCTGATACCGTTTCGCGAACCCCTTCATTCGACTCTTTGTGCAAGCCGAATAGTTGAATAGTTGAATAGTTGAATAGTTGAATACCAACTACACAGCTGTATACCTGCTTACCAGCCTCCGCGCCCCCTTAAAAGCCCTTACAAAAGATTTTGCTATTTCGTTGGATACCCGGTATCCAACTTGGCTAGTTGCCACTTTACGCCGGACCGCACTGTAAGTCGTCATTTCAATGAACTTAAGGAAGAGAATGCTCACAGAAGTCGCGTGGCACAGGCATTGATATGTACGTGAGTGAACAAACAAGCAGTAACCGCTAAGAGTAAGCGGGTCAGATCTCAGTTCCCCAGGGAGACACCATGATTAACTTATTATCAGCATCAACAGCCACCCCACGCCACGCATTCCAGACCACGGACCTGACGAATGCCCTCATGCATAAGCTCTCCCCTGAGCTCATTAATACATTGAACTCCCTGGGCGTCGATCAAAGATATTCAGTGATGGAGAATTACCCCGACTTCCTGGCAGGCAAAACCATGGAAGCCACCAGTTCAACGACTGAACTTGGGGTTGATGCAACCAGGCGTTGCATCACGGAGTGGCAGGGAGACCCTTCTCAGATCGGTTTGCTGGTTGCTGCCACAAACACTCCGGACCAGATGCTTCCCTGCCTGGCCTCGGAAGTAATCGGCCGCACTCACGGTCTCTTATCCCGTTCTATTCGCACGGTCAGTATGCAATCGCAGGGTTGTTCTGTGTTGTTGAAGTCTATCGAAGTGGCTCAATGGTACTTGGCCGCGAATCCGGGAAAGAAGGCCCTCGTACTTATGGCCGAAGCGCACACTCCCTTTGTTGCGCCACTCATGGCAGACGAATACAACGGTTATCGCGAACTCGCAAGACTCAGGAAGGAGCAGAAACTAGATGCATCCCAGTTTGAACAGAAGAGGCTGGATACCACCTTCGTCATCCAATCAATGCTCTTTGGCGACGGCGCTGTTGCATTGCTTGTCGGGCGCGAGGAAGGTAAACCCAGCTTTGGTCCAATATCTCATTTGACCAACGAGGAGATGGATGACGTGAATCTTCTCACCATGACGAGCAAAAGCTCACACCCTTTCCTCAAGGGACGTCCCCAATATTTCATGCGACCGACGGTGCCGGCACGTGGCGCACACTACGCTGTTTCCACTGTGAACAGCGTCCTCGAACATCCTGATTCTCCAGTTTCAACGCTAGGCCAGGTAGACGATTGCCTGATCCATACGGGCAGTAAAAAGATTCTCGACGGCGTTTGCTCGCAACTGCATCTTGAAAAGGACTCGACCAAGGTGCACGGTTCCTACGAAGTCCTCAAGAACTATGGCAACCTCTCGAGCGCATCGACCGGCTTCATGCTTGCTGAAAAAACTGAATGGAATGGACCCACGATTATAGTCGGTTTCGGCGTCGGCTTCACCGCCAGTGCCGGTGTAATGAGCCAAAACTAGAATGCGGGAATAACTCTTGTTTGAACGCTCCCCTGAAGCCTGAATTCAACCCTTCTTCGGAAAGGATCCTCTCATGCTGGCCTTACGACGCATAAAAAAGTTTTGCCTTCAATAGCGCGGTTCGTCGCACAATACCTGTTTCTAGCATTTGCCCTAAACATTTTCTTCAGTGCCAATACGACTTCTGCGACAAATTTAATCGCGACCTATGACTTTGATACGACAAGCACTGAGGCAGATCCGGAGTTCTGGACCGTTCTTCTACGTTTTAAGATCGCCAATGAATCTGCCGCGCCGGCTTTATTTGACGGAGATCCGACAGTCTGGGATGGCAACCTAAAAGTATTCGTGGCGGATGAGACCGGATTCTTAAAAGAATACTTCGGTCCAGGCTGGGGGACGCGGGATCTGTTACGTCCTGAGCTGCTTAAACTTCTTCCCGGTCAATCATTCGAGACCGAGGCCACAGTGTTATGGAATCAGAAAATCAACAGTCGTTATGCGCACTGGATTCGGCAGAGCTTATTAAAACCCCAGGAATCAATTGAGCAAATCGAACGCAACTAGGAAGTGAATTGTTCTATGGCTCCAAATCACAATTTCCCAACTTATGTTTGAAGGTGTTGCCTGTAGGCGTCACAGTTCCTGACTGCATTTCCGCCAGCGGTTGTATTGTCCCCACCCTTGGATAATCTGAACCTGACCGTTATCAGCGCTATCTACGATATCTGGCAGTAACGGATCCACGCTGTTGGCACGATTAAGCAGCCCCGACGTGTCGCTGGCATCGCTTTGTGAAATCACGTCAAGCCCGCCAAACCTGCTAAGCTCCTGCGTTTTCCATCACCGGCTGACCGGCAACGATGCCGATGATCGTTTCGGTAATCTGTGAAAAGTCGAACGGCTTCCCGATTATTCCATTAACCAGGTGGTCCTCACCAGCGGGCGGTTTAGTTCCGGTACCGTAACCCGTGACCAGCACGACATTCATGTTAGGCCAACGCTTGCGAATCTCCCGACTCGTTTCCCATCCATCCATCTCAGGCATCGCCAGATCAGTAAACACAAGATCGCAGTTATTCCGAGCCAGCGTTTGCAACGCATTCTGCCCACTGTCCGCGAGAAATACGCGGTGGCCCATGACTTCGAGCATTTCAGCCAGGGTTTCGCGCACTGCCGGCTCGTCGTCTATGACCAGGATCGACAGCGAAGGTATTTCCACGGTTTCCGGGACGATTTCTTCAGCTTGAGACTTAACTTCCGCTGCCGGAAGTTCGATTGCGAATGTAGTGCCTCCACCGACTTCCGAAACCACGCTAATTGATCCTTCGTGTCTCTCAATGATGCTGTAGCTTACCGAAAGGCCAAGGCCGGTCCCGTGCGCGCCCTTGGTTGAAAAGAAGGGATCAAAAATTCTTTGTCTGACTTCCTCGGGCATCCCCGTGCCGGTATCAGTGAACCGCAGGCGAAGGCGTCCCGCATCAGACTCACTTCCTATCGAAAGCTTGCCACCGGTGGGCATTGCATCCACCGCATTTACGATTAGATTCACGAAGACTTCGCGCAATTCGGAGGCACTACCGAAAGTGTGTTGCCCGCTTGCGGCGTTGAGGAATACTTCATAGTCGAGACCTCGCAAACGTGCTTCGTTTTGCCAGCGGGTGCGCGTGATCTCGATAGCGTCGTTTAGTAGCGCCGAAACATCCAGTATTTCAAATTCTTTCGCTGCGGATTTGCGCGCAAAAGTCTGAATGCGTCGTACAGTAGCCGCAGCATCTTCGGCCGCCGTTTGAATTATTTCGAGGTTGCGCAGCTGCGCCTCGTCCTGCGTCTGGCGTCGCAGCAACTGCGCGCGTCCGAGGATTGCCGCCAGGGAATTGTTGAAGTCGTGAGCCACACCCGATGCGAGTTGACCCAAGGCCCGTAGTTTATCGGCTCGGGCGGCTCGTTCGCGCTCTTCCTTTTGTTCTGTGATGTCGCGCGCAATGCCCAGAACTCCGGTAGTTCGGCCTTCAACCACCAGCGGCGAATTATCGACTCTGGCGTAGCGTAGGCGGCCTCCGGCAGAGAAATAGCGCATCTCATAAGTCTGTGGCTCACCCTTTAAGGCGTTGCTCAGTTTCTCCTGGATGGTCTCTCGATCCTGCTCGTACACGAGATCTACCAGATGCCGTCCTATGAAGTCCTCTCGCTTCAGTCCCAGGGCCGACAGAGTAGCGCTGTTACACCACTTGAACCTGCCGTCCATGTCTACGGCGTAGATCGACTCACGGGCGCTCTCCAGAATGTTTGTCAGTAGCGACTGATGTTCTCGCGCGACCGCCTGGACTTTCCTTAGCTCAGAGAGGTCTCGCGCCGTGCCAACAACTGCGATGACAGCGCCCACTTTGTTTAGGATTGGCTCGATTGACACGAGAATCGGACGATTAAGGCGATCGGGGGTCACCTCGATAGTCACGCTCCGCCCGTCGGCAATGGCCTTCTCCACAACGCAGGTTGATGCTTCGGAACTGGTGCGAAGAATTTCGCAGCACTTGCGACCCAACAGCTCGCGCGGATGCGATGCCTCCATTGCAGCGCCGGCACGGTTTACCCGCTTAATGAGTCCGGCCCGATCGAAAATAAAAATGCCGTCCGACATGGCGTCGAAAGTCGTCTCCCATTCGGATTTGGCCTTGGCTACCATCTCGAACAGCTCTGCCTGAGCCATACCGATTCCCAGCCGTTCGGCAACCGAATGCACGAATGACAGCTCGTCCTCATTCCAACAACGCAGACGATCTGTTTGATGTATACAGAGCACGCCACGAAAATATCCCTCAACGACTAGCGGATAATCGATCTGCGAACGAAGACCCACCATGTGCGCGTGTTCCCGAATCGAGGCGTTAAACTCTGCCGACCCTTGGTTATGATTAAGCGAGTCGTCAATGACGAGCGGTTTCGACATGCTTAAGAGTTGACGGCCCACCGGGTCGTCGAAGCTCACCTGCATGGAGCCGATACTTTCTACGCCAGGCGCCAGATACTCGTGTTCTACCTGCGAGACCGGGTTATCGGGATCGTAAAGGTGGAGATGTACTCGCGACGCCGCGAGCGCGATGCCAAGTTCTCGAGTGGCCGTGCGCAAGACTTCAGGCAAGCTTAGTGAAGCGCGGATGGCCATAGTGAGCGAGTTCACCAGTGCCTCGCGTTTTGAAGTGGCCTCAGCCTTCTGATAAAGATCGGCCTGGCGAATCGCAATGCCAGTTTGATCTGCAACTGCAATTGCAAGGGCGATGTCTGATTCACTCCAGTGTCGTATTTCTCGCGTCGTAGACAGAGCAAACGCTGCGGTTACTTCCTCGCCGACCCTGATGGCCACGTACATGATGGATTGCACGCCCGCCTTGGAGAGAATGCGTTCGTATACTTCTGTAATCCGAGGATCGTTGCGGGCATCACTAAAGCAGAGAACTCCGGTCTTATCCAATGACTCGATTAATACGCGGAGTTCTTCAAGTTGGAAGTTAGCTTCTGCAGGAAGGACTCCCTCGGCATGATATTCAGCAACGTTTGTGGCCCGGTTTCCACCTACATCCTTCATGAAGAGCGAGCATCGATCGGCATTCAAGTAGGAACCTAACTCATGGACGGCGGTACGAAAAATCTCCGAACTATCCAGAGAGCAACGTATGGCCTGCGACATGCGATGCGTCATGGCCTCGCGCTGTGATTGTTGGGCCAGCGCTTCTTCAGAGCGCTTCCGCTCCGTCAGGTCGCGACCTACACCTTGCACTCCGACGGGTTTTCCGTCGAGATAGATTAAGCGAGTGCTCACTTCCAGTCGCACACGGCGATGGCCCTTCGTAATGACCTCAAGTTCGTAAACGGTGGGCGCTTTGTCGTCGGTTTTTCTGGCGATCATCTCCCGGGCGACCGGGACGTACTCAGGAGCGAGAACATTAATAATGTTCATCCGGGCGGCTTCTTCGCGGCTAAATCCTGTGATTTTCTCTCCGCTTCTATTAAGGGAGGTGAAGTTTCCCTTCAGGTCATGAGTGTAAATAATGTCGTTGGCATTCTCGAAGAGCTCACGGTAGCGCTCTTCATTTTCCTGCATCGCCTTTTGTGCTTTTCTGTTTTCAGTAACGTCCGTAGCCACGCCGATCACACCAACAACATTACTGTTCTCATCGGTCATTGGTGAGTAACGGGCCTCAAAAGTCAGCTCACCCACATCGACGGTAGCTGCGATGGCTTCTCCGTTGAGAGCGCTTCTGAAGTTCCTGAGGATCTGAGGAACATCCTTGTAGACCTCGAAAATCGACCGGCCGACTATTTCACCTGGTTTCAGACCGAGTGGCTTTAGCCCTTCGCCTTCAGCTAACGTAAATACGCCGTCTTTATCCAGGGCAAAGAGTACGAGCGAGGCACTGCTGACCACTGTGCGCAACTGGGTTTCAGTCTGCCGGAGTGCTGCGCGTCCGCGGTTGCGATCGGTAATGTCTCTGATTACTGCCTGGATGGCAGGCTGGCCTTGAAAGACCATCGACATGCCGGTTACTTCCACGTCGATGACTTCTCCGTTTAGTCGAAGATGCTTGAGCTCTGTCAGGAGAGTGGTCGCACCTGATTGTTGGAGTTTTCGAATGCGCGCACGGGTCGCTTCCCTGTAATCAGGATGGACCCTTTCTAATACTGGCCGGCCGATCAGTTCGGTGGCGCTGTTGGCACCCCAAAGCGTCACTGCAGCGGGGTTCACATAGATAAGGTTGCCTTCGCTGTGGACAATAATAGCATCAGGAGAAAGCTCGACCAGCTTGCGATACCGCTCTTCACTTTGTCGTAATTCACGCTCAGCTAGCTTTCGCTCCGTGATATCGCGTACAACTCCGCGAATTCCCGTTGGACGCAGCTGACGGTCACGCTCAATTGTGAGCACCCCCTCGAGGTAACGGCCGTTTCCTTCGTAGTCTTTCAAATAGTAGGTTGAACGTAGCGGAGTGGAATCAGAGTGTTTCCTGGTTTGCTCTACGTCGCGCGCGGCTGCCTCGCTGCCAATCAAAGTGCTGAGGTGCCGACCGACAAGCTCGGCGACAGGCTTGCCAAAGAAAAGAGCGCCAGCCTCATTGATGCTGGTGATATACCCTTGCATGTTTCGGGTGTAAATAATGTCTGCCGCCTGCTCGACGATCTCCCGATAGTGTTTTTCAACTCGACGTCGCTCGGCGAGGCGGGCGACCTTAACCAGAAACTCTTCGTTTCGAAATGGAACCCCCAGGTAGTCGTCGGCACCTGCGGTTAAACCTTCCATCGTGTCGGCCGGTTCGTTGCGTTGCCCGCTGATCAAAAGCACGGGAATTGGAGCCGTGTGCGGATCGGTTTTGAGGTGCCGACACAGTTCGATCCCGTTTAGTATGGGCATCACGACGTCACTTATCACCAGATCCGGCACAAAGGACTGAGCCATCTCCAGCGCGATGCCACCGTTTGAAGCACACGCGATCTCATAGCCCTCGCATTCAAGGAGTTCGCTCAAAAGAGCTAACACTTTCTGATCATCATTAACGATCAGCACTCGGGATTTCTCTTGTGCGATGTTGGTCATTATTTACCCGCTTTGAGGCTGGACAAATTCCGGGTCTACGTTGAGGAGGGTTACCTGAGGAAGGTAGCGAGGAACTACCGGAGAACTTGGGATTGCGTCAGAAACCTGTGGAGTTTGGTCTTCCGGGATGGGATTCCCTTGAGCCGAACGGAGTATAACAAAGTTGGCCCAAGTTTGTCATGGGATAATTCGGGCGAAAAGCCATTGAATTGGCCAATTTTTGAGAGATTTAGGGGCGCGCGCGACCTTTGGTCGGCGCTCCTGAGCCAGTCGTTTTAGCGAAATAGCCAGGGCGGTAGTTGAGTTTCAGCTTCTGCGCTCGAGCCTCTGGCCCCACTACTTCAATTTGGATACGACGGTAGGATCCATCCCGGGCTTTATTTGAGGGCGAATATGCCACTAAATACTGTTCCCGCAAATCGCGTTGGATTTGAGCAAAGGCCTTCCTGAGCTCGCTTTCGCTCCGCGGAAAATATGCTCTGCCGCCGGTCCGCTCCGCGATTTTTCTCAGCGAGCCTTCATCGACGCCGCCGTGGTAAGAATCTCCGATGCCGATAGCATAAATCAGCGCGTCAGCCTTCTGCGCTCGTTCGACAGCATCGTGCATTTTCACCTGGCTGGTCGTGTCTACGCCGTCAGTAAGGAGTATGACTGCACGCCGCGTGTTCTCCGCGGAATCCGAGAGGAGCTCGTTTGAGGTCGCCCAAACTGCATCCCAGAGCGCGGTAGAGCCTGCCAGAATCTGGTTTGTGTCGGAGATTGGAGGTGTGCCTCCGACAACGACACCACCACCGATGTAACCCGAAGGTGGCACAAATTCGACGCGGTCAATCGCTCGTCGCAGCCGCTCCATACTGCCAGTGAATCCTTGTTCCAGAGTGACTTCGCCTGTAAACGAAACAATGGCGGCCTCATCGCGGTCGGGCCGCATGACCGATTCCAAAAACGAACGTGCCGCCAATTTCTCGTCGGGTAGGGTACGTTCCTCCGATTGACTCGTATCAATCAGGATTGCGATTGAGAGCGGGAGATCGATGTTTTGCTGAAACGTAAAGATCTCCTGGGGCTGACCGTCTTCCAACACCCGGATATCTTCCTTCTTCAGATCGCTAATGAACCTTTTATTTTGATCGGCCGCCGTAAAGAAAATGTTAGTTAAATTAGTCTCGACGCGAACTACCTCGTCAGAATCCAGTTCATCCTTTGGAGGCGTCGGAGTTGGAGCAGGATGTTCAGATGTACGTCTACTCCTGGTTTTCTCCTGCGGATCGGCACCGGTTTGAGACTGGGCCAACATTTCGGGCGAAATAACAGAGCCGCCGACCAGCGAAACCGCCAGGCCAATCGTCAACAATAGATTTCTGTATGCTCGATCAAACATTCCGCATCCTTATGGTCTTACGCTATCCGCAATCGCTTTGTAACCGTGTTTGGTTCTAACCTTCAAATCCTTACGGCCATCGGCAAGTTTGACCTCAACCTTCCGAAAGCTGCCGTCGTAGCGATCGTTAATTGGTTTGTAGGTCACCAGGTATTGCGCACGAAGCTCTTTAGAGATTTTCGTGAAGTTACGTTCCAGCGAGAGCATATCCCCGCTGAAAAAAGCCGTACCACCTGTCTCTTCAGCTAGCCTGACTAACTCGCGGTCAGACTTATCCTTTACTTGCCCAGCCTCGACACCCGGTACGGTAGCAGCAAATCCGGCCTTCGTGGAGATCGCGAAGATTGTCGTCTCAGTTCGTTGCGCGATTTCTATAGCATCGCGAATGTTTGCACGGCTATATGTGTCTTCACCGTCGGTGATAACTACGAGCACGCGCCGACCGGCAACTGACCTTAACTTCTCATCACAAAACTGCCACACGGCGTCGAAGAGCGCCGTTTGGTTTCCTGTCTTCTTCACGCTAAACACTGCTCGATCCAACAGGTCGAGCTTGTCCGTAAAGTCCTGGCGCAAATTAATCTCATGATCAAAAGTCGCAAACAGAACGCGATCCCTTCGCGGGCGGACGACAGTCTGAATAAAGTTCATCGCAGATTCCTGCTCAAACTTCAGTTTGCCCGCAGTAGATGGAGACGTATCCATTAACACGGCGACATATAAGGGAAGGGTTTCGCCGAGGTCATCCGAGAACGTCTCAATCTGTTGAGGGACGCGATCCTCAAAAATGAAAAAGTCATTTTTTGTGAGTCCGGGGACGAAGTTACCCTTTTTATCGACTACGGTAATAGGAAGCCGCACACGATTGATGGGAATCGTTACCGTATCCGGGTCTTGTTCTCTGAGCGCAGGCGTCGGGCTGGGTCGCGGCTGCTGAGCCGGGCTGACAACAGCCATGGCAAACAGAACGACGAGCAACGATAGCCGATAGAAGAAGTGTGACAAGGGAACTTTCATACTGTTTAATTTGCGGGAAAACAGTCTTTTCGGACTGCTGGAGACAGCCGTTTTGATGCCTCAATAGTGATTCCTGTTGCCCTCTTTGGCATTCAACACCGCGAGTTGCGATACCTAAGACATAAGAGCATACATCGTTAAACTAACCAAATCTCCTTGAAAACTTGTAACTTCTGCTCACGTGCTGTTTGTAGTTTGAACCTGAGGGCGATGATACAATGCGACTGATCTTGTGATTTGAAGCTCACTGTTGACCTGTCTCGAAAGCACGCCCAGCCATGTCCGGCCGAAGTAACACTGACTCGCCAGAAGGCAATATCGACTTGCCGAAAGCAATAGCTCATTATCGCATCATCAAAAGGTTGGGCAAGGGCGGAATGGGCGAAGTTTTTCTCGCCGAAGATACCAGGCAGCACAATCGCAAGGTAGCACTCAAAATCCTGCCGCCTGAGTTAACTAAAGAAGAGAGCCGGGTGCGCCGCTTCAAACAGGAGGCTAGGGCAGTTCTTGCTTTGAACCACCCTAACATCCTGACCATTTTTGAAATCGGTGAGGCTGACTCAACCTACTATCTCGCCACTGAGTTCATTGAAGGAGACACGCTTAGACATTGTCTCTGGCGAAATCCGGTAAAACTCGATGAAGCACTGGGTATCGCAATTCAAGTTGCAATGGCCCTCGAGGCGGCCCATGCAGCGGGAATCGTGCACAGAGATGTGAAACCGGAGAACATCATGCTGCGCCAGGATCGATTTGTTCGCGATCGCTTCGTAAAAGTATTGGACTTCGGACTCGCCAAACTCACCGAGCGAGAATCCCCGGGCAGCGATCCTGAAGCGGTGACCATGCAGATCTCGCATACCAGCCCGGGAGCTGTGGTGGGCACATCCGGATACATGTCTCCTGAACAAGCTCAGGGCGAGGCGATTGATCCGCGTAGTGACATTTTCAGCCTTGGGGTTCTGCTTTACGAAATGGTGGCGGGTCACCCACCTTTTGGTGGACCAACCGAAAGCCACGTGAGAGTTTCAATCATCGATCATGATCCGGCGCCGCTAACCTCGCAAGCGCCCGAAGCGCCTCGGCATCTGGAAAGAATCGTCTCCAAGGCACTCGCAAAAGACAGAAACAAGAGGTATCAAACCGTAACTGACTTCAAATTGGATCTGGAGCAACTGCGAGAGGAGTTGCATTTTTCTGATTCGGAGATCCGCGGCCAAACGGCACCCGAAGTTACAAGACAGACTCAGTCAACGTCAGCCTTAACCGGGCAGGCATCAATTACTCATCCCGAACAATCGACGACAGCCCCGGCCGGCGTGTCCGGCGTTGAATATCTTTTCAGTCGATTGGCCACGCATAAGGTCGCCGGTTTGCTGGTACTGGCGGGCATTGCTCTCGCTGTAATTGCAGCCGTCTACTTTTACCCTTCCCGGCGCGCAATAGATTCGGTGGCAGTGCTTCCCTTTGTGAACGACAGCAACGATCCGAACGCGGAATACCTTTCTGAGGGAATAACTGAGAGCATCATCCGCAGCCTGTCGCAGTTACCAAATTTGAAAGTGATGTCGCGTAGCGCTGTTTTCCGGTTCAAGGGTCCGAACATAGATCCGCAGGAAGCAGGAAAGAGTCTGAAAGTCGGCGCAGTCCTGGCCGGAAGACTTGTGAAACAGGGCGATCGTCTAATTATCAAAACTGAATTGATTGACGTATCGGATGGGTCACAACTCTGGGGCGCCGAATACAACAACACCCTGTCTGACATTTTTAGTGTGCAAGACGAGATCTCCCGCACGATCTCCGAAAAGCTGCGGCTGCAATTGACCGGGGAAGATGTAGAAAGGTTGGGGAAACGTTATACCAAGGACGCGGAAGCCTACGAGTTGTATTTAAAGGGCCGCTACTTTTGGAACAAACGCGGTGAAGCGGCACTTAGAAACGGTATTCGATATTTTCAGCAGGCCGAACAAAAAGATCCAACATATGCGCTTGCCTATTCCGGGCTGGCTGATTCCTATTCGCTGCTTTCCGACATCGGCGTAGTCAGACCAGCTGACGAGATGCCTAAAGCAAGGGCCGCGGCGCAAAAAGCCGTAGACATCGATCCCGCGTTGGCGGAAGCCTACACGTCTCGCGCTTTTGTGAAGCTTGCTTATGATTGGGATTGGTTAGGCGCCGAAGCAGATTTCAAGAAAGCGCTAGAGTTGAATTCCAAGTATGCGACCGCCCATCAATGGTATGCCTCTTATCTCATGCAGATGGGAAAGTTTGGACCGGCTAAGGACGAAATTGAAAAGGCCCATCAGCTCGATCCGTTGTCTCCGATCATCAATTCAAATTCCGGACTGTATGCATATTACGAACATCGCTACGACGACGCTATTCAACATTATGATAGGACGCTGGAGATGGTTCCGGATTTCTGGGTGGCGCGTCACTATCGAGGGCTGGCGTATGCAATGAAAGGGACGCACGAACCAGCGAGTGCGGACTTCCGCAGCTTGCTCGACTCGCCGGGAAACGGGCCATTGAAAGAAGGATCGATAGAAAGCAACCCAGAGGTTGCGGCCTCTCTCGGATTTGCGTACGCGATGGCCGGAAGACGACAGGAAGCTGAAACAATCCTCGCACGCCTTCAGAAGCTTTCCAAAGAACGCTACGTTTCACCGCGCTACATCGCCATCATACACACTGGCTTGAATAACAAGGACGAGGCAATCGAAGCTTTAAACAGAGCGTTCGAGAGCAGGCACCCAGGGCTAGTCCTCATTCGCATTGATCCTCTGTTTGATCGCCTGAGATCGGAGGAGGGGTTCAAGCAACTCGTGAAACGCTTCGAACCAATTCCATGAGTTCGCGCCTCACTTTCCCGACTGGCGATCTTCAAGGACTCCCAACAGGCCTGCCAACTCCGGTGGCAAGGGCGCGGTGAATTTCAGTTTCTCGCCTGTTTTGGGATGACGAAATCCTAATTGTTCCGCATGAAGGAAGTGTCTTCTTAGCTTGCGAATCTCCGCCCGCACCCTTACATCCTGCACACTGTTTTCGCGGCCACCACTGTAGAGTTCGTCGCCGACCACCGGATGCTTCAGCCACGAGAGATGTACTCGAATCTGATGTGTCCGCCCAGTCTTTAGTTCTACGTCGAGCAAGGTGAAAGATTCGTAACTCCGCCGAACTCGATAGAGGGACAACGCGCCGCGGCCGCCGGCAACAATGGCCATGCGCGTGCGGTTTCGAGGATCACGAGCGATAGGTTGTTCCACCCGGCCGCTTGCCTGTTTTACTACACCGTAAACCAAAGCAATATAACTCTTGAATATCTCGCGCGCGCGAAATTGATCAGCCAGGTCTTCGTGAGCAGATTCTGTCTTGGCCACTACCAACAATCCTGAGGTGTCTTTATCAAGGCGATGAACAATGCCCGGGCGGATGGCGCCGGCGTGTTTGGAGAGTCGCTGAAAATGATAAGCGAGCGCGTTAGCCAACGTCCCGGACGGAGCACCCGCGGCCGGATGTACCACCAGCCCGGCAGGCTTGTTGACTACGACTAATTCATCATCTTCAAAAACAATTTCTAAAGGAATGTTTTCGGGAGTGAAACTGGCTAAAGGCGACGCAGTTAATTCGAGTTCAATCACATCGGCAGCGGAAATCTTGTAAGACGGTTTCGCAGGCTTGCCGTTCACCAGCACATCTTCCGCTTCGATAAGACGCTGCAAACGAGCTCGACTCCAGTCCTTGATGTGTGAAGCAAGATAAGCATCAAGCCGTGCGCCAGCGTCGCTTTGGCTAACTGTAAGGCCGAAGGTAGTTGCATCGGAGGAAGAATCGGTTTCTGAAGGGAGGATTGGACCGCTGACGTTCATTTGATGACGAGTTTCAACCAAAGGATCGGGAACGCAAACTCAATCCCGTGCTCTGCTTTGGCTTGAGACAAAAGCCTTTCTAGGAACTGGCCAAAACTCACTTGGGTATACAATGCAAATTCCTCTTTCCTGGCGCCATCATTTAGGACTCAAGTTGTTGGTAACTCTACTTTCGCCGGGCAATTTGGCTCAACCATTTTTCGTTTCAAACTCTTTCATGAAGCCCACGAGCGCCTGGACGCCTTCGAGCGGAAACGCGTTATAGATCGACGCCCGAATGCCACCGACTGAGCGATGCCCCTTCAACCCATCGAGCCCCTGGGCCGTAGCTTCAGAGGCAAACTTCTTCTCCAAGTCTTCTGAAGGCAAGCGGAAGGTGACGTTCATTATCGAACGCGAATCGTGATCGGCGTGTCCACGATAAAAATCAGTTGAGTCAATAGCGTCGTAAATGAGTTGCGCTTTCTTTTCATTCTCGCGATGCATCGCTTCCAGGCCGCCTTTGTCCAGCAGCCACTTACAAACCAAACTAATTATGTAAATTCCCCAGGTGTTGGGCGTGTTGTAGAGCGACTTGTTATCGACGTGCGTGCGATAGTCAAGCATCGTATGTAGCCCGTCAGGAATACTCCTTAATAAATCGTCGCGCATGATCACGAGCGTGACGCCGCTTGGTCCCATGTTTTTCTGGGCCCCGGCATAGATTAGTGCGAATTTACCCACCGGAATCGGATGGGAAAGAATGTCGGACGAAGCATCGGCAAACAGCGGCACGTCCCGTACTTCCGGTTCTTGTTTCCACTCGACGCCTTCTATTGTTTCGTTGGTTGTGATGTGAACGTACGACGCATTCGGATCAAGCTTGAGCTCTTCGTTAGCCGGCACTCTCGTAAAGCCGCCATCGGCTGTGGTGGCTGCGACGTTAACCGCGCCCGCGCGTTTGCCTTCCTTCAGAGCCTTCTTTCCCCAGCTACCGGTGATGATGTAGTCAGCACTACCTTCGGCCGGCAGGAAGTTCATTGGAACCATCGAGAATTGCAAACTGGCGCCGCCCTGAAGAAAAAGCACGTGATAGTTGTCGGGTACACCAAGGAGTTTTCTTAAACCGGATTCCGCTCGTTCGAAGATCTCGTCAAACGTCTTTGAGCGGTGACTGATTTCCATTACCGACATGCCGACGCCGGGCAGACTCAACATGTCGCGTTGCGCTTCTTCCAACACGGATACCGGAAGAACCGCCGGGCCTGCGCTGAAGTTATGAATTCGTTCCGTCATTAGATTCTCCGCGAGTTTGCCTGTCGAAAGTCGAGTCTCGGGTGTCGGCTGGGTAAAGGCCAGTAGTTCAGAGTTCAAGCTTTAGCTTGCGTCTTTGCCGCCGAAGAACAACCTAAAGGTTGAACTCTAAACCCCGTGCTTCTTTACCTCCGGCACCTGACACCCGGAACCCGGCACCTTCACTCGTCATACTGACCACGCATCATCCGACCGGCTATACGCGTTACCAGATCGCGAGGCGCCAGTCGTTCAGCTTCCGTCATCGCTCTATTACTCCAACCGGAAATGATGTGGCTCTTGCCGCGCGCGAGCCCGCGCAACGCTGTCTCCACTACATCCTCCGGACTTTGAGACACGCGGGCCGGCGGTTTCTGACCACGAGCGGCTTCGAAGAAGTTTGTCTCTGTGACGCCGGGACAAAGAGCCATCACTTTGATTCCGTGAGGCCGGTTCTCCTCCCATAGAGCTTCTGAAAATGAAAGCACAAAGGCTTTTGTAGCCGCGTAAGTCGCCATAAAGGGCACCGCTTGAAACCCGGCAGTGGAGGCGACATTAATAATCGCGCCCTGCTTGCTTTGGCGCATAGGAGCCAGGAAGCGATACGTCAAATCCACCAGGGATCTCACATTGAGGTCGATCATATTTAGCTCGCGCTCGAGTTCGAGTCTGGTGAAATCGCCAAACGAGCCGAAGCCTGCGTTGTTGATAAGCATGTCAACAGTGAGACCGCGCTTCTCCGCTTCCTCAAACAACCGTGCAGGGGAGTCCGGTTTGCTCAAGTCCATTGTTACGTGCTGAGCTCGAATGCTATTGGAACGACCCAGCTCGTTGCAGAGCGTGATCAGCTTCTCTTCAGAACGCGCGACGAGCAAAACATTTCGACCGCGCGCTGCAAGTTTGCGAGCAAAGACCTCACCAATGCCGCTGGATGCCCCGGTTATTAACGTCGTGTTCATGACTTCAACTACCAGGCTATCGTCCGAATATGATTGAAATTAATTACATCGATGCCGACATTTTGGAGATAACCGAATAATTCAAGATCGTCTGTCAAAACGAGGTATTTGTCTTTCACTAGATCAACGATTCCCGAATCAGTCAGTCCAAACTTAGTGAAAGGAGCCGAGGCTGAGATGGTCGTGCTCGCCATGTAGGTCTCCAGCAACCTAGGCATTCGGTCTGAAAAATCTTGCCGGAAAAGCGATCTAATTGGTTCCAACATAACAATTGCCTCCGTTCGCCGCTCATCTTAACGCTTGAGTTCCAGCAAATCGAGTTCGAGAACATCACCGTGCTCGGCCTGCAAGCGATCGAGCGTTTCTTTCGAGGGTGCGTTATCCAGATTGATTCTTGCTACAGCTGCTTCCGCGCCCTCAAAAACAATGTTCTCCATCTCCTGAACGTTAATGTGTTCGCCCTTGATCGCATCAAGCACAGATGCCAGGACTCCGGGGCGATCCAAATGGCGTACGACGAGCCGGTGAGTAGCGGGTGTTTGACGGGCGAGATTAACAACGTTGGGGACCTTTCCCGTATCTTTGAATTCACGCACGATGCGAACCGTTTCAGCGGCGATTGCTTCCTGCGCCTGGTCCGTCGAAGCGCCTATGTGATGCGTGCCATAAAGGTTCGGCTCGTTTCGAATCTCGTCTGTGAACTCAGCCGTTGCAGATGTAGGCTCGCCTGCATAAACATCCAGCCCGGCGCGGATACCGCGCGTGTTCATGGCTGCAACCAGTGCAGCCTGGTCCACAACTTCACCTCTGGCGGTGTTGATGAAATATGCGCCTTCTTTCATCGCGGAGAAGAACTCAGTGTTCAGGAAGGCTCGGGTGTCAGCGTTGAGCGCGACGTGGACACTAACTATGTCAGCATCGCGTGCTACATCCTGCGGCGTTGCTTTGTATTCAGCCCCCATCGCCATTGCCCGCTCGGGTGTCAGGCTGCGACTCCAGGCAATCACCGGCATCCCGAACGAGCGGGCGCGCGGGATCATTTCCTGACCAATCTTTCCGACACCGACCAGACCCAGCGTACGACCATAGAGGCCACGAGCTTTGGAGAACTCCTTCTTGTTCCATTGCCCTCGCCGCAGCGAAACGACGTTCTCAGCGATGCGCCGGTCGAGTCCGAGGATTAGACCAAACGCCAACTCCGCAACCGCTATCGAGTTTTTGCCCGGGCAGTTGGAAACATAAATGCCGCGCCTGGACGCCGCGGCAACGTCAATCGTGTTGTAACCGGCGCCCGCACGAACGACTAGCTTTATCTGACCCGCCGCCAGCATCGGTTCAGTAACCTTCGTTCCGCGCACAACTAACACATCGGGCTTTTGCTCGCGGATGGCTTCAACCAGCAAATCGTCTTTGAGGTCGGGCTGAAAAGAGACTTCGCAGCCAATAGCCTGCAAGCCATCGCGGCCGGACTGTTCGAACTTGTCAGCGATTAACACGCGCATAAATTGTGTAGGACAGACATTCCTGTCTGTCGGTCGTACCTAATCTAGTTGGTCGGACCATCTCGATCGGCTGGTAGACAAGAATGTGTGTGCCACCTAAATCTTATGAATCAACAACCCGTCGCGCAGCTTCGGTTCGAACCAGGTCGACTTGGGCGGCATAATTTCGCCGGCGTCAGACACACGCAACAAGTCTTCAATTGTGGTTGGAAACAAGGAAAAGGCCACTGCCGCCTTCCCTTCATTAACCAGCTTCTCCAGTTCTTTCGTGCCGCGCATGCCACCGATAAAATCTATCCGCTTATCGGTACGCACGTCCTTGATCCCCAGGATCGGGTCGAGCAGGCGATCCTGGAGAATACTTACATCTAGCGAGTCAACAACGCTTGCCGGCGGCGAAACACCCGCAGGAACCCTCAATGTGTACCAGCGGCCCTCAAGATACATACTCCATTCGCCCCGATTTGCCGGCTCAGCAGGACCATTCTCTGAAACGTCGAAGTCTTTGCGGAGAGCTTCAAGAAACGCCTGGTTCGATAAGCCGTTCAGGTCTTTGACCGCGCGGTTGTACGGGAGTATTTGCAACTGCTCATCGGGGAACATCACGGCCAGGAAGAAGTTGTAATCCTCGTCGCCGGTGTGGCCAAAACTCTGGCTCTTCAGTTCTGCGCGAGCTCGTGCGGCGCTGGCAGCGCGATGATGGCCGTCAGCGATATAAAGAAACGGAATCTCACGAAATGCCAGTACGAAGCGAACCGGGTCAGGCACACGCCACACTGTATGTTGAATTCCATCGTCTGCTGTGAAGTCGAAGATCGCGTTGGTCATAGTCGTTTCCATCACCATCGTGTCGATGTCGCGACTCGCCTTATAGGTTAAGAACACCGGCCCCGTCTGTGCCTTCAACACCAGCATGTGACGGGTGCGATCGTCTTCCTTATCGCGCCGCGTGCGTTCGTGTTTACGAATCAAATCCTGATCGTATTCATCAATCGAACAGGCGGCTACCACCCCAATCTGTTCGTGGTCACCCATCATCAGACGATACAGATAGATACTGGGAGCTTCCTCCGTCTCCAAAGGGCAATCCCGAATCAGGGTTTCGAAATTCTCGAGGGCCTTGCGATAGACCTGATCGCTGTAGATGTCAGTACCGGCCGGTAAGTCAATTTCCGGACGCGAAACGTGCAGGAAACTCAGAGGCTTATTCGCTGCCAATTCACGCGCCTCGTCCGTGTTCACTACGTCGTAAGGAACACTGGCAACGTCAGCGGCGCGTTCAGAAAGCGGGCGCAAAGCGTTGAAAGGGCGAATGTCTGCCACTAACCATCTCCTCGGCGCGCGCAGTTTACCTCAACCATCGTAGGCAGAATTCTGGCCGCGCATTTCCAACAACTAATTTCAGAAGGCTTGTTGATAAGACTATCCGTTCACGCGTGGTCTTAGCAAGTTGGGGAAAGAGCAGGACAGAGTGCCGATTCGGATGATGCCGAGCGGCATGACGTCAATACCACCAAGCCGTAGCGGGGGACTCAGCGATGTGCGTCTATGAAGAGTGAATCCATCCGCTAGCGCGAGGTCTTTTTGACCTCTTGCGCTCGACTGAATGCGGGGCGAGGGAACTGAGTGTAAAATGATTTACCCATGTCGCAAACGGACGAGTTGGAAATATCTCGACTTGAAGAGAGGCTGCATATCGTTGAACAGGAGTTCGAACGCGGCATGCGAGCGCGCGGGTTTGATCCAGCTCAGGATGAAAACCTTGCACTCACTTCATCACTGGCGAAGCTTTACGAGGAACGAGACGACTTAAGAACCAGGCTGGCAGCATTAGCCGGTAACGACATAGGCCGCAAGGACGGCACACCGGGGCAATAGCCTTCCTTACGGTCGTGCTACTGCGCCGGATAAGCAGGAGGAATAGAAAGCATGAGTGAATTAGCAAGTCGGGACTGCGTTCCCTGCCGCGGCGGCGTACCGCCGCTGAAGGGTGAGGAGTTGACCCCTTTTCAATCTCAGCTCGAAGGATGGGAAGTTGTAAACGAACACCATCTGCGGAAGGAATATAAGTTCAAGGATTTCAAAGAGACGCAGGATTTTGTCACTCGCGTCGGGAACCTGGCGGAGCAACAGTGGCACCACCCTGACATCTGTTTTGGCTGGGGACGAGCTGAAGTCACGATCTGGACGCACAAGATCGATGGACTAACTGAAAGTGATTTTATTCTCGCTGCAAAAATTGATGCATTGAACGGATCTAACGGGTCAGAGGGTTAGGCTGGATTCTCTTAAAAACTATGCGTTACGATGCGCTCGTGTCTGAGCAAAACAGTAATCTTTTGAATTACATCGGCGCCACGGTCGAGACGTTGCGCGACCAGATCGCGACCATGCGCGATCAAATGGCGACGAAGGCGGATTTGGCTGCGCTTAGAGAACAGATGGCGACGAAGGCGGATTTGGCCGCGGTCAAAGACGACGTAGCTGCTATCAGAGAGCAGATGGCCACCAAGAAAGACCTCGCCCATCTGGAATCAAGGCTGGAATTAAGGATAGATACGAAAACGACCGCAATCCGCGGCGATGTTGAGCAGGTGCAGCTTCGTCTTGACTCGATCGATCGTGCTTTGTCCGGGCGAATGGGCTTAGTTGAAACCGAAGTTAGTCGCCTGCGCAGCGTTGTCTATTTGCTGGTCAAGGACAAACCCGACATGCTGCGGCTCCTGGGCCAATCGGGTCTTCACGAACACAGACCACCGAGCTAAATAGATCGTAGGGGTGGCACTACGCGGCCACCCCTCTCTCGGTTTTACAACGTCGCACTTGCCACGAAGGGGTGGCCACGGAGTGCCACCCCTACAATGGTTTACGGTGCCACCTTACAGTGGTCTACTCGGTCGCCGTTGTCTCCAACTCCTCGCGATAAATCCTCTCCGTGTTATCCAGCATTCTCGTAATAGTGAATTTCGATGCGATAGCTTGTTGCGCAGCCCTTCCCAGCCGGACACGCTTTTCTTTGTCTCCCAACAAATCCAGCATTGCTTCGGCCAGGTCGTCGACGTCACCCACCTGAACCAAGAGGCCAGTTTCATTCGGTTGAACTAACTCCGTGACACCTCCTGTTGCCGTTGCTACCACTGCCGTCGAGCAAGCCATCGCCTCTGCTATAGCCAAGCCAAACGACTCTGTGTGGGACGCTGAAACAAAGACATCCAGGCCGCAGTAAAGTTGCGCTATATCGTCCATCCACGGAACGCTTAGAACGCGCTCTTTTAGTTTTAGTCGCAGGATCAGATCTTCTAACGCCGCTCCATTTGTTTTGTCCGAAGAATTATCAGTGCCTGCAATAACGAAGTATGCATTCGGATGATGTTGAACGACCTGCGCCGCGGCTTTGAGAAACTCCGCCTGGCCCTTGAGTGGGGTCAGTTCGCCAACCGTGCCGGCGAGTAAACTGTCCTCGGGCAATTCCCAATTGCGAAGAAACTGACTGCGATCGAATCGGTTTCTAGCAATAGCAAAGCGGGCAGTGTCGACCCCGTTGTGAACAACTGTAATTTTTTCCGGCGCTGCAATATTGCTCTTTGAAAGTTGGGACGCAACCGCCTGCGAGACGGCAATAACGCGGGCGGCCCGGCCGAGAGTTATACGGTGAAGCGGGTTCAAAGAAAAAAGAACGTGACGCGTCACGATTAGCTTCGCGTGAGGATTCTTTCTCGTTGCGTAAGCCGCAAGCGTATAATCGCGGGCCATGTGAGCATGAACTATCTGGATGCCCTTCCCGGTCACCAGTTTTGAAAGATCGCGTGCACTCTTTGCGTCTAGTGCATTTCGCATGGGTAGCGTCGTTAAGTTTTCTTTACGCAGATTCTTCAGTTCCTGGATCAAAGGGGAGGCTGGTCTGAGGGCTACAAACACTTCATGGCCACGTTGGGCCATGCCATTGGCGAGGTCCCCCAGATGGCGCTCGCCTCCACCGAGGGATTGGGCTGAACTTATGTAGAGAATCTTCACGCGGTTGGTTTCAAACGATGATTGGCTCGAACAGGAACGCTCCGAATGTACAGGACAAAACTCCTTCTTTCCAAATTCACAATGCCTTAATGACCGTGAGTCGCAGCCCGTTCCTGCGTACCGAAGCGAAACAGGGCCAGTGGGTACTGTTTGCTTACCGCCTATGCGTTCCAGGCAGGCGCGAGTAAACCCTGAGAAAAGATTACTTATGCCATCGGCACGAGTGTTGCCATTTAATTTAACAGTTGCTCTCCGTACGGCTGAGTTACTACTGGCTCCGAAAATTGAAGGAGGATCTTCTGATGGCGAAACCGAACTTAGTAACGGGACTTTTTAAAAATCGTTTGGCGGCTGAAGCTGCTGTCGACGCGATTCTGAAGCGAGGCTACACGCGCGATGACATAAGCGTATTGATGTCTGACGCAACCCACAACAAGGAGTTTGCATTACAGGCGCGGACCCACGCAGCAGACGGGGCCGGCATTGGCGGCGCGCTCGGCGGAGTTGTAGGCGCTGTGCTGGCCGCAATCGTGGCGGTTGGCAGCACGATAATTCTGCCAGGCTTGAATCTGATCATCGCTGGTCCAATAGCCGCAGCACTAGCCGGTGCTGGGGCGGGGGCTGCCACCGGGGGCGTCATCGGCGCCCTGATTGGCGCCGGCATACCTGAGTACCGGGCGAAAGTGTACGAAGCTGGGCTGCGCGGCGGGGGTATTCTGTTGGGAGTTGAAGCCAAGACAGATGAGGAAGTGGAAAAACTCGAGGAGCTGTTGGAAGCGATCGGCGGCGAGCATGTTCGATCGGAATAGTTCCCGAGAGAACTTCAGATAGCAAGAAGGGCCTACGACGAATGTTTGTCGTAAGCCCTTTTTTGCCGCTGAGGTGAAAACTATTTACCGATTGCGTCTCCAATGTCTTCGATTGCCTCGCCAACTTTGCGACGCGCTTTGCCGAAGCCCTCTTTCACAGTGCCTTCAGTTTTATCAGCCTGACCTTCATTCTCGAGATCGCGATCGTTAAGTGCGCGACCTACTGTTTCTTTGGTTGCACCCTTGGCGCGATCAAATTTTCCTTCAAGCTCATCTCTGTTTGGTAACCCCATACTTGCCTCCTTCTGCTCGCTGCTTCCTGGAAATCCACAGACCTGGGCTGACTAGAGCAACCCTCATTCCTCCAGAGCAGGCGGTGGCAACTTGACCGATTATGGCGAGATATCAACAACGACCCGGCCTCAATCAACACTTTCGGGTTAACGCGAGCGACCGGAATGTACGTTTTCGCAGACTTGATTGATTGATCTTGGAACGATCCAAAAATGGCGTGCGATCGGAGGGTTAGACGAGATTCAACAACTCTTCAGGAACACCAGTGTTCTTCACAAAGCGATCATGCTTTTCGCATATCGGTAGTCGGACCTCGAAACGCGTTCCTTCACCCGGCTCACTCACAACTATGATCTCACCTTTATGCCGGGTGATGATTCCATGTGACGCCGAAAGGCCGAGACCGCTGCCGAGTTTTCCTTTGGTGGTAAAAAATGGCTCGAAGATTCTTGATGCGGTTTCCGGCGGGATGCCACATCCGGTATCGGCTACCCAGAAACAGCCACTGTCGATTTCAGCGCGCGCTCCAACTTCCATAACTCCGCCGTCCGGCATTGCATCCACCGCATTGAAGATCAGATTCAGTACAACCTCTCTCAATTCAGCTTGTTCTCCCATTACATAAGCGGAACTATTGCATTCGACCTTCACCTCGATCTTTCCCCTTCGGGAGTTGCTTTGCCATTTGGGACGCGCAATATCGATGCTTGAAGTGATTAGGTAACCCAGTTCGACCGGGCTGAACTCGTTGTCTGAATCACGGCGGGCAAACTCGAGAATGCGCCGCAAGGTTTTAGTGCCATCTTCGACCGCGTTGTTAATTATTTCAAGGCTCTTGGCAGACGACTCGTCAGTGGCACGCCTCAACAATAATTGTGCCCGACCTTGAATGACGGTAAGCGAGTTATTCAGATTGTGGGCCACCCCCGCGGCTAGTTCTCCGACGGCCCGCAGTTTGTCAGATTGCGCCATCAACTCATGCTCACGTTTTCGTTCCGTTACGTCACGTAAGAAAACGAGCACACCGTCAATCTCACCATCCTTCCAGAGTGGCGAGGTATGCGCTTCGGCGTACCGAGTGGAGCCGTCGATGTGAACCACCCGCACTTCACATTCAGTGTCATTACCGGCCAGGGTACGATTCAAATTTTCCTGTGCAAGCTCTCGACATTCTTCGGAGAGTATTTCGAGAAAGCTACCACTGGTTGAGATCAGAAGTTTGTATGCCTCGGCGCGCTCATTCATCCACGTAATACGTGACTGAGCATCAAGCGCATAGATCTCGTCCGGAGTTCGATCAGCGATGCTCGCAATAAACGATTTATGCGCGAGGGCCTCTGCCTCGGCACGGCGAAGATCGGAAATATCCCGCGCCATCACCAGAGCCCCGGGTTCGCCAACAACGCCAGCATTAAGCGGCTGCACAATAATGGCTATCGACTTGCTGCCATCGGGGTCTGCCAGGATTTCTACTTCGACTCTTTCGCCGGTTTCAACCGAACGGTCGACCACACAACTGTCGGCCCCTTCAACATGCCAGAACATGTCGCAACACGGCCGGCCGTTTGATAGCTCACGCGTCTCCAGTTGTGTTGCAGCGGCGTTTGCTCGGACGAGCTTACGATTGGAGTCAAAAACAAACGCCGCATCAGGGAGAAGATCAAAAGCCTCCACCAGCATTTGGGCCGGCGCAGGTGTGTGCATCGCTGGCGATTGTTCGAGCAAATCGGTAGACAAACTATTTCCGTGAACTCTTTCCATTCAAATTTATGGGGGCTACTTCGTGAAGACTGTCAGGCAGGCCCGTTATCGGGCTCCGGCATAGTAGCAAATTTGCTAAGAGCCGCACCAGAGAATTGTGTTTCTCTTAACAAATTGGGCGCTCTTCGGGAGTCAAAGGAAATTGGAAGAGTGGCCACTTTGATGCAAGTGGGCTCTCCCGGTATGATTCGGACACACCAATGACTGTGAATACTGGAACCGAGATCGATGGAAAACTGTCATTAGACCTCAAAGCCTATGTGGAAAGGGCTCTTGAGGAAGATATTGCGACGGGTGACGTCACGACCGGTTCTATTGTTTCGCCACAGTCTGAGATTGCAAGCCGGCTGGTTGCAAAACAGGCGGGCATTGTAGCTGGCATCGAGGTGGCCGCAACGGCCTTTAGCCTTTTGGACCAGAATATACAATTCACCGCCATGGTCGCCGAAGGTTCGAGCGTTGAAACAGGAACCGTTGTTGCCGAAGTGACTGGCTCGGCGCAGGCTATCTTTACTGCCGAACGGACCGCACTTAATTTCCTCGGAAGAATGTCGGGAATCGCCACTTTAACGGGCAGGTTTGTCGAGGCAATCGCCGGTACGCAAGCAAAGATTCTTGATACGCGCAAGACAGCGCCTGGACTTCGCGCTCTCGACAAACTCGCAGTGAAATACGGTGGCGGCTACAATCACCGGCACGGTCTATACGACATGGTCCTGATTAAGGACAATCACATCGACTACGCAGGCGGTATAGCTGAGGCTCTTAGCCGCGTGCGTGCCTCAGGAACTCCCCTTGAAATCGAAGTGGAAGTCAGAAACCTGCAGGAATTGGGACTAGCTATCGAATTGGGTGTGAAGCGCATCCTATTGGACAATATGAGCGCAGAGACGATGATGAAAGCCGTTGAGATAAACGCTCGCCGCGCCAAGCTGGAAGCGTCGGGAAACGTCACACTTGAAAACGTCCGAAACATCGCCGAAACCGGAGTCGACTACATTTCGATCGGCGAGCTGACACACTCGGCCAAAGTTTTTGACGTCAGTTTGAAATTGAAGTCAGAACCGGAAGAAGTTAGTTAACGACAGATGATTGCTGAAACCGATCCACAGAAGATGTATAGGGCGATGCAGGCAAAGCTGGCCGGCGTCGTGCCGGACTTCGAGTTGAAGATCAAGTCTGAGTTTGCCGCCGAGATCAATCGACTAAAGGTTGAAAGGAATGCCGTAATCCTTGGCCACAACTATATGGAACCTGCGCTGTTTCATTCAATTCCGGATTTTGTGGGCGACTCGCTGGAACTCGCGCGAAGGGCGGCGCAGACAGATAAAGATGTGATCGTTTTCTGCGGCGTAAAGTTTATGGCAGAGACGGCGAAAATTCTCAATCCGACAAAAACAGTTCTGCTGCCATCCGAAAAGGCCGGCTGCTCCCTCGCCGAGAGCATCACCGCCGAGGACGTGCGCGAGTTGAGAAGAAGATTCCCAGGCGTGCCTGTAGTCACTTACGTTAATACTTACGCTGACGTAAAAGCCGAGTCCGACATCTGTTGCACGTCAGGCAATGCTGTGGCCGTCGTAGAGTCGTTGAAGACAGGGACCGTGATATTCATTCCTGACGAATACCTGGCAAGGAATATTGCGAAACAAACCGGCAAGCGCATCATTTTCCCCACATCTGATCCCCGTAAGAAGTTTGAGGACGACCTGGATTACCAGATGATCGGATGGCCAGGTCGCTGCGAAGTGCATGATAAGTTTACTGTCGAAGATATAGTTGCCGTCAGAAAGCAATTCCCTGATGTCACTATTCTCGCCCATCCGGAATGCAGTCCAGAGGTAGTGGCGGCTTCAGACTTTTCTGGCAGCACGACCGCGATGATCAGGCATGTAGAAAACACTTCTTCTGCACGTTACCTGTTGCTCACCGAGTGTTCCATGGGTGATAACGTCGCGGCCGCGAATCCTGACAAAGAGATGCTTCGCCTTTGCAGCGTTCGGTGCCCTCACATGAATCAGATCACGCTGGAAGACACACTGGAATCGCTGAGGAAGAATCAGTATGTGATTGAGATCCCTCAAGAGATTTTGAAACGAGCAGCTAGATCAGTTGAAAGAATGATAGCCATCGGCTGACTTCTCCATGAAGGAACAATCCCTTTGAACAGAACCGATGTCCTAATCATCGGTTGTGGCATAGCCGGCGCAACTACTGCCCTTCGACTTGCCCGCAATCCTCGCCGTCTCATCACAGTTGTCACGCGCGCGCGCGATCAACGCGAATCGAATACGCTATATGCGCAGGGCGGAATTGTAGCCCGCGGGATTGATGACCACGCCGAACTGCTGATGGGTGATATCATTGGCGCCGGCGCTGATGGCACGTCACCGGATGCCGCCAGGATCCTTGCGCAAGAAGGCCCAGAACTCCTCCACGAAATATTAGAAGAGACAGCCGGGGTAAGCTTTGATCGTGACACGGCAGGTAACCCGCTTTTCACGAGGGAGGCAGCCCATTCCCGCCGCCGAATCCTTCATGTGAGCGACGGCACCGGCAAGGCGATCATGGATGGTCTGATCTCAGCTTTGCGGAATTGTCCAAACGTCACAA
>Ga0190270_10000064_pt1 | contig 49598 bp, 54 predicted proteins | sample Popmic320T_FD_133748 | JGI IMG/M metagenome (GOLD analysis project Ga0190270, IMG submission 133748) | Populus adjacent soil microbial communities from riparian zone of Weber River, Utah, USA - 320 T | ecosystem: Environmental > Terrestrial > Soil > Riparian zone | place: USA: Utah | collected...
TGATCGTCAGGTGCTGCTCGATCTTCACCCCGACATCCGAGTGATCCTGCCGACCAGCGACGGCCTTCGCAGTGTTTTGATCAAGGACCTGATGCCGCTCGCTTACCGCTGACCGCGTCCAACCCAAATCGGCGTCACGGTGGTGGCCGGTGTCCTGCTTGCGGCGATCGGGACTCAGGACAGTGCTGCGATGGGTCTTCTGCACCTGGTCATTTCGACGCGGAAGCCTACCTTCGTAGATGGAGCGACGAGGGTTTCTCGCCAGCCGTACGGCTCGGCCTCCTCGCCCAGCTAGGAGACGGCGCTGATGACTGAAACTGAACCGAGATCAGACCTTCCTGGCGGCGCCCAAGATGGCGGAGACGGAATACACCTGGACGCGGATCTCACGGTCGCGCTTGACGAGAACTACCCGGATCCCGACGGCGATAGTGAAGAGCTCGAAGTCGGGGGGGATCTGTGATGGCCAAACGCGAGATCGTTCGTTACAAGTTCTTGCCCCGCGAGCCGGCGTTCACGCCGCTGGAAGCGCTGACCCTGGCCGCCGAGCGAGCCAAGAAGGGCGTCCGATCCTGCTCGCACCACGACAAGATCGAGGGGATGTGCGCGCACATCGCCGGATGCACCTATGGATTTGCGACGTGTGGTGCCGATGACGCGATATCGCTGTGGCATGCCCTGCCTGACAAGTTCCGTCGGCACGGCATCGAGCGCATGCGCAAAGCACCGGCAGGGGCCCTGCTGTTCTGGTCCGGTGGCTCCGAAGGTCACGGCCACGCCGGCATCGCTGACGGGCGCGGCAACATTCTCGGTACTGACCGGCCGACCATGGGTGAGTTCGGCCGTGCGGACATCGACCGGATTGAGGCCGACTTTGGGCTCACTCCGAAGGGATGGTCCTTTCCGTTCTTCGAGTTGGCCGCTTCGGACAATCGACGGCCACCCGAGGTCCGCGGACACCGGCGACCTGAGACGGGAAACGTCGACCGGTTCATCGCCAGCCAGCACGACGCGATCGCCGCCGCCAAGAAGGCGATTGTTGCTCGACCAAGCGCTGAAGCCGATCGGGTGCTCCGCAAGCTGATCCGCCAAAGCGGCGACCAGATCACTCTCGCGAGAACTCTAAGGCACGGATAGCCCGCTACCGAAGCTCACCTAGGAGGCTCCGATGGCCTTGTATCCCGACGCGATCCAGAAGCCTGTCGAGCGATACAAGCCCGGCGGTTCGAGCTTCATCCCGATGCCAAATCCAAGACGACTGTGTCTGCACACCGCCGACTCGCCCCAGGACGACAGCCTGTTCGCCGGATTCAACATCTCCGGCAATCCCGTTGCGCACTTCTTCGTCCGTGAGAACGGCCGCGTCGAGCAGTACGTCGACACCGACACCCGCGCGTCGGCCAACCTCGACGGTAACCACGACACGATCTCCGTCGAGTCGTGGGACGACGACGGCCGCCGCCATACCTGGACCGCTGACCAGGTCGAGGCCGTCGCCAAGCTGGCGGTCTGGGTCCACGAGAAGCACGACATCCCGCTCGAGCGCTGCCCTTCGTCGAAGCCGGGCACCAAGGGCATCGCCTGGCACCGACTGGGCGTCGACGGCGACTTCCCCGACCCGCCCGGCAGACTGCTCGGTGGCCGAGTCAGCGGCGGCGAGCGATGGTCCGAACACATCAAGGAGTGCCCGTTCGACGGGAAGATCCGCGGCATCGTCGACGACATCATCCCTAGGGCAAGGGAACTTCTGAAAGGAGATTGGTTCGACATGGCTACCAAGGCTGAACTGCGCGAGGTCGTCGACAAAGCACTCGCGGCCGACCACGACGAGATCCGCAAGATCGTCGACGCGGCCGTCGAGGACGAGCGAGAGCGGCTCATCCAGCGGCTCGCGAAGCATCTGCTCGACGAGGTCGACCTCTTCCCCAACGACACCGACCGCGAACTCCGGATTCGGAACGCGCTCATCAAGGCTGCCGGCGACTAGATCGGCCGCAGCTGATCCCACCCTGTGCGGAACGCGCCGACACAGAGAACCCCGATCACGGCAGTCGCTGTCTCCAACGCTCGACCTTCTCCTTGACCTCGTGGCCGTAGGACCGGGCGCCGTTGTATTCCTCGCCCGCATCGACGATGTTGTCGTCGGCGTTGTCGAGGTAGACCCGAACCAGTTCGAAGCCGACCGCCATGTTCTTGGTCGGCTTGTGGCAGCCCCCACGCTCGTCGGCGTCGTCCTGGAGCGTGTACCAGGTCAGTTGCATCGGGCCGACACCCTGCATGCGCCGCTCGCCGTCCGGCAGGAGCGCGTCGCGCTGCTCCTTGTATCGGCGGTACTTGCGCCGGGTCACCTTGCCGGCACCGACGAAGATCGTGTCGTCGTGGCCGAAGACGTTCTGGCCGCCCGAGCTCTCCTGCTCGAGAAACGCGCACGCAATAGGCAGCGGCAGCGTCGCCCGTCGCGCGGCCCGGAAGGCTCGGACCGGGGAGACGATGCCATTGCTGCGCATCACGCGAATGCGGCGCAAGGCAACGGGGAGCAGGTCGGCGGCGCTCATGGTGCTGGCTCTTCGTCTGTGTGCATGATGTCGCTCCTGGGTGCCCGAGACTTCAGTTGTAGGAGACGACCCGCGCTCACGCTGATACGAGTCCGAATGGCCACGCCAACGCTTGCCGGATGGGTCGGCCTGCAGGTCGGACGACGCCACCTTTGTGCTCAGGACGCGAAACGTCCGCAATGGTTTCTAGCCTGTGGGCATGGCCATCGACTTTCAGGATCTGACGGGCTCGCGGTTCGAGCGGGCCGACCTGCAGGACTCGACGTTCACCACCGTGCTGCTCAACGGGTCGACCATTCAAAACGCCGATCTCAACCGGGTGACGATGCGCGGCGTCGAGTTGATTGACACGACCATCGACGGTGAGATCCAAAATCTCGTCATCAACGGCGTCGACGTGGCACCTCTGATCGATGCCGAGCTCGACCGTCGTCACCCGGAGCGCTCGAAGTTCCGGCCGACCACCGCCGACGGGTTCCGCGAGGCGTGGGACGTCAACGAGCGGCTGTGGGCCGAGACGGTTGAGCGGGCGCGTCGGCTTCAACCCGCGCAACTGCATGAGTCGGTCAACGATGAGTGGTCGTTTATCCAGACGCTGCGGCATCTCGCCTTCGCGAGCGAGTCGTGGGTAGGCCGCTGCCTACTCGGCGACCCGAGCCCCTGGCACCCGCTCTCGCTGCCCTGGGACCAGATGCAGCCACGTGAGGGTGTGCCGCACGATCGCGAAGCCCATCCGTCGCTCGACCAAGCGCTCGCTCTCCGGCACGACGCGATGGCGCTGGTGCGTCGCGTCGTCGACGACCTCACCGATGAGCGGCTCGGCGAGCGCACGAAGCCGCTGGTCGGCCCCGGCTGGCCCGACGAGGGCGAGACCTTTCCGGTACGACAATGCCTGCTCATCGTGCTCAACGAAGAGTGGCACCACCGGTTGTACGCCGAGCGCGACCTGGCCGTCCTCGCGGAACGAACCTAGCTGGTCGAATCGCCGGGCGTGGCCCTGCGTCGTACTACCGCCGATGCGTCCGCGAGGGGTCCATGATTCCGGAAGCGCATCGTCCGGAAGTCGATCTACGGTGTCGCCATGGCCGATAACGACACCGCCTGGACGCCGCCCCCGTGGGATCCGCCGCTTGCCGGTACGGAGGTCGAGCAGCTGATCGGGGCGCTCGACCGACTGCGTACGACATTTCGCTGGAAGGTCGAGCGCCGGCTCTTGTGCGACCTCATCGAGGAGTACGGCCGACACACCGGGCACGCCGACCTGCTGCGTGAAGCAGTGGACGGGCGAGTCGGCGAGGATCCGCCGTCCGACTGGCGGTCCGCGGTCACGTCACGCTAGACCGGGTTGCGGGTTACGCAAAAGCGGACATTTGTTAGGGGTGAATCTTGTGTGCGCCGTATGCGTGCGCGCGCCGACCGCATGCCGATGCCGAAGCCGCCCCGAAGCCGGGTATCGTCATCCGATGTCGGTGGAACCCCGCCGATGCAGCCCGAGTCGTCACATTCGAGTGCCCGACGCCAACGGCGCGATCCGGGTGCGTGTTGAGTCATCCCATTCGAGAGAGGTCAACATGAAGAAGGTCCTGATCCTGGCCCTCATCGCCGCCGCCGTGTTCTTCGGCCTGAAGAAGGTGCGTTCGGGCAAGGCTGACGCCGACATGTGGGCCCAGGCGACCGACTCCGTCGACCGCTGACGGTCGCGCCTTCGGGGCGGTAGCTCAGTTGGTAGAGCACCTGCTTTGCAAGCAGGGGGTCGCCGGTTCGAGTCCGGTTCGCTCCACGAACGGCCTCTGACCTGCGGAAACGTCGCACCTGGGGACCGACGCGACCCTGAACCTGGCCCGATAACCGCGCGCGCATTGCTGACCTGCGCTTTTGCCGGATGGCACAGCGTTCAACCCGTATGCACCTGACGATGCCGGCCGGGCCACGGATCTCTCTTCCAGAGCTGGCCCGTCTCGTCGACGGCGGCGGCGGGGCGGGGGATCAGGACCAGTCGGCGCGTTTGACGACCTCGTCGGCGACGCCCGGGGGGAGGACGGCGTCGCTGGGGCTGTCGGGCCAGTCCTGCACGAGCTCGGTGGCCCAGTCGGCCCAGCGGGCGACGAGTGCGTAGAAGTCGGTGAGGAAGGCACCGCCGATCATGTTGATCGCGGCCCGCTCCTGGAACAGTCCTTCGCCGCGTGCATATGCGCGACCGACGTCGCGATTCACCTCGTTCTGCTCCACCGCCCATGCTCGCGCGGCCGCCAGCTGGGCGAGCGCATTGTCCTTGGTGCCGTTCTCGACGAAGGTGATCTTGAGGATCTGCTCGAACTCCAGGGCTGGCCCGCTGCCTGGCACCTGAAGCCACTCGGCGAGTGCGGCTCTGCCGGCGGCGGTGATGCTGTACACCGTCCGTGGGCGCTTCCCGACACGTTCCCTCGTGGCCACGGCCAGCCCGTGGGCGACCAGCTTCTTCGGCTCCTCATAAAGCTTGCTGCGAGAACGCGGCCAGATCCGGTAGAAGCTGCGATCCATCTGCGCGGTCAGTTCATAAGTGCTGAACGGCTTGATCGCGATCAGCCCGAGCACGGCGTACGACGTCGTCGTCAGGCGGCCAGGTCTTGACATCACCGTCCCCTTTGGAGTATGAGATATGTAGTCCCCTAGGGACTATAACGGATCGGAGGCAAGGCATGACGACCAAACCGGCGCTGCGGATCAGCCCAGCTCACTCGGAACAACTCGCGGCGTGGGATGGCGATGAGGGGAACTACTGGGCCGCCCATCCGGGGGAGTTCGACCAGAGCCTTCATCACTACCACCAGACGTTCATGGACGCCGCCGAGATCGAACGCGCAGCCGTGGTGCTCGACGTCGGCTGCGGCACCGGGCAGACCACGCGCGACGCGGCACGGCTTGCGTCTGGCGGCCACTGCCTCGGCGTCGACCTGTCCGGCTCGATGCTGCAGGTAGCGCGCGACGTGGCCGCGCGCGAAGGCGTGACGAACCTTGAGTTTCGTCAGGCCGATGCCGCGGTCGAGCCTTTCGAGAGCCAGGTCTTCGACGCTGTCATCAGCCGAACAGCGCTGATGTTCTTCGCCGACAAACCGGCAGCGTTCGCTCACCTTGCGGATGCGATGCGCCCAGGGGGGCGTCTGACCGCGCTGGTCTGGCAGCCGCTCGAGCGCAATGAGTGGGTGCTCGACATCTTCGCTGCCCTTGCGGCCGGCCGCGACTTCCCCGCCCCACCAGCAGACGGACCACAGCCCTTCTCGATGAGTGATCCCGACCGCGTGCGCGGCTGGCTCGGCTCAAGCGGGTTCGACAACGTCGAGATCGGTGGACTCGAGCGACCGTTCTGGCTCGGAGACACCGTCGAGAGTGCCCATGACCTCATCGCCGGTTTGATGGGCTGGATGATCGCAGACCTCGACCCGGACGCCCGCCGCCGCGCTCTTGATGACCTCGAGAGGCGGATCACGGCGCACCAGACGCCGGGCGGAGTCGTCTTCGGTTCCGCCGCCTGGCTCGTGACCGCGAACCGAAGTCGATGAGCCCGGGCATGCCCACGGCACCGTGAGGCTGTCGGCGCCGCTTCGACCGAGTGGCGCCGGTAGTGCGGCCGGTGTCGGGTTGTGCATGCGAGCGATCTGGTGGAGGAGTTTCCGCTGGTCGAACTCGATACGGATGCGCTGGAGCCGGCCCGGATTCTGGCGACGCGTCGCCTTCCCGGCCTGGTGGTCACTACGAGTCGGGGACCCGTACGCGATCCTGCCCGCATCTCAGGTCGTCAGAAGAGTTAGGCCCGAAGCGGCCAACAACGTGTGTGCAGGAGCGGCGCCTGGATACCGTGTGGTCAGTGAGCCCATAGCTTTCGACTTGCGCTCGGCCGGCCTCACGTCGGGCCGGAAGCCACCGACTCCCGACCCGACGGCCGTCCCGAATCCTGGCTCCACGTTCCCTGGTTGACGCGGCCGGGATGGCGTTTGTCCTCAGGGTGCGCACGGCAGGTGACCGGTCCCTGCGATCCAGTGCTCGGCTGCGTCAGCTGTGACGACGCATTGCAGCGCGCTTGACGAGTGCGCCGCGCCGGACCCAAGCCAGCCTTCGGCCGCGTCGGCGGTACGGGGACCGGTGTATGCCGGCTCGGACTCGATCCAGGCTTCGGCGGCGTCGGCCGTACCGGGACCGGTGTATTGCTGGGCGAAGGCCGACTCCTGCCGTTCGACCGCTTTCGAGTCCGCGGTGTCTGCGGCCGGGTCGTTCGCCAGAGCGATCGTGGCGGTGAGGCCCGCTGCCGTTAGACCGACGACGCCAGCCACCGTAGCCTTGCGTGTTAATGCCTTGTTGTTCATGGTCGTGCCCTTCTTGGTCGGACTTGGACCTCACCGTTGTCCCGCCAAGCGGTGCCGAAGGAGTCGCGAGCCGGTATCAGCTGGGTATTAGTGCCCTTGACCGGTATCGATGGCACGGCTCACGGTGGTGCCATGCGGATCGAATTGCTGGGTCCGCTTGTCATCGACGGGGGCGCCGGCAAGATCGGCCCACGCGACAGAGTGGTACTTGCAGCCCTCGCGGTGCGACCCGGCGAGGTCAGTTCCGCCGACCGGTTGGCCGATGCGCTGTGGGGAGACCAGCCACCGGCCTCGTCGAAGAAAGTCGTCCAAGGCTGTGTGGCCCGGCTCCGCCAGACGCTGGGCTCGGAGACCATCGAGACGCTGCCCCAGGGCTATCGGCTGCTGGTCACGTCCGACGATGTCGACACGCTGCTCTTCGAGCGCCGGGTCGGCCGCGGCCGCGAACTGCTCACCGTCGGCGAATCCGAACGAGCGTCGTATGTGCTCGGGCAAGCACTGGACCTCTGGCGTGGCCCGGCGTTCGTCGATCTTGATGGATGGGACCCCGGTCGGGTCGAGGCTGGTCGTCTCGACGAGCTCCGACTGGATAGCGAGGAGCTCCGACTCGACGCCTCCCTCCGGGCCGTGCATCACCTCGAGGTGCTGGCGCAGGCACAGGAGCAGGCCATCGCCGCGCCGATGCGCGAACGGCGATGGGGCCTGTTGGCACTCGCCCAATACCAGGCCGGGCGCCAGGCCGAGGCGCTTCGAACGCTGCATCGGGTCCGCACGGTGCTCGCGAAGGAGCTCGGCCTCGATCCGAGTCCGGACCTCGTGGCGCTGGAGCAGGCCATCTTGCAGCAGGATCCGTCACTGCTGGTCGAGCCCGCGCTTTCGGAGCCGAGCGCGGTTTGCCCCTATCGGGGTCTGATGCCCTACGACATCGACGACGCCGACAGCTTCTTCGGTCGCGACGGCGACCTCGCGGCGTGCCTGGAACGGCTGTCCACGGTCGGTGTGCTGGCCGTCGTCGGTCCCTCCGGCAGCGGCAAGTCCTCGCTCGTACGCGCAGGTGTTGCCGCGATCTATCGCCGCGACGGTCACCGAACCGTCGTCGTCTCGCCGGGAGCGCACCCGATGGATGCGCTCACCGCCATCCCCGACAAGGGCCCGACCCCGCTGCTCGTCGTGGACCAGCTCGAGGAGGCCTTCTCGTTGTGCGAGGACCGAGACGAGAGAGTCCGGTTCTTCGCCACGCTGACCGAGCACGCCGCCAACGGCAGGCTGGTGGTGGCGCTGCGCGCTGACCGGATGGGCGAGGTGTCGGCCTATCCGGACGTCTCGCGGCTCATCGAGCGGGGGCTCTACCTGCTGGGGGCGATGACCGAAGACGACCTGCGCGCCGCCATCGAGGGTCCGGCCCGCCAAGCCGGTCTGCCGATCGAGTCAGGCCTTGTCGACCTGCTGGTCCGCGAGGTCGAGGGCGAGCCGGGTGCTTTGCCGCTGCTGTCCCATGCGCTGAGAGAGACGTGGCTACGCCGAGAGGGCCGTACTCTCACCGTGGCGGGCTACCAGGCCACTGGCGGCATCCGCGGGGCGGTCGCCCAGTCGGCCGAGGATGTGTACGAACGGGTCGATGCGGATCAGCGGGACGCGTTCCGGGATCTGCTGCTTCGCCTGGTCATTCCCACCGAGGCGGGCGAGCCGGTTCGCAGTCGGCTGCCTCGTCGGCTGGTGGCCACTGACCACGAGCGCGAGCAATTGATCGAGCTGCTCGTCGCGGCCCGGCTGGTCACCAGCGACGACGGCGTTATCGAGGTGACTCACGAGGCTCTGGCCCGCGCCTGGCCTCGGCTGCGGGAGTGGTTGGACGAAGACGTCGGCGGACAACGCATCCGACACCACCTCACCGTCGCCGCCGACGTGTGGGAGGAGATGGACCGGCCGAACAGCGAGCTCTACCGTGGCGCGCGGCTGGCCCAGGCCGCCGCGTGGCGCGACACGAGCCGCCCAGGCCTGACCGAGGTCGAACTCGATTTCCTCGAGGCGTCTTTGGCGCGGGAGGCCTCGGATCTGCGGGCCGCTCAGACCCAGATCCGCCGGGAGCGGCGTACGGTTCGCCGGCTCCGATGGCTGACGGCGGCCGTCGCGGCCCTCGCTGTTCTGGCGGGCGCGGCCTGGTTGGTCGCGGTCGACCAGCGGCAGCGGGCCGATGAACGCTCGACGGAGGCCGAGGCGCGTCGCGCCAGTGCGCTGGCACTCGTCGAGCCGTCGTACGACCGAGCCCTGCTGCTCGCCGTCGAGGGCGTCCACCTCTGGGACAGTCCGGAGACGCGCGGCAACCTGCTCAACACGATCCAGCGAAGTCCGTCGGTCGCCGGCGTCATCCGTGGTGAGGGGGCGCGGCTGATGGACCTGGAGCTGGCTCCCGACGGCGAACGGGCAGTTGTGGTGGACAACCTCGAGGATGTCACCACGTACGACCTCGCCGACCGGGCTCCTGTCGCCACCCTCGGTGGTGAAGGGACGAGCTATCGGGCGGCCACGTTCAGTCCGGATGGCAGCCAGGTCGCGGTGTCGTGGTTCGACACCGACTGCTGGATCGGCGGCCCTCAGTGCAGGTTCGGCGTCACGTCATACGACGCGCAGACGCTGGAATCGACCGGCGTCACCTATCGCGGCCTAGGCAATCCGGCGGCGGACGTCACCTACTCCCCACGAGGTGATCTCATCGCAGCCATCGGGCCACTCCCGTTCGACGACAAAGTCGCGGTCTGGCAGATCGATCGCCCCGACAAGCCGATGATGCGTCTGAACCTGTCCGAGTCGGGCAGCTTTTTCGAGGTTACGCCGGAACGAGATTTGCAGGGCTGGGTCACGTTCTCGCCCGACGGTCGCCGACTGTACGCCGGTGGAGCGGGGCCGACTGACGTGTTCGACCTGACCACCGGTGATCGCGTCGGCTCACTCGACGGTGCCGGGGCACTCGCCCTCAGCCCAGGCGGCGAGACCTTGGCCGTCAGGACTCGCGGTGCTGGTGTACGTCTGATCGACACCACGACGGGGAGGTCGACTGCCGAGCTGAGCGGCCATGAGTCGGCCGTGACCGGAGCGGCGTTCAGTCATGACGGCAGCCTCATCGCGACTGTGAGCAACGACCAGACTGCCATCGTGTGGAACGCGGCCACGGGTGAGGCCGTCCAGAACCTTCGGGCCCATGTCGGAAGCGTGCACGCCGTCGAGTTCGGCCAAGATTTGCAAGATATGCAGCTCTACACCGCAGGGGCTGACGGCACCACGATCGTATGGGACCTCGACCGTACGCGTGGTCTCGCCCAACAGCTCGTCCCGCCCGGACCGGCCAACCCCCCTGACGAGGGCGCTCCACTACTGAGCCCCGGCGCCACCAGCGTCTTGTTCCAAGGCGAGCCGAGGCTCCTCGATGTCGGCACCGGTGCCACGACGCCACTTCCCATCGATGGAGAGGATCTCGCGTGGGCGGCCTATCGACCCGATGGACGCCGGGTGGCCACAGTCAGCTCCAACGGAGCGGTCCAGCTTTGGGACGTCGAGACCGGTGAGCGGGTCGACAAGGCGTCCGGGCGCGGTGACAATTTGGGCGCGATCGCGTATACGCCGGACGGTGCACATATCGTCGTGGCCGAGCAAAACGGGCTGGTCCGCGAGCTCGACGCGCACACTCTCGAGCCGACCGGCCGGACACTCGACCTTGACCTCACACCGGTCGGCGTCCGGACGACACACGATGGCTTGATCGCCGTGACCGCAGAGAGTGCCGACATCGGCGCGGGCACGGACGTCGTCCTCGCCGACCTCGACGACGGTCGCGTAATGCACCAGGTGCATATCTCCAGCTGGGGGGTACGAGCCAACTTCAGTGCTGACGGCAGGCTTTATGCGTACGGCGGGTTCGACGGTCGTGTCGGAGTGATCGACGTCGCCACGGGGAAAGAAATCGCCCGTACACGCGACCCGATCCACGATGGGCCGGTCAGTTGGGTGACCTTCTCCCCAGACAGCGAGACGCTGGTCAGCGTCGGCTTCGACGGGCAGGCCATCTTGTCCGACCCGAGCAGCGTCGTTCCGTTCGCGCGAGTCCAGCCAGGGGAACCGACTCTGCGGTCGACGGCCGCGTACCTCGACGACGGACACACGCTGGTCCTGGCGTACGCGGACGAATCTGTCATCAGCCTCGAAACCGATCCCGCCGCCTGGGAAGCCCACGCGTGCGCCGTCGCTGGCCGCAACCTCACCAGCGACGAATGGGCAGCGGCCTTCCCCGACCGGGACTACCGCCAGACCTGCATCGAGAACTGAGCCAACCGACTGACGCTATGTGCCGGAGTACTCAGAGAAGATCTCGTCGAGGGCGCGTTTCGAGCTCGTAAACTCCTCCGCGTCGGCAGGATCCTCGTAGGTGTACATGCAGGTGGCGAGCGCCTTCCAAAGGGCCCAGCCACGCCCACGCGCCCAGGACACCGCATCCACCGACAGCCGATCCCGGAACGCCTGCCGGCCATCTGCGGTCAGCAACGTCCAGGCGATGGCCAGATCGCAGGCCGGGTCGCCGACGCCGCACGTCCCGAAGTCGATGACGGCCGCCAACTGTCCGTCGTTGAGCAGAAGGTTTCCCTTGGCGACATCTCCGTGGAACCAACGGTCCACGCCGTCCCAGCGGGCGTCGAGCGCGTTCGCCCAGATCTCCCGAGCCAGCTCGACATCGACGTGGCCGTCCAATTCCTCGAGCGCGCGGTGGGTTGTCTTGTCAAAGGTGCGCAGGGTGTCGCCCCGGAACCAGTTGTGGATTCCCGGCTGGGGACCGTCAGCGGCGTCGACGCTCTGCAAGGCGGCCAAGAAGCCGGCCAGGTCGAGGGCGAATCGGTCCGGGTCGGCAATGCGGTCCGCGGTCGCCGTCACGCCGTCGAGCCACTCGTAGATCGACCACGAGTGCGGGTAATCCGCGCCCGGTTTGCCCTTCGCCAGCGGGACGGGGATGTGCAGTGGGAGTTGGGGAGCGAGCGCCGGGAGCCACCGGTGTTCCTTCTCGACGGCCTGGGCGTACTCGGCGGCGCTGGGTAGACGCACCACCATGTCGGTGCCGAGGTGGAAGGTCTGGTTATCCCAGCCACCACTGGCAACGGGCTCGATGAGAAGACCGGCCCACTGCGGGAACTGCTCCTCGATGAGACGACGTACCTGCTCTGCCTCGACGGTGATGCGCTCCGGCACGGGACCGAGATCCGGCGTATTACTCAACGAAACATCGACCTCGACCCCAGGACGTGAACCGCGAGGCTAACGCACCCATCCGATCTCACGCCTGGTTCCGAACCATTGGCGAGACGACCGGAACGGAGACGACGATGCCGATCGACACAGCTGTGACAACGCGGAGTGGATGGTGTCAGCGCTGTCGCGACCGGACGCCGCATGTATGCGCTGATCTCCAGGAAGGCACTACGGCGTTCCATGTCGAGCAGTGCCTCGAATGCGGCCAGTGGTCCGACTGAGTCGCCACGCGGGCGTACGAAAAGGGTCTGTGTAGATCAACCCGAAGGCGATTTCTCGATTGCGGAAAACCAATGTCCTGACCCATCCGACATCGTCCGGACGCCGAACAGGGGAAAAGCCGACCGGCGAATGGCCGACTGGCTTAGACCAGAAGGGATGGTGAAGTCCATGAGCGTCATGACGACGGGTGGAAGCGGCGGCTCAGCCGCGGGCGCCCTGTATGACGTCATCGAACTGATCCTGGACCGCGGGCTGGTCATCGACGTGTTCGTCAGGGTCTCGCTGGTAGGCATCGAAGTGCTTACCATCGACGCCCGCGTCGTCGTTGCCAGCATCGACACGTACCTGAGATTCGCCGAGAAGTGTGGGCGACTCGACCTGACCGGCGGCAGGCAGCCCATGGGGCTGCCGGATCTCGTCGGCGCGGTCACCGGGGGCGGCGCGGAACGCCAGGTCAAGGGTGCCCTGCCGGGCCCCCGCGAAGCGATCGCCGAGACCCTCGAGGGCTTGGCGACGCCCGACAAGACGTCGGATCGATAGGGAGAGGACCGATTCCATGAGTACCTATGTCTACGGTTTCGCGCCCGCCACGCATCCGATGCCGATCGACGGACTGACGGGCGTGGGTGCGGAGAGAGCACCCGTACGGCTGATCCGTGAGGACGGCTTGGTCGCCGTGGTGAGCGACGCACCAGAGGGCCTGCGCGCGAAGCGGCGCGACCTTGAAGCCCACGAGCGGGTCCTCGAGTCGCTCTGTGCCGCCGGCACCGTGATGCCGATGCGGTTCGGGATGGTCGCATCCGACGACGCGACGGTCCAGGCGGAGCTCACGTCCAAGGCGGAGAAGTACGCCGATCTGCTTGCTAAGCTGAACGACCACGTCGAGCTCAACGTCAAGGGTGTGCACGACGAAGACGCACTCCTCGGCGACCTGCTCCAACGGCACGCCGAGCTGCGCGAACGCAACGACGCTCTGCGCGCAGTCGGAGGCGGCGACGAGCAAGACCGGATCGCCTTCGGCGAGCAGGTCTCCGCCGCCGTCGAGGAGCGCCGCGTCCAGGAGGCGAAGCGGTTGGTGGCCCAGCTCGAGTCGCACGCCACCCGGGTCCGCCTCGGACCGTCTGTCGAAGGTTGCTTCGTCAACGCATCTTTCCTGGTTGCCAATTCCGACCGGGAAGCATTCGACGCCGCGGTGACCGCGCTGCGGGACGCGGCAAACGGGTACGCCGACGTGCGCGTTTTCGGTCCGCTGCCGCCGTACAGCTTCGTCGAGGTCGACGGAGCCGACGAGGCCGACGGCTAGGAGCCTCGCGATGGGTGTGCTGTCGGAGCTGTTGCTGATTCCACTGGCGCCAGCCCGGATGGCCAAGTGGGCCGCCGGCCAGGTCGTGGATGCGGCAAAGCGGGAGTACTACGGCCCGGCAGCCATCCGCCGCGAGCTGGTCGAGCTGTCGCGTGCGCTGGACCAAGGCCTGATCAGCGCGTCCGAGTTCGACCGGCGGGAAGACGAGCTGCTGGACCGACTGGAGGTTGCGCAACGTGAGTGATCTGAGCTATCCGACGTCCGCCGGGCCGGCAACGCCGAACCTCGCCGACATCTTGGAGCGCATCCTCGACAACGGACTCGTTATCGCCGGGGATATCAAGATCAATCTCCTCGACATCGAGCTTCTCACCATCAAGGTTCGGCTACTCGTGGCGTCCGTGGACAAAGCCCGGGAGATCGGCATCGACTGGTGGGAGCGTGATCCGGGTCTGTCATCGGGCAAGCCGCGAGAGCTCGAGGCCGAGGTCGAGAATCGCCGGCTCCGCGAGCGCATCGCCGAGCTGGAGAACGCCGAGCCGGAGGGAGGATCGCGATGAACGCCGATGCCTGCTACACGTACGCGGTGGCGCGGCCGTTCGACGTAGCGACGATCGGCCCCGTACGCGGAGTCGACGACGCCGCCATCCGCCTGTTTCGGTATCGCGACATCGTGGCGGTCAGCAGCGCGATGCCGCCCGAAGCGGCCGAGGAGGGCGCCCTTCGGACCCGGCTGGAGACACTCGAGTCGATGGAAGCGATGGCCCGCGCCCATCACGCCGTGGTCGAAGCCGTTGTCGAGCGCGCCGTAGCCATCCCGTTTCGATTGGCCACGATCCATCACGACGAGCGACGCGTCATCGGCATGCTGCGTCATGGCCACGCGGAGTTCGACGCCACCTTGAACCGGCTAGCCGGCCGAGTGGAGATGGGCGTCAAGGTGTACGCGAACATCTCGGCGCCGCCGCCGACAAGCATCGTCGCATCGGTGAGCGACAGCCCGGGCCGCGACTACCTACGTACGCGTCGCGTCGAACGAAACCAGCGCGAACGAGGATCACGACAGGCCGTCGACGTCGCCGAGCGGGTGGACGCAGCACTGGCCGAGTCTGCCGTCGAGCGGGCACTGCATCGGCCGCAAGCTGCGCGGCTACACATCGATCGTGCAGAAAACGTCCTCAACGCCGCGTACCTGGTTGAGGCGCGCGATCTTCCCGCGTTCCACACACTCGTCCGGCGCCTCGGCTCTGACGCTCCCGGCGTCCGGATCGAGGTCACTGGTCCGTGGCCGGCGTACTCGTTCGCGAGTCTGGACTCGGGAGGCGAGCCTTGAGCATCGACGTAGTGGCCGGCCGTGAAGTCGCGTTGGTCGACGTACTCGACCGACTACTCGCCGACGGCGTGGTGCTGTCCGGCGACCTGACGCTGGCGATCGCGGATGTCGACCTCGTGCACCTGTCGCTACGCACCCTGATCACCTCCATCACCGGTGAGGAGGAGCAGTGACTCCGACGAACCGGCCCGAGCGCCGACGGATCGTCAGCGACCCGGACACCGTCGAACGAGACCTGGTTCGGCTTGCCCTGACCGTGATCGAACTGCTGCGACAGCTAATGGAACGCCAGGCGCTTCGTCGGATCGACGCGGGCGGCCTGACGGAAGCGCAGGAGGAGCAAATCGGTGTGACGCTGATGCTTCTGTGTGACCGCATGTCTCGGCTGCGCGAACAGTTCGGACTGTCCGAGGCCGACCTGAACCTCGACCTCGAGCCGCTTGGTCCCCTACTCCCACGGTGACGGGCGAACGCAACACAAGAGTGGCTAGAAAACCACGGTGAGCTCGACCGTCACCTCGTCCCCGGGGTTGATGCGCCCTGGCTTGCGGACGGCGTCCTTGAGCGGCAGCAGGTAGCCGCCGTCCTTGGGGAACAGTGACGTCTTGAAGTCGACCTCACCGATTCGGGCGGTCACCGGAATCACGCCCCACCCGTAGGTCGCCATCGACGCGACCTCGCGGATGTCGGCGGCCTCCTCGTCGGGGAGGGGCACGAAGTAGTACGGCGCGGGGCCGCGCCACTCGATCACCTGCCCGTCGAACGTCAGCTCCATCGTCGGTCTCCGGCTCCCTCGGCATGTACCCGCTATCTTGGCGCAACGACGATGAGGGAGCTGCGATGAGCAAAGTGTCGATGCATGCCATTGTGTCGGTGGATGGCTTCATCGCAACGGCTGACGATCAGGTCGGACCGTTGTTCGACTGGTTATCCAACGGCGACACCCCGCTGACCGACGACGGGTTCGGGAAGGTCTCTCGGGCTTCTGCCGACTACGTGCGACCGATCTGGGCAAATATCGGCTCGATGGTGGTCGGGCGGCATGTGTTCGACATGACCAACGGGTGGGAGGGCACGCCACCCGTTGGCGACCATCTGGTCGTGGTGTCGCATCGACCGAAGCCCGACGGGTGGCACCCGGAGGCACCTTTCCACTTCGTCGACGACGTGACCAGAGCTGTCGCGATGGCCAAAGAGCACGCCGGGGATCGCACCGTCGCCGTGGCGGCGGGCGACATCGGTGGGCAAGCGCTGGCCCTCGGCTTGGTTGACGAAGTCGCGATGGATGTCGTACCCGTGGTCTTCGGCTCCGGCAAGCGCTACTTCGGCTCGGTCGACTCCGAGCACCTGCTCGAGGACCCGCACACGGTGATCCAGGGCGACCGCGTGCTGCACCTGGCCTTTCGAGTACGCCACTAGGCGGAACGGTTCTCGGAGCCCGGCGGAGCCCGATGGACATCACGACGCGGCTAGGTCATGAGGGCGACCTCGATGCGGTGCGAGATCTCGCGGCCGCCGCGTACGAGCTCTATGTCGAGCGGATCGGGCGGCCGCCGGCGCCGATGACGGCCGACTACGCCGCGGCGATCCGGGCGGGCGAGCTGTGGGTCGCCGAGGAAAACCTCGCGTAGTACCCGCGGCACGGCTACGTCGAGACGCTCCGTGGGGTCGAAAACGGCTTCCGCCGGGTCTACTTCCGCAAGTCGCTGCCCCGTTCGACGGCCTGATCGTCGCTCGGCCGGGCCCCCGAAAATTGGATGTGCGTTGTCCCCATTTGGCGCAGGATCGGTCCGTGATGACTCAGCGCTTCCGGCTCGAACGTCTCCGTCCGGACCATGAGGCGGCGTTGCTCGACTTCGAGCGCGACAACCGCGCGTACTTCGCCGCCTCGATTCCGGATCGCGGCGACGACTACTTCGCCGCGTTCGACGCCCGGCATCGGGAGATCCTCGCCATGCAAGCCGCCGGAGAGGACCACTTCCACGTCCTGGTCGAGGACGGCGGCGCGATCGTCGGGCGGGTCAACCTGTTCCGCGTGACCAACGGCTCGGCGGAGCTCGGCTACCGGTTCGCCGAGCGTGTCGCTGGGAAGGGTTTGGCGACCCATGGCGTCCGCGAGGTGTTGGACCGGGCAGTTACGGAGTACGGCCTGACCGAGGTCACTGCCAAGACGACGCTCGACAACCTCGGGTCGCGTGTCGTCTTGGAGCGTGTCGGGTTCGTGGTCACCGGCGAGATCACGCTGAACGAGCGGCCCGGCTTGACCTACCGGCGGGACCTCGCGGCCGGCTAGGCCGTTCAGCGTCGGTTCAGTGCTTGACTAGTACGCAGGTACCGAGGTGCCCGGATCGGCGCACCGGAGGGCAGAGTCGTGCGCGTACTGGTGGTCGAAGACGAGGAGCGACTTGCGGCCGGGCTGAATTCCGGGCTGGTCGCCGAAGGCTTCGCGGTCGACGTCGCCCTGACCGGCATCGACGGCCTGTGGCTCGCCCGTGAGAACAGTTACGACGCGATCGTCTTGGACATCATGCTTCCGGGCGTCGACGGCCGTGAGATTTGTCGGACCCTGCGCGACGAATCCGACTGGACGCCGATCCTCATCCTGACGGCGAAAGACGCCGAGCGAGACGAGATCGCCGCTCTCGACAGCGGCGCCGACGACTACCTGACCAAGCCGTTCTCGCATGCCGTGCTCGTCGCGCGGCTGCGTTCGCTGTTTCGGCGTGGCGGCACCGAGCGACCAGCCGTCCTGGTCGCCGGGGACCTTCGGCTCGACCCGGCGTCGCGGCGGGTTTGGCGCGGCGACACCGAGCTCGACCTCACCGCTCGCGAGTTCGCCGTGCTCGAGTGCTTGCTGCGTCGAGCCGGCGACGTGATGTCCAAGCGCGACCTGCTGGCCCACGTCTGGGACTTCGACTTTGACGGCGACCCGAACATTGTCGAGGTCTACATCCGTCATCTGCGCAACAAGGTCGATCGGCCGTTCGGGCGGGCCGCCATCGAGACCCTGCGTGGGTCGGGGTACCGATTGGCCAGCGATGGCGGCTGACTCGGCCGGTGGCATCGCTCGGCTGCGCCAGGTGCGCTGGCGTACGACGGTGACCGCTGTGGTCGTCGCCGGAGCCGCTCTTGTCGTCGCCGGCATCGGGCTCGTGCTTACGCTGCGCGACACGATGACCGAACAAGTGCACGACGGCGCGAGCATCCGGGCGGAGGAGGTCGCGACAGCCCTGGCGAACGGCAACCAGCCACCGCTCGCGGTCGGAGACGCCGAAGACATCATCATCCAGGTCGTCGCACCCAACGGCACGGTCGCGGAGGCCAGCTCCAACGTTGCGGGCGAGCCGCCCATCGCCGACGTCGCCCCCGGCGACTCCGACGTGGTCGCGACGCCTCTCAACGACGGCGACTACCTCGTCGTCGCGGTCGACGCTGAGGGCGACACCGTACTCGTGGGCCGCGCCCTTGACGATGTCGCAGAGACGAGCCGGGCCGTCGTACTGGCGCTGGTCGTCGGCATCCCGTTGGTGTTGCTCGTGGTGGGCGCGACTACGTGGCTGCTGGTCGGTCCCGTACTCGATCGCGTCGAGCGCTCCGACCGGCGGCAGCGCCAGTTCGTCTCCGACGCATCGCACGAGCTGCGCTCGCCGATCGCGGCGATCCGCCAGCATGCCGAGGTTGCGCTCGCGCATCCCGATCGGTCCACGCTCGACGGCCTCGCGTCTCCGGTGTTGGCCGAGGCGATCCGGCTGCAGGGCCTGGTCGAGGACTTGCTGTTGCTCGCCCGAGTCGACGAGCGGGCGCTGCGGCTCGACCGGCAGGCGGTCGACGTCGACGATCTGGCGCTCGACGAGATCCGGCGGTTGCGCGCCGTCACGCCGATGCAGGTCCAGGGCACCGGTGTCGGCGCCGGCCGAGTCGAGGGCGACCCGCGGATGCTCGTACGCGTGCTGCGCAACGCCAGCGACAACGCGGCCCGGCACGCCCGTACCGCGATCGCCTTCTCCGTCGCGACCGACCGGACCGGTTCGGTGGAGGTGACCGTGGACGACGACGGCCCGGGCATCCCGCCGGCCGATCGGGAGCGGGTCTTCCAGCGGTTCGTCCGACTCGACGAGGCACGCGCCCGCGACGGTGGCGGCAGCGGACTGGGGTTGGCGATCGTCGCCGAGGTGGTGCGAGCGCACGGTGGCACTGCGTCGTTCGACGAGTCCGACCTCGGCGGGGCGCGGTTGCGCATCCGGCTGCCCGGCGCCGACGACGATGGGTCGTGAGCGTCAGAAGTACTCGAGCAGGAACGGCGTGGCGACGAAGGCCGCGTCGAGGCTCGTGTCGTCGTCGGCGCGGCCGCCCTCGGCGAGGCCAGCCAGCCGCAGCGTGGCGAGTGGCGTGCCGGCATAGAGCGCGGCGAGTCCGTTGGGGCCGAGGCGCAGAGCGTTCGGCGTCGGCGAGGTGCGTTCCAGGCCGCCCTTGCCGTCGCTGATCCGAAGCACCCAGGAGCCGTCGCTCCCGGCGGCAAGCGGGTCGGCGATCGTCAGTGGCACCTCCAGCCGTGCCCCGGTCGGGTAGCCGCGGCCCTCGAACGCGGCGGGCGCGTCCAACAGGCGGAACATCCACCGCTCCTGTCGGGTCTCGCTAGACGCGGTGTCAGGGAGCAGGAGGTGCACGGGGTCATGCGGGCTCACATAGGCGTGGACGGTCTTGGCGACCGACGACCCCGACCCGACCAGCGACCACAGCGCCCGCGCCGACTGCTCGGACCCGGCGGTCAGGTGGTGGACGACGAACTCGCCTTTCGCCCACGCATACATCAGCAGGCCGTCGTCGGTGCGGTAGCAGTAGAGCTTCGGGTCGGCCAGGGAGTAGCGCGTCGTGTCGGCGTCGAGCTCCTTCGGCCCGCTCGCGCCGAGGGTCGACCAATGCCGGCGTACGTGATCGAGCACGTCGTCGAGATCACGCTCCTCGACGCGGCGTACGTCGGCGGCGCCCTGCCCTAGGGCACGCAGGGCGGCGGCGTCGATGCTGACCCGGTACTGCGAACCGGTCACCTCCCAGCCGAGTCTGCGATAGAGCGGAATCGTCGCCGGATAGAGCGCCGAGACGACGTCGCCGACCTCGACACCGCGCTGGACGACGCTCTGCATGAGGAGCGTGCCGACGCCGCGACCGCGGTAGTCCGGCGCGACCACGACGGCGGCGATACCAGCCATCGGGAGGCTCCGGCCGCCCCAGTACTGGCGGAACGGTCGCAGCCTGGCGTGGGCGACGAGCCGGTCGCCGTCGCGTACTCCCACCACCCGGCCGGCCTCGATGAGCGCGGTCGTGCGGCGCCGCCACTCGTCGAGCCAGTCGTCAGACATCTGCCCGAAGGCGCGGTTTTGGATGTCGAGAGCCGCGTCCAGATCGGCCTCGGTCAGGTCATCGGTCCGGATGGAGATCGCCATGACATGGACCCTATGAGTCAACGTCTCCGTGCGGGAGAGTTGGCGGCGGGCACCGTCGACCTCTAGCGTCCTGCAAGGGTGAGGGTTCGAAACCTCAGATCGCGAGACGTTGCGTACGGCCAAGGAGGAAACATGCCGCAAACCGTCCGAGGAGTGGTCGCACGCGACAAGGGCGCGCCGGTCACCTTGGAGGAGATCGTCGTGCCCGATCCGGGCCCCGGCGAGGCGCTGGTGGGGGTCGAGGCCTGCGGCGTGTGCCATACCGACCTGCACTACCGCGAGGGCGGGATCAACGACGAGTTCCCGTTTTTGCTCGGTCATGAGGCTGCCGGCACCGTCGAGGCGGTCGGCGACGGCGTCGACGAGGTCGCTCCCGGTGACTTCGTCATCCTCAACTGGCGAGCTGTCTGTGGCCGGTGTCGAGCCTGCCGGCGCGGCCGCCCGTGGTACTGCTTCGACACCCACAACGCCCAGCAGCCGATGACGCTCGCCGACGGCACCCCGCTGTCGCCGGCGCTCGGCATCGGCGCGTTCGCCGACAAGACCCTCGTGGCCGCGGGCCAGTGCACCAAGGTCGACCCGGAGGCGCCGGCAGCGACGGCCGGGCTGCTCGGTTGCGGCGTCATGGCCGGGCTCGGAGCCGCGATCAACACCGGCAACGTCGGCCGCGGTGACACGGTCGCTGTCATCGGCTGCGGCGGGGTCGGCAACGCGGCCGTCGCCGGGTCGCGGCTCGCCGGCGCCAAGACGATCATCGCTGTCGACATCGACGCGAAGAAGCTCGGCTGGGCAAGCGGCCTCGGCGCCACGCACACGATCAACGCCCGCGAGGTCGACGACGTCGTCACCGCGGTGCAAGACCTCACCGACGGCTTCGGCGCCGACGTCGTGATCGACGCGGTCGGGCGGCCCGAGACGTGGAAGCAGGCGTTCTACGCGCGTGATCTCGCCGGGACGGTCGTGCTGGTCGGCGTACCCACACCCGAGATGACGATCGAGATGCCGCTCATCGACTTCTTCGGCCGAGGCGGATCGCTGAAATCGTCTTGGTACGGCGACTGCCTGCCGAGTCGCGACTTCCCGATGCTCGTCGATCTCTATCGACAGGGCCGGCTCGACCTCGACGCGTTCGTGTCGGAGACGATCGGGATCGGAGACGTCGAGGCGGCGTTCGACAAGATGCACCGCGGCGAGGTGCTGCGTTCGGTGGTGGTCTGGTGAGCGAGACCCTCGGGGCTGAGATCGTACGCATCGACCGCGTCGTCACGTCCGGCACCTTTCGGCTGGACGGCGGCGAATGGTCGGTCGACAACAACGTCTGGCTCGTCGGCGACGACACCGACGTCATCGTGATCGATCCGGCGCACGACGCGACCGCGATCATCGACGGCATCGCCGGGCGGCGAGTCGTGGCGATCGTGTGTACGCATGGCCACAACGACCACGTCAACGCGGCGCTCGCCGTACGCGAGGCCACGGGCGCGTCGGTGTGGCTGCATCCGGGCGATCGCATGCTGTGGGACGACGAACACGACGCGCCGCCGGACCATGACATCGTGGCCGGCGGCCGATTCGAGGTCGAGGACATCGTGCTGCAGGTGCTCCACACGCCGGGCCACTCGCCTGGGTCGGTGTGCCTGTTCGCGCCGCAGCTCAACGCCGTGTTCACCGGCGACACGCTGTTTTCGGGCGGGCCCGGAGCGACCGGCCGGTCCTACTCCGACTTCGACACGATCATCGCGTCGATCCGCGATCACCTGTTCCAGCTGCCGCCGGAGACCGTCGTCCACACGGGCCACGGCGACACCACAACGATCGGAACCGAACAGCCCGACCTGCCGGCCTGGATCGACCGCGGCCACTAAACCCTTACCTCTTGCGCCGAGATTGCGCGTCCTGCCCACCTCTCGCGCGGATCGTGCGCGAGGTTCATATGCGGAGGTGGGCAAGACGCGCAATCTCGGCGCGAATGTGGGTGGATCAGCGGAGTCCGTACGCGCGGGTGACCTCCTGTTGGAGTCGGTTGCCGGCGGCGTCGCGTACGTCGAAACGCAGTGACACAAACTGCGCTCGCTTGTCGAGGTGGCCGACCGTTGCTACGTAGTCGCCACCCCGCTCGTGCACCTGAACCTCCTGCCAGGTGGCGCCGTCGTCGTCGGACACCCACAGGCGTGCACTCGCGATCCGGCCGGCGGTGGCGCCGGGCTGGTGCGAGACGCTGATCTGCAGCTCCGTCTTGCGGGGAGCCCGGTCGAGCATGTCGATGCCGCCGATGCGATAGTCGGCCTGGAGCAGTAGCAGCGCCTCGACCGACTCACCCGGCGTGGCGCTGTGCACCGTCCACACGGTCGAGGTCCGCGTCGACATGCGCCACCAGTCCGCCGTCCGCGCCGCGTCGAGCTCGAGCCGGTACGTGTGGGCGCCGGCGCCGACCGCGAAGTCGCCCTGCGCATGCTCGGCCTGACCGACCAACGCACCGTCCTCGTAGAGCCGGAAGGCCGTCGTGTCGCCGGCGGCCGCGAAGCCCCAGTGCTCCTCCGGGTCGCCCCACTCGGGGATCGCCAGCGACACGGTCTGCCCGTCGCGGATCGCCGACCCGGCCTCGTCGGGCCACAGCTCGGGGACATTGACCTGGCTCAGCCACGAGTCGTTGAGCGTGCGACCCGCCTGGAACGTCGTGAGCGCGTCCTGGAACGGGAAGTCGAACGGATTGGCATCCGTCGAGTTGCCGTAGAAGTACTGCGCCCATGTCGTGTCGCCGGACGAGACGTACTCGGTCCGCATAAACGGCGCCGTCATGCGTCGCAGGAATCCGAACGAGAACGTCTCCCACGGCCGCCACTTGTGCCGCAGCTCGCCGACGCCGTGATCGGCGACGTGGCTGCGGTAGCGGTTGTGGATCGTGACGGTGTTGTCGTCGGAGATGGCGTACGTCAGGTCGTCGGGCACGTGTCCGGGCTCGGGCAGCACCAACTCGTAGAGATACGGGCTCTTGGCGACCGCCTCGACGTGCACCGGCATCGGCTGCCCGTTCATCGCGGCGACCAGCGCATCTCCGTCGGCTTGCGTCATCGCGAGCGTCGGGATCGTGGTCGGGTCGCCGCCGATGATCAGCAGGCCCGGGCTGTGGTTGTAGATGATCGCCGCGATGGCCCCGGCCGCCTCGGCGTTGTGCATCTTTTCGAGGAAGGTCAGCTCGCCGCGCTTGATCACGGCGATCTTGCCCTCGACGTCGACCGCCGCGAAGTCCTCGGGCTTGCCGAGCCCGGTGTACACGAGGTCGGTGTCGATGGACCCGTCGAGCTTGGCGGAGCTGAAGACGTACTCCGCATTCAGCGGCGCACCGCCCGACGGCTTCAGCACGATGTCCGGCGCCATCTGGGCCCACTGGCTGTAGAACTCGAACGCGCCGGTGTCGACCTCCTCGGTCGGCGTGGCGTACATCGTCGAGATCGGCGGCGTCAGCGTGTACGAGTGGGACTGGCCGGCGCCGAGTGCGTCCTGCCGGAAGTACGACAGGGTCGTGATCGTCGACTCCGACGGTCGCACGGTCTGGACGTCGAGCTTGATCGCGTCCTGCGCGTCGAGCGTCACCTCGGTGTCGGCGGCGACCTCGACCTCGGGTTCGTTGACGGCCGCAGCCTCGAACGCGAAGACGTGCGGTTCGTCGTAGGTGAAGAGGTAGCCCATCACCGCGTAGTGCCCCGGCGGCACTCGGAACGTCGCCTTGCCGTCGGTGAAGGTGGCGCCTACGACGGCGAACTGCGACTGGTCGTCGACGTTGATCACGTCGACCGTGCTGATGCCGGCCGCAGGGCGTCCGTCTCGGGCGATGCCGGTGACGGTGAGGTTGAAGCGCTCCGACTCCTTGTAGAAGCCGAGCGTCGTGCGCGTCACCTTGCCGGTGCCGTCGGTCGCCGTGAGATAGCCGCCGTAGAGGCCGAACTCACCGACGCTCGGGTCGACCGTGACCGTGACGTCGGCCGAGCCGCCGCCCGGGACGGTCACCGAGTCGGTGTCGACGCTCAGCATGCCGTCAGCCGGCGCGTTGCCGTCTTCGTCGGTGACGTCGGCGTCGAAGGTGAGCGTGACGTCGGTGTCACCGAGGTTGGTGTACGCCAGGGTCTTCGTGACCGGTGTCGTGTCGGTCTGCGGGTACGGGAAGTAGCCCATGCTGAGCGACGTCGCGCTCGGCAGCACGCTCGGTGCGATGGCTCGGGCCAGGTCGACTCGGCCACCCCCCTGCTCATACACGGTCGCGTCCTGCGGTACGGCCGTCGAGGTGAGCAGGGCCTTGACCTGCTGGCCTGTGAGATCCGGCCGCTGCTGCAGGATCAGGGCGGCCGCCCCAGCAACGTGTGGCGTCGCCATCGAGGTGCCGTCGAGCGCGGTGTAGTTGTCGTCGACCGGGGTTCCCAGGCTGGTGCCGTCGGCCCGCGCCGCGATGATGCCGACGCCTGGCGCGGTGATGTCGGGCTTGAGGGCGAAGTCGCCGCCGCGCGGGCCGCGACTGGAGAAGCCGGCCAGCACGTCGCTCTTGTCGACCGCGCCGACCGTGAGGGCGTAGTCGGCCGCGCCCGGCGTCGTGACGGTGCCCTCGCCGGGGCCGTCGTTGCCGGCGGCGATGACGAACAGGGCTCCGGTGTCGGCGGTCAGCTGGTTGACCGCCTGGCTCACCGGGTCGGTCCCGTCGGTGTAGAGGCCGCGTACGCCGAGGCTCATGTTGACGATTTCGGCGCCCCCGTTGGCGGCCCAGGTCATGCCCTCGATCACCTGGGAGAGCTCGCCGTTGCCGGTATCGTCGAGGACCTTGCCGTTCATCAGGTCGGCTTCGAACGCGATGCCCTGGCGCAGTCCGTCTGACGCCGATCCGGTGCCGGCGAGGATCGACGCGACGTGGGTGCCGTGGCCGTAGTGGTCGATCGTCGTCGGCGAGGTGCTGAAGTTGGCCTCGGCGACGACCTTGTCCTGCAGGTCAGGGTGGGTCGTGTCGATGCCGGTGTCGAGCACCGCGACCTTGACGCCGGCGCCGGTGTAGCCGGCGTCCCAGGCCGTCGGCGCCCCGATCTGCGGTGCGCTGTCCTCGTCCGCGGCGTAGGCCAGCTGGTCGAGCCAGATCTTCCGCACCGATACCATCGCGTCGCCGGACATGATCGCGAGGCCTCGGTCGTCGGCCTCGGACTTGTCGATGTCGCCGGCGGCCGCTCCGATCGCGGGCAGCCGGTCGGTCCGCGAAAACGTCGGCAGCGGCGTACGCGGCGCCGATTGCTTGTAGTCGACGATGACCGGGATGCCGTCGGTGGCCCGATCGTCGAGGTTTTGCTCGGTGAGCGCCGTGACGTCGAACAGCGCCCGGTCGAGGCGGCGCGGCACGAGCCGGGTCGCGTCGGACGGAATCACGTAGAGGTGGCCGTCGGCCTCCTCCTTGTGGAAGCCGGGCGTCGCTCCGTTGGCCCGTGGCGCCGGATCGACGGTGACGGCGGACCGGCCGTCGCTGTAGGTGGTGACGCGGACGCGGTCGCCGGTGATCAGCGTGATCCGCTCCGTCGACGACACCGTCGGGGCAACCGGGTCGGGGTCGCCGGGCGCGGTCGACGCGGTGCCTGGCGCGACGGCGGAGGTCAGGGCGCCGGCCAAGATGGCTGCGGCTGCGGCGGCGGTGAGGGGGCGGCTCCGGAGTCGACGCATGGCAGCTCCTAGGTGCGGGCGATCGAGGCGCTGACCTGATCGTTTGCGCCCCCGGCCGGCTCGGCAAGGTCTAGAGTGTGGCGAGCATCTGTCATGGCGGGTACTCGACATCTGAGTTCAGACATTCAGGGACAATGTGCTGGATCTGCTGGGCCTGAGTGCCGATGAGGAGCCGGTCTACCTGGCTCTGCTCGAGGTGGGGCAGGCCAACGTCGACGGGCTGTCCTGTGCTGTCGAGGTCGACGATCTCGAGGCGGCGCTCGACTCGTTGGCCCGCCGCGGCCTGATCGAGCCGGTTCCCGGCGTACGGCCCGCCCGCTATCGCATGGTGGATCCGGCGCTCGCCTTAGCGGGGTGATCGTCGATCGCGAGCAGCAGCTCAACCGGCTGCGGACGGTGGTCGACAACCTCTCCATGCGCCATCGCAGCACTCACGGCGAGGTGCGTCCGGACTCGTTGCTCGAAGTGATCGACGACCCGGTCGTGGCGGCGCAATACGTGATCGACACCTACAGTCATGCGGCCCGCGAGGTGGTCGCGATGGAGCGCCCGCCGTACGGCAAGCCCAACCTGGAGCCGAACCCGATCGAGCTCGACCTCCTGGCCAGGGGCGTGACGCATCGGGTGCTCTATGAGCAGAGCGCGGTCGAGCAGCCGGGTCGGCTGGCCGATCTACTCGGCGGCCTGCGTGCCGGTGAGGAGGCCCGGGTCGCGCCGACGCTGCCCGGCCGGCTGCTGATGGTCGACCACCAGAGAGCGCTGATGCCGGCCAAGACCGGCGGACTGTTGACCGAATGCCTGCTGGTCGTGCATCCGGGCGCGTTGCTCGACATGGTGGCGCAGTTTTTCGAGCTGACCTGGCGGCGCTCGATCCCGCTCGACCTGCTGCCGGGGGCCGAGAGCGCGGGCGCCGATCCCACGGCGTCCGATGAGGTCGTCTTGTCGCTGATGGCCTCCGGGCTGACCGACCAGGCGATCGCCCGCCAGCTGGCGATCAGCGAGCGAACGGTGCAGCGGCGGATCCAGCGCATCTGTGAACGGCTCGGCGTCACGACGCGCTTTCAGGCCGGCCTCCAGACCGCCCGCCAGCGCCTCCTCTAACCGCTTCGCTTCACTGGGAGGACCCATTTTGCGAGAAACGCAGGCGTGTCCTCGCAAATTCGCTCCCCTCAGGGGTGGCCGAGACTGATGTGGAAGGGGCCGACGATGAGCGTTCGGCGACTGGACCAGATCCCGGGATTCAACATCGACCGGGTTGCCGCCGCTGCCGGCGACGATCCCGACGTGCTCCGGCTTGAAAATCTCGACACCGACATTCCGCCGCCACAGGAGGCGCTGGACGCCACCCGAGCCGCGATCGGCACTGACGAGGCGAACAGCTGGCTGCCGTTCACCGGTCGTGACGACCTAAAGGAGGCGGTGGCGGCTTCCATCGAGCGCCGAGGCGGTCCGGCGTACGACGGGCGCCGAGAGATCGTGATCACCAGCGGCGAGGGCGATGCCATGCTCGATGCCTTGCTGTGCCTCACCGATCCCGGCGACGAGGTCATCGTCACGGATCCGACGTACGCCGGGATGATCAACCGGGTACGGCTGGCCGGCGCCGATCCCAGGCTCGTACCCCTCCGTGTCGTCGATGGCGCGTGGCGGCTCGACCTCGACGCTCTGGCCGGGGCGGTGACCGACCGTACGCGGGTGGTCTTCGTCAACAACGCATCGTTCCCCACCGGCTGGGTGGCATCCGAGGACGAGTGGGACGCGATTGCGTCGGTGTGCCGTGACCGCGATCTGTGGTTGCTGTATTGGGCCGGCTTCGAGGGAGTCCTCTACGACGGGCTTCCGGTGCTCCATCCGGCAGCGCTGCCGGACATGCGCGACCGGACGGTGACGATCAGCGGCCCCGCATTCGAGCGGCGGATGATCGCCTGGCGGGTCGGCTGGGTGGTCGCCCCGGGTGACTTGGTCAACGACGTCTCGCGGGTCCAGATCTACAACGGCCTGGTCGCCAGCGGCTTCGCCCAGATCGGCACCCGGGTCGCCTTAGGCGCCCCCGACAGTGACCTCGCGGCCGCGAATGCGGAGTGGCAGCGGCGGCGTGATGCGACGCTCCGCCACCTCGAGGGGCTGCCCGCCGCCCGACCCGCGGGCGGGTGGTCGCTGCTGCTCGACGTCGCAGCCCTCGGCGTGGACGCCGCAGCGGTCTCCCAACGCCTCTTGGAGCAGCGGGTCGCCGCCACGCCGATGCTCGGCTGGGGCGGTGAGATCGCCGATCGCCACGTCCGCTTCGTCTTCAGCAACGAACCGGTCGAGCGATTGGCGCTGCTCGGTGACCGCGTCCGCCGCGCGCTCGCAGCAGCCGGCGCGTGACGTACCGGCCCCACTGGGGGTAGCCAAATTGCGAAACACGCCCGGCGTGTCTCGCAATTTCTCTACCGCCAGTGGGAATCGGCATGGGCTGCTGCCTTAGCCTGATCGCATGACGGAGTCCCTCGCCGCGCTGACCGCCCACCTCGTCGACGCCGATCCCGACGTCGCCCGCCTCGTCGATGCCGAAGGGCGTCGGCAAAGCGAGTCGATCCGGCTCATCCCCAGTGAAAACTACGTCTCGCAGGCCGTCCTCGAAGCGACCGGGACGCTGTTGACCAACAAGTACTCCGAGGGTTATGCCCGACGTCGCTACTACGAGGGCCAGCAGGTCATCGACCAGATCGAGGAGCTCGCCATCGAGCGGGCCAAGGCCGTCTTCGGCGTCGACCACGCCAACGTGCAGCCGTACTCCGGCTCGCCGGCCAACCTCGCGATTTACCTGGCCTTCCTGCAGCCCGGCGACACCGTCATGGGCATGGCGCTGCCGATGGGCGGCCACCTCACGCACGGATGGAGCGTGTCGGCGACCGGCAAGTGGTTCAACGCGGTGCAGTACGGCGTGCGCCGCGACACCGGTCGGATCGACTTCGACGAGGTACGCGAGCTCGCCGAGAAGGAGCGGCCGAAGCTGATCTTCTGCGGCGGCACCGCGATCCCGCGCACCATCGAGTTCGAGGAGTTCGCCAAGATCGCCCGTGACGTCGATGCCGTCCTGGCCGCTGACATCGCCCACATCGCCGGTCTGGTCGCCGGCGGGGCCCACCCGTCACCGGTCGGGCACGCCGAGGTCATCTCGACGACGACGCACAAGACCCTGCGCGGGCCGCGCGGCGCGATGCTGATGTCCGACGCCGATCACGCCAAGGCCCTCGACCGGGCGGTGTTCCCCGGCCTGCAAGGCGGTCCGCACAACCACACGACCGCCGCGATCGCGGTGGCACTGCGGGAGGCCGCGACGCAGGAGTTCAAGGCGTACGCGCGTCAGATCGTGGCCAACGCCAAGGCGCTCGCGACCGCGCTGACCGATGAAGGCTTCGACCTCGTGTCGGGCGGCACCGACAACCACCTGATCCTGGTCGACCTGACGTCGAAGGACATCGGCGGCAAGCCGGCCGCTCAGGCGCTCGACCGGGCTGGCATCGAGCTCAACTACAACACTGTCCCTTACGACACCCGCAAGCCCTTCGACCCCTCAGGCATGCGGCTCGGCACGCCGTCGGTGACGACCCGCGGGCTGCTCGAGGAGCACATGCCGCAGGTCGCGGCGTGGATGTCCGAGGCGGTCGACGCCGCCAAGCGGGACGACGAGGACTCACTCGCTCGGATCAAGGGCGAGGTCGCCGAGTTCGTCCGCCCGTACCCCATCCCCGGCTGGCCGACCGCATAAGAGTTGTCAGGCGCATATGGAGCTATGGCTCGACATGTGCCTGACAACTCAGAGGTCGGCGAAGAACGCCGCGATGTCGCGCGCCACGACGTCTGGCTCTTCGGCCGATGCGAAGTGCCCTCCGGACGCCATCGGAGTCCAGCGCACGACGTTGTAGAGGCGCTCGGCCCACTCCCGTGGTGGCGACTCGTCGTCGACGTACTGGTTGGCGAAGACCGCGATCCCGGTCGGCACGGTGACGATGTCGTCCGGCCCGAGCGGCTCGAGGTACCAGCGACTGTCGACGTAGTCGCGCATCGACGGTCCGATCGTCTGGGTGGCCCAATAGATCGTCACGGTGGTCAGCAGCGAGTCGCGGTCGAAGCTGCTCTCGATGTCGCCGCTGGTGTCGCCCCACCCTCGCCACTTCTCGAGAATCCACGCGGCGAGCCCGGCCGGTGAGTCGTTGAGCCCGTACGCCAGCGTCTGTGGCCGGGTCGACTGGATGGCGCCGTAGCCCCGATCGACGTCCCTCCACCACTGATACCGCGCCAGATAGGCCTGCTCGGCGTCCGACAAGGGCCGCGAGCCCGGGCCGGTGTACGGGTCGTTGTCCAGGTTGTTGAGATGGAGGCCGATCATCGAGGTCGGATCGTCGAGCGTCATGTAGGTGCTCACCGAGGCGCCGAAGTCGCTGCCATGGGCGCCGTACCGCTGGTAGCCGAGACCCCGCATCAGTCGGTGCCATCTCGCCGCCGTTTCGCGGGTGGTGACCCCGGTACGAGTCGGTCGCTCGGAAAATCCGTAGCCGGGCAGCGACGGAATCACGACGTCGAAGGCGGGTCCGTCGATGCCGTGCGCGCCCGGATCGGTCAGGAGGGGCACGAGTGGCAGAAGTTCTACGAACGTGCTGGGCCACCCGTGGGTCAGGATCAGCGGGATGCCGTCGCCGTTTCGAGCCCGCTCGTGGACGAAGTGGATTCGGGCGTCGTCGATCTCGGTCCGGAAGTGCGCGAACCGGTTGAGCTCCCGCTCCCGGGCCCGCCAGTCGAAGCCGTCGGCCCAGTAGGCCAGCACGTCGCGCAGGTAGGTCAGGTCGGTGCCCTGCTTCCACGGCTCCGCCGGCGACTCGGCTGGCCAGCGGGTGCGACCGATCCGGTCCCGCAGGTCGTCGAGCACGTCGTCGCCGACGTCGAGTTCGTACGGCTCGATCCGCAGCGGCTCGGTCATGGCCTCACGTTAGGTCACCAGAACCGCCGCACACCCATCCGATCCGGCGCGCCGCTCCGAACCTCCCGGCAAGACCTTCAGAAGGGATCGCCATGATTGCCGCCCGAATCCGACTCCGTACGCTGACGGCCGCCGCCGTCGCACTCGTCCCGCTCACCGCAGTCGCACCGTCCACCGTCGCGGACTCGCCGGCCGCCCAGTCCGGGCTCCCCTCGGCACCCCGCGTCCTCCCCGAGCTCAGCCTCGGCCTCCACGACGGGCTAGCCCAGCGGACTGCTCGCACCGGCCTGTCAGACGCCAGTCTGCTGCTCGACAAGGGCGTCTACCGTCCGCTGCCCGAGGTGCCCGGCGCACTTCAGACCACCTACGTACGCAATAACAACCGTGGCCAGATCGTGGGAACCTACGTCGTGTCCGACGACGACACGGTGCGGCTGGGTGGCTTCGTGAGGAGCGGTCGCAGCCTGACTCGGATCGACGTGCCCGGCGCGCTTGCGACCTTGCCCCTGGGCATCAACGACCGAGGCCAGGTCGTGGGCGGCTACGTCGAGCCGGACGCCCCGGTCGACCCCGCGACCGGCGAAGCTCCCGTCCACGGCTTCATCTGGAACAAGGGTCGGATCAGGACCTTCGACGTGCGTGGCTCGATCAGCACCGCGCCCTACGAGATCAACAACCGCGGCCAGATCGTCGGCAACTTCGCCGACGCCCGCGGGGTGCAGCACGGCTTCTTGCTCTCCAAGGGCAGGCTCACGACGATCGGCCATCCGGACGCCACGGACGACCCGACCTTGACCGGCACGCGGGTCGTCGGCATCAACGATCGGGGTCAGCTCGTCGGCAGCTACGGCAACGACCGCGGGACCATCCGCGCGTGGGCCTGGAAGCACGGCCGATTCACGACGATCCATCCCCGCTTTGGGCTTCAGTCCGAGGCGAGCCAGATCAACGACCGTGGCCGGATCGTCGGTCGCTACGTCGATCCGCGGCTGCGCAGCTTCCTGCTCGAGCGGGGCCGATACACCCGCATCGACGTTCCCCGCAGGTGCGACACCGCCGTGCTCAGCATCAACGACCGTGGCCAGATCCTCATCGCCACCGCCGGCACGACCGACGGCACGACGTGCCCGCCCGCGCAGTCTCGAGCCCGTTCGTGAACGAAGTGGATGCGCCCGCTCGGCTCGGTCACGGCGTCATCCGTGGTCGAGCCGGCCGGCGGCCCGGAGGACGCGCAGTGCGTTGAGGGTGATCATCGGACTCGGCTCCCCGGACCCGCCCCAGTCGACGGCCTCGGGCGTGATCGAACTGTCGGCCGGGTTCCACCACCGACCGTAGGCCCGCCAGCGACCGTCCGGGAGCCGACGGCGGTCGAGTTCGTCGAGCGCATCAGCGGCCCGCGGGTCGGCCGCCTTGCCCATCCGGGCGAGCACGAGCAGCGCCTGCAGGATGTCGTAGTGCCAGTAGGGCGGATAGCGCGGCCGCAGCCACTGGGGCTTGATGGCCTCGCCGGTCTTCAGCCGCCGAAACAGCCGGTGCGTCAGGAACAGGTCGGCGGCGCGATCGGCAGCCGCGCGGGCCGCCGCGTGCCCGGTCGCCCGAGCGTACTCATCCAGCCCCCACGCCGGCCCGAGCGTCTCGTGAAACGACGAGCGGTAGGCGGAGGCTTGCAGGTCGCAGTTCCAGCCGCCGTCCGGCCACTGCCAGGAGATCAGGGCCTCGGCGATCCGCTCCATCCGAGAGTCGTCGGCTAGGCCGGCTCGGCAGCAGGCGCCGAGGGCATTGCCCTGGATGCTGCCGTGGGAGCGGATCGGACCGTCGTCGACCGCGACGGCGCTTTGCCGGAGCCCTCGGGTGATCCACGTCACCACGCGCTCGGCCATGGCGGCCACCCGTGGATCCGACGGCGGCGCGGCCAGCTCCATCAGCGAGATCAGCCGCCAGTGCGCACCGGTCCACTTGCGGTAGGGATTGCCTCCAAAGCCGCCGTCGGCCTGCTGCCCGGCAAGGAGGGCGGTCACCAACGGACCGGTGAGGATCTGATCGGTGTCGGCGTCGGTGGCCTCGCCGAGGACGTCGCGCCTGGTCAGCATGCGGATCGCCGGCTCGTCGGAACCGAGCAGCCAGTCGAGCGCATACGACGTGGGTTCGTCCACGACGCCATCGTGGCAGGGACCACCGACGGTGCTGCCATGATCTCGGCGTGGACGCGATCCGACTGGCTGGCCCCGACGACGCCGAAGCGCTGCTCGCCCTCCAACGCCGACTCGACGCGCAGTCGACCTACATGCTGCTGGAGCCGGGCGAGCGCGACGAGACGGCCGATCGGCTGCGCGAGCGCCTGGAGTCGCAAGACGCGTCCGGGAGCTTCGACCTCGTCGTCGCGGACTCAGAGGCGCTGGTCGGTTGGCTCGAGGTCGAGGTGCTGCCGTACCGCCGGGCCTGACATACCGGCTACATCGTCATGGGCGTCGACACATCGGGGAGCGGTCGAGGCATCGGCGCTGCCCTGCTCGGCGAGGGAGTCGCGGAGGCCCGGCGCCGTGGCCTCCGCCGGCTCGAGCTGACCGTCATGACCGACAACCTGCGAGCCATCGGGCTCTATCTGCGCGGCGGCTTCCAGATCGAGGGCTGCCGCCGACAGCCGCTGCTTCGCGACGGAATCGTCGTCGACGAGTACTACATGGCGCGACTGCTCTCGCCCGCCTAGCAGCAGAGTTGTCAGGCACATATCGACCCCCAGCTCCATATGTGCCTGACAACTTCGTCAGAACTTGGGGAGTACGGGGGTCGCCGCCATCGCATTGGGGTCGTGGAAGGCGTAGGCGTCGGCCTCCCGCTCGTAGCGCTCGGCGGCCCGCGCGACGCGATCCGGGTCGAGCTCGACGCCGATGCCAGGTGCGTCGGGCACCGCGAGCCGGCCGTCGACGTATGGCAGCGGCGATCGGTCCAAGACGATGTCGTCGGCCAGCAGTGACCCGTACCCCTGACTCGCGTACGTGACGTTGGGCGTCGCCGCCAGTGCGTGCAGCCCGGCGTACGTCGCGATGCCGAGCTCGCCGAGCGAATGCTTCAGCACCGGCAGCCCGGCTACCTCGCACATCGCCGCCCCGTGCTTGAGGTTGGTCAGCCCGCCGTCCATCTGGTTGTCGACCGACACCGCGTCGGCCGCTCCGTGCTGGATCACGGCCAGCTGATCCCATCGGGTCCACGACGCCTCGTTGGCCAGCAGCGGGGTCGCGATCTGGCCGCGGACGTAGGCCATCTCGGGCAGGTTGCGTCCCGACACCGGCTGCTCGACGAGCTCAAGACCGACCTGCTCCATCTCGCGGATGATCCGGATCGCGGCGGCCGACGACCAGGCCTCGTTGGCGTCCACCCGGATCAGCGCGTCGTCGCCGGCACCCTTCCGGATCGCCTCGACGCGGGCGATGTCGACCCGTGGATCGTCGGAGCCCACCTTGAGGTAAAACGTGCCGTAGCCGCGCTGCCGGCCCTCCTTCGCGGCCTCGACGAGCTCGTCCGGCGCCCGCTGCCCGAGGTAGTAGAAGTAGTCGACCTCGTCGCGGACCCGGCCGCCGAACAGGTTGACCAGAGGCTGCCCGCACGCCTTGCCGACGATGTCCCAGCACGCCATCTCGACCGCGGCGATGGCCGGGCTGGTCGCCTTGACGTGATGCCAGGTGCCGACAACGTTGATCCGCTTCACGATCCGCTCGATCCGGAACGGGTCCTCGCCGACGACGAGCGGCTCGATCGCCTTCAGCACGGCGAGCACGATGTCGGTGCTCGGGTATGCGGCGGCCTCGCCGATCCCGATCGGACCTTCGTCGGTCTCGATCTCGACCAGGACACTGATCAGGCCGGAGCGTCGGCCGTAGGCCCACACCTCGTCGGTCACGAAGGGCACGGCGAGCGGCGTGGCTCGTAGTCCGGTGATGCGCATCGGGCTCTCCTCTCAGGCGATCGTCGGACTCAGACGATCGTGGGTCCGTGGTCGGTGTGGGTGAGCAACTCGCCGCCGGTCTCGGTGACGAGGACGGTGTCGGACACGGCGTAGTCCGGGATCTGCTGATCGAGGATCCATGACAAGACGTGGAAGGTCATGCCGGCGGAGATTTCGAGGTCGCTGTCGACGCGTAGCCCGACGACCGAGGCGCCGCCGGTCCAGCTCGGCGGGAAGCCGATGCCCACGGTGTAGCCGCAGTGGTGGCGCCGGTAGTCCTTGTGGCCGAGGCCGTCGTCGATGACGCGCTGCCAGGTCGCATAGACATCGGACGCCACGACACCCGGTCGCAGCGCCGCCCGTACCGCCTCGAGTCCGGCGACCGCGAGCTCGGCCGAGTAGTCGGTGCCCTCGGGGGCCCGGCCGACGTGCACCATCCGGGTCAGCGGCGCGTGGTAGCGGGCGCACACAGCGGACAGCTCGAGAAACACCGAGTCGCCGTCTCGCATCGGGCGGTGGTTCCACGTGACGTGCTCGAAGAGCACCCGGTCAGCCGACCGGATCAGCGGGGCGAAGCCGGGGTAGCCGCTGCCGCCGGCGATCATCGCCCGGTAGACATCGGCGGCGATGGTGCTGGGTCGCACTCCCTCGCCGGCGGCAGCGATGCCGGTACGCATGGCCTTGTCCGACAGGCGGGCGGCCCGGCGTACTTGCGCCAGCTCGGCCGGCGACTTCACGGCGCGTACCTCCGAAACCGTCTCGGAGACGTCGATCCAACTCACGTCGGGCAGGCTGTCGGTGACTTGATGCCACAGCCGCGGCGGAAACGACATGCTGCCGAGTTCGACGCCGACGGTGGCCGATCCCCCGACCGAAGCGATGGCCCGGACGACGGCAAGCGCCGGGTCGTCGGAGTCGGTGTAGCCGAAGAACAGGCAGGCGGTCGCCTGGGCCTCGACGGTCGGCCGCTCCATTTCGCGCGCCACCAGGACCGGATCGCCGTCGACTGGGAGCACCAGCGCGGTGAACGCGAAGTGCCCTTGGTGATTGAGCCCGGTGCAGTAGTAGATGGTCTCGGGGCTCGTCAGCAGGCCCGCCGAGCAGCCGGAGCCGGACAGAGCGGTGCGGACCGCGTCCGTGCGGCCGGCGTATTCGTCGGGCGCAAACTCGGGGGCGTCGGGATCGCTCTCGGTGAGATCGGTGATCGCCGACTCGGGAAAGAAGCCGGTCATGATTGTCAACAATCTACCGCCGGGTGCGCGATGCTCCAAGGGGCCGGCGGCGTTCTGGTCCGGGGTAGCCCTGGGCCAATAGGTTCGTACCGGGGCCACCCCGCGCCAAACCCGGAGCCCGCGACCCGAGCGCATCCACGGCGGCGGCAAAATGCAGGGGTGAGCGAGGCGTCCCCGCAGATGTCGGCCCGCCGGGTCCTGGTCCGGCCGGGCATGCTCGCCGTGCACGCCGTCGCGCTGGCCGCGATCGCGGTCTGCGTGATCCTCGGCCTGTGGCAGCTCGACGTGTACGAGTCAGGGCAGGACAGCGAACGTGCCGAACGCGCGTCGGCCGCCGCCGTGCCGCTGACCGACGAGCTCGGACCTGACGAGGGCATGACCAACGAACTCGTCGGGCGGCCGGTCTTCGCCGAGGGGCAATACGCGCCGGCCGACCAGCAGATCTTGGTGTCGGGTCGGGCCGAGGGCGGTCGCGAAGGCTACTGGGTCGTGAGCCCGCTGCTTCTCGACACCGGGTCGGCGATCCTCGTTGTCCGGGGGTGGACGCCCGACGAGGCGGCGCCGCCGGTCCCCTCGGCGCCGGTGAGCGTCACGGGGTCACTTGAGCCTGGCGAGGAGTCCGGCGCCGATCCGGAGCTCGGAGCGAGTCGGGTCGTCGACAGCGTGCGCATCCCGAGTCTGGTCGGTGAGCTGCCCTATGACCTCTATGGCGCGATGCTGATCCGGACCTCGGAGCGACCGGCGCCGTCCGATGGGCTCGTCACCGTCGACGCGTCGAGGCCGGAGGTGTCGTGGACCAGCGGGCTACGCAATCTCGCGTACGCGTTGCAGTGGTGGGTGTTCGCCGCGTTCGCGGTGTTCATGTGGTGGCGGATCTGCGTCGACCATCTCGACCGCCGGCCCGACCCAGACCGCGCGACCCCAGGCCCCGCGAGTGGCGCACCGTCGTCGCGCGGGGGCGCCGAACGCGACGACAGTGCGCCACTCGGCGATGGATACGACAGCGCGTAGTAGCCTGGCCGGGTGACTGGCACCTTGCTGCGCTATCGGATCATGGCGTACGTCGTGGGGACGCTGCTGATCGTGCTCGTGTGCATCGGCGTGCCGCTGAAGTACTTGAGCGCCGACGGGAGCGGTGCTCATGACGCCGGCGAGTCGATCACGACGTATCTCGGCGTCGCACACGGCTGGCTCTACATGGTGTTTCTCGTCTGCGCCGCCTTGTTGGCCCGGGCGGCGCGATGGAGCCTCGGGTTTACTGCGGTGACCCTGCTACTCGGCACGGTGCCGTTCGCGAGCTTCTACGCCGAGCGCAGGGCCACCGCTCACACCCGTCAGCTCATGCACTCGGAGGCTGCGACGCTGAGTCGTTAGCGGCGTCAGTCGAGTCGGCGGATCCTCCCCCGCCACCGAGCTTCTTCTTCGCAACGGCCACCGCTCCGGCGAGGCCCGCGATGATCGCAAGCTTGCGGATGCGGTGCTTCTTCTTCTTGGCAGGAGCTTCGTCAGCAGAGTCGGCCTCAGCGGCCGCAGCCTCGGCTTCCTTCTTCCGTTTACTCATCGTTACCTCCTGGGTCCTACCGTATCGACTGTCGGATTCGTGAGGAACCCGGCAGGTGCCCAGTTTGTCCGTATCGGTCGGCGTGACCCTCGCGGGGGTCGGCTTCGGGGCCGTGGCAGGATCGAGGCGAGCCCGGTGAGACCGCCGGGCCGACCGGCGAGGAGGACCGTGCAGTGGCCGAGCAGCTGACCGCAACGCTGACGACCAACCGAGGCGACATCATCATCGACTTGTTCCCCAATCACGCCCCGGCGACGGTCCAAAACTTCGTCGGTCTCGCGGAGGGCACCAAGGAGTGGGCCGACCCCGAGACCGGTGATCCGTCGACCAAGCCGTTTTACGACGGATTGACTTTTCACCGGGTCATCGAGGGCTTCATGTTGCAGGGCGGCTGCCCGATCGGCAACGGCACCGGCGGACCCGGATACGAGTTCAAGGACGAGTTCCACCCCGACCTCGCCTTCGATCGGCCGTACCTCCTCGCGATGGCCAACGCCGGGCCCGGCACCAACGGGTCGCAGTTCTTCATCACGGTGGCCGCGACCGAGTGGCTGACCCGCAAGCACACCATCTTCGGTGAGGTCACCGACGACGCCAGCCGCCAGGTGGTCGACGCCATCGGTACGACCGACACCGACGGTCAGGACCGTCCGCGCGATCCCGTCGTCATCGAGTCGGTGACCATCGAGCGACGCTAAATGACCGCGCAACCTCCGGACGCTCCGGACGCTCCGGCCGTCCCGCATTGCTATCGGCATCCCGATCGCGAGACCTGGATCAGCTGCCAGCGGTGCGGCCGGCCGATCTGCCCGGACTGCATGCACTCGGCCTCGGTCGGATTTCAGTGCCCGGAGTGCATCCGCGAGGGCCGCAAGACGACGCGGGCGCCTCGCACCCTCGGCGGCGGCCTGCTGCCGAGCCGGTCGGGCATTGTCACCAAGATCCTGATCGGGCTCAACGTCCTCGGCTACATCGCGGTCCTGGCCACGCAGACCGACGTCGACGGCTGGAGTCAGGTCGAGGACAAGGGCGTCCTGCTGCCGGTCGGCACCACGTTCAGCGATGTTGGCCATGTCGGCGGCGTCGCCGACGGTGAATACTGGCGGCTGCTGACCGCCGCGTTCTTACACGCGTCGATCCTGCACATCCTGTTCAACATGTACGCCCTGGCCGTCTTCGGCCCGATGCTCGAGCAGGCGCTGGGCTACGTACGGTTTCTCGCGCTCTACCTGACCACAGCGATCGCGTCGTCGGTGACGGTCTATTGGTTGAGCCCGGAGCATCAGGTGACGGTCGGTGCCTCGGGTGCGATCTTCGGGCTCTTCGGCGCGTCGTTCGCCGTGCTGCGAAAACGCGGCCTCGACCTGTCACCGCTATTCATGCTGCTCGCGATCAACCTGTTCATCACGTTCGCCGTGCCCAACATCAGTTGGCAGGGACACATCGGCGGCCTGGTCTGCGGCTTGGTGCTCGGCGGCGTCGTGGCGTACGCACCGCGCGAGCATCGCAACCTCGTGCAGGGGGTGGCGTTCGGGGTCGTCTGGCTGGCGCTGATCGTGCTCATCGTCGCGCGGACCAACGCGTTGTCCTGATCCGCGCGCGAAGGCCAGTCGCGGACGTGTTACTCGAGTGATGGGTGGGGCGGTGCGAGCGTTATCCACACTGTGGACAACGCCTGTGGAGAATCACACCGATGTGATTCGGCGGGTCATTCCCACTTGGTGGCGAAGATGAAGCCTGCGGCGATCAGGCCCATGCCGATGATGATGTTCCAGTTGCCGAGGTCCTGCATGCCGGGGATCTTGTCACCGGCGACGTAGAACACCGACACCCACGCCAGGCCGACGAGCCAGCAGAACAGCATCGCTGGCGCTGCCCACCGGTTGCCGACCTTGGCCGCAGCCGGCTTCTTCGACTCCGGCGGCGTGTAGTCGGACTTCTTGCGTGAGCGCGACTCAGGCACGAGGGCTCCTGAACGTGAGGTCTGTCAAAGGTGGTACGTCAGCTAGCGTAACCCGCATGGGTCCGGGCAAGAAGCGTACGCCGGCGTGGCAGGTCGCTGTACCCGCCGTCGCGGCCGTCGCCGGCATGCTCTTCGCCGCCAGCGCGTTCACCGCCGACGGCACCGATCTGCGCAGCACGACGACCGATTTGGGCACACTCGTCACCGATCGCGCCGAAGAGGTTTCCGACCTGCGAGCCGAGGTGCGCGACCTGCGGGCCGAAAAGGAAGCACTCGAGGCTGAGATCGACGACGCCCAGGTCGAACAGGCCCGCGCCGAGGTCGACCGTTTGGAGCCGGCGGCCGGGATGCTGCCGATCAGCGGGGAGGGTCTCGTGGTCACACTCGACGACGCGCCGCAGGAGGCGCTGGAGGATCCGAGCGTCGATGCCAACCTGCTGGTTGTGCATCAACAAGACATCCAGGCGTTCGTCAACGCGCTGTGGGCCAACGGCGCTATCGCGATCAGCCTCCAAGGCCAGCGGCTGATCTCGACGACCGGGATCAAGTGCGTCGGCAACACGGTCGTGCTCGAGGGCGTGCCGTATTCCCCGCCCTACCGGATCGAGGCGGTGGGCGACGTCGAGGACCTGCGGGCCGGTCTCGACGCATCCCGATCGGTGCAGATCTACAACGAGTACGTCGACGCGTACGGGCTCGGCCTCAGTGTCGACGAGTCGGACAACCTCGACATCCCCAGCTACGACGTCACGCCCGAGCTGCGCTGGGCCGAGCCGATCGACTAGCGACCGACGACCGTTTCGCGAGTCAGCGCCGCCGCCGACCTCCGGACCGGCGGTCGCCGAAGGTCGGGAAGGTAGTAGTCGGCGGGGAGGTCGGCGTCGACTGGCTAGGCGTGGTCGGCTCCGGCTCCGTCGGTGGCGTCGTCTCCTCCGGCGCAACCGCGACGTAGATCGTGACCGGCGAGCCCGGCAGGGCCTCGGTGCCGTGGTCCGGCGTCTGGTCGACGACGGTTCCCTCCGGCTCGTCGCTCTCAATGTCTCGCGGGTCGGCGGTGAAACCCCTCGCGTCGAGCTTGGCGACCGCCTCGTCCTCGGACAGGCCGACGACGTTGGGCACGGTGGGATAGCCGTCGGAGACCGTCAGCTTGACCTCACTACGCGGGCTGACCTCCTCGCCACTCGGCGGGTCGGCCTCGAGGACCTCACCCTTCGGGCGGTCGCTCGCTTCGCGCTCGACGTCCCACTCGAGATTGACCGCATCGAGTGCGTCCTTCGCATCCTTGAGCTTCCCGCCGACGAGGTTGTCCGGCACGATTACGGTGCGCGGGCCGGTGCTGACGGCCAGGTCGACCTCATCGCCCTCGCTGAGGAAATCGCCACCGTCCGGATCCTGGCTGATGATGCGACCCTTGCCGGTGTCCTCGCTTGGCTCCTTCGTCACATCGCCGACGGCCAGACCCTCGTCTTCGATGGCCTTCTGGGCGTCGGCCAGCTTCTCACCGACGACGTCGGGCACCGACACGTTGGCTTCGTCGCTGTCGCTGCCGAGCAGCTTCGGGGCCAGGATGAAGGCGGCGATCAGCAGGCCGACGAGCAGCAGGATCAATACGATCCACGGCCAGCGCCGCTTGGGCTCAAGCTCCTCGTCGTCGGCCATCGCGGGCACGACGGCCGTCGCGGTCTCGTCCTGGTCCGGGTTGGGGTCGGTGGCCAGGGCCGGTGCGGTGACCGACTGGCCGGCGAGGGCGCGCTCGATGTCGGACCGCATCTCAGCCGCGCTCTGGTAGCGGTTTTCGATCCGCTTCGTCAGAGCCTTCGCGACGATCGCGTCGACGTCGTCGGTGACCTCCGGGTTGTAGAGCGACGGGCGTTCCGGCGTCTCGCGTACGTGCTGGTAGGCCACCGACACGGGGCTGTCGCCGACGAACGGAGGTCGACCGGTGAGCAGCTCGTAGAGCAGGCAGCCGGTCGAGTAGATGTCGCTGCGGGCGTCAACCGGCTCGCCTCGAGCCTGCTCCGGAGAGAGGTACTGCGCGGTGCCGAGCACGGCCGCGGTCTGCGTCATGGTCGCCGACGAGTCGGCCACCGCGCGGGCGATGCCGAAGTCCATGACCTTGACCTGACCCGCTGGCGTCAGCATCACGTTGGCCGGCTTGATGTCACGGTGGACGATGCCGGCGCGGTGGCTGTAGTCGAGCGCCGACAGGACGTCGGCGGTGATCTCGAGGGCGCGCTCCGGCAGGATCTTGCGACCCTCGCGGAGCACCTCGCGCAGGGTGCGACCGTCGACGTATTCCATCACGATGTACGGGAGCAGCTGGCCGTCGTGGTCGGGCTCCTCAGCGGTGTCGTAGACGGCGACGATCGCCGGATGGTTGAGCGAGGCGGCCGACTGTGCCTCGCGACGGAAGCGGGCTTGGAAAGTCGGGTCGCTCGCCAGGTCGGTCCGGAGGCGCTTGATCGCGACCGTGCGGCCTAACCGCAGGTCGCGACCCACGCGGACATCGGCCATCCCCCCACGGCCAATCAACGCGCCGAGCTCGTACCGCTCGCCGAGGCGGCTGGGGCCCGTGCCATCGCTAGGGGGCTGCGTCGTCATGGTCCTGTTACGTCTTCCTCGTCAGGTGTGGCAGTCGAGCTCGTCGTACGCTGCGTCGTTGTCGTCGCGCTGGTGGGCTCGCTAGTCGCCGTCGTGGGTTCCGTGGTGGGTTCGGTCGTCGGTTCCGTGGTCGGCTCGGTCGTGGGTTCGGTCGTCGGCTTTGTGGTCGGTTCGGTCGTGGGCTCCGTGCTCGGCTCGTTGCTGGGCTCGGTGTTTGGCTCGGTGGTCGGTGGTTCCTCGGACTCCGTCGTCGGCGCTTGCGTCTGCGAGTTGTCGTTCTTCTTCGGATGATCTTTCCCTTCCGACGTCGGCGGCTGCTCACTGGGTGAGCCATCGCCGTCGTCGCCGCCCAGCAGCGCGACCGCGCCGAGGATGATCAGAGCGAGCACGATGAGCGCTCCGATCACGATGGCGGCGATCCGGATGCGCCGGCGCCGCGCGTCGTCGGGCTCGGGAGTCGGCTCGGGCGGAGAAACACCGCCCGCGGGCATAACCTGTGTCCGATTTGCGTCGTCGGTAGCCATAAGGGCGGCCCCCGCGCCAAAAAGACTGGTACGGGGGTCTCCCGCGCCAATCGCCCCGCCGGCTCGCAGCTCCTTCGCCAGCCCGCCGGCGCTCGCTGGCCGATCGTCCGGGCTCTTCGCCATCATCCGCATCGTCAGCGCCGCGAGCCAGGGCGGCACCGTGTCCGGCAGCGGCGTCGGATCCTGGCGAACGTGCGCGATCGCGATCGCGACCGGGTTGTCCGCCAGGAACGGCCTGGTGCCGGACAGGCACTCGTAGAGCACGACGCCGAGCGCATAGATGTCACTGCGGGCCGTCGCCGGTTTGCCTTCGGCCTGCTCCGGGGGCAGGTAGTGCGCGGTCCCGATGATCGTGCCGGTCTGCGTGATCGGCGTGTCCGACGCCGCCTTGGCGATGCCGAAGTCGGTCACCTTGACTCGCGCGTCCGGCGTGATGAGCAGGTTGGCCGGCTTGACGTCGCGGTGGACGATCTGCTTGTCATGCGCGGCTTGCAGCGCTTCGGCGGTCTGCGCGATCAGGTCGACGACGCGGTCGGTCTCCAGCGGCCGCCCTGCCGCCAGCAACGCCGACAGCGGCTGGCCGTCGACGTACTCCATGACGAGGTACGGCCGCGGGGTGCCGTCGGTCGTCGTCTCGCCGAAGTCGTAGACCTTGGCGATGCCGGGATGGTCGAGTCCGGCCGCGTGCCGAGCCTCGGTCTCGAACCGGGTGCGAAACGCCCGGTCGCTGGCAAACTCCGGCTTGAGGATCTTGATCGCGACCGCTCGGCTGAGCGCGTTGTCGGTGGCGACGTAGACCGTGCCCATGCCACCGGTCGCGAGGTGCCGGTCGAGCGTGTAGCGGCCGCCGGCTAGCGGTTCTGGGCTCACGCGCGCACCTCGCCTTCACCCCTTTGCGTCGAGATTGCGCGTCTTGCCCGCCGGGTGCCGCCAATGGGACGCTGTCCGCCGTCGCCGGGCGGACAAGACGCGCAATCTCGACGCGACAGTGGCGGCTGACTCACTTGTTCCGCACCGCATTCATGATGTCGACGGCGATCGGACCGGCGATGCCCGAGCCGGTGATGTCGTCCTGCGCAACATTGGACGGGTCCTCGACGATCACCGCGATCGCGACCTCGTCATCCGGTGAGCAGGCGACGAACCAGGCGTACGGGTTCTGGCCTGCGCCGCGCTGAGCCGTGCCGGTCTTGGCGGCGCTCCCCTCCGGCAGGCCGACGCCGGCCGCCGTGCCCTGCGTCACGACCGCCTGCATCATCTCCTTGAGCTGCGCGGCCGACCCCGAGCTCATCGCCTCGGAGTAGTCGTCAGGCTGGGTGCGCTCGAGGATCTCGAACTCCGGCGAGCGCACGGTGTCGACGATGTACGGATTCATGACGACGCCGTCGTTGGCGATGCCGGCTGCCACCATCGCCATCTGCAGCGGCGTCGCCGCGACGTTGTATTGGCCGATCGCACTCTGCGCCAGCTGCGGCTCGTCGAGCTCCCCCGACGATCCCGGCAGGGTGAACTGACTCGGCGCGACGGTCAGGCCGTCGAGGTAGCTGCTGTCGCCGAACCCGAAGGCCTCCGCCTGCGCCCGGATCTTGTCCTCGCCGAGATCGAGCGCCAGGTCGCCGAAAGCGACGTTGCAGGAGTTGGCGAGCGCGATCGTCAACGTGCTGCCGCCGCAGTCGAACTCGTTGACCAGTTGGTAGTCGATGCCGGGGAACGACAGGCTGAAGTTGCCGTTGATCTCCGAGTCGGGGTTGTAGCCGTTTTGCAGCGCGGCCGCCGCCGTGACGAGCTTGAATGTCGATCCGGGCGCGTAGATCTGCTCCCGGCTTCGGTCGAGCAGCGGGTTGGCGGGGTCTTTGATCAGGTCCTGGTACGCAGCGTCCGCCTTGCCGAAGTCGTGGCTGGCCAGCGGATTGGGGTCCCATCCGGGCACGCTCACCATCGCGAGGACAGCTCCGGTGTCGGGGTCGAGCGCGACCGCCGCGCCGTTGTTGCTGATCTTCGTCAGTCCCTCGTAGGCCGCGCGCTGCGCCTCGGGGTCGATGGTCAGCGTGACGCTGCCGCCCTTGGACTGCTCGCTGCTGAGCAGGTCGATGACCCGGTTGACGAACAGCCGCGGGTCGCTGCCGGACAGGATGCTGTTTTGGCTGTTCTCGAGGTCGGTCGAGGCGTGGTCATAGGAGTAGAAGCCGGTGAGGTTGGCGTAGAGATTGGTCTGGCGGTAGGCCCGGAGGTATTCGAACTCGTCGTCGACCGGCTCGCTCAGCGCGATCTGCCGGTCGCCGACGATGATCGGGCCGCGCTCGCGAGAAAACTCGTCATGGCGTACGCGGTTGTTGGCGACCATGGTGTTGAGGTCGTCGGCGTCGATGTACTGGATGTAGTTGATGTTGGCCATCAAGGCGACGAACAGGACGAGGCAGGCGATGGCCATCACGCGGATGGGTCGGTTCATCGCAGCTTCACCACCTGGGTTGCGTCGTCTAGGGCTGGGGGTCGGACTTCCGGCGCCGGACGGCGAGCCTGGTCACTGATCCGCAACAGCAACGCGACGATCGCCCAGTTGACCACGAGCGACGACCCCCCGTACGACAAGAACGGTGCGGTCAGCCCGGTGAGCGGGATCAACCGCGTCACGCCACCGACCACCACGAAGACCTGCAGCGCGAACGACACCGCAAGTCCGACCGCTATCAGCTTGCCGAACGTATCGCGGCAGACCAAGGCGGTGCGGAGTCCGCGCTCGACGAGCAGGGCGTAGATCATCAGGATCGCCATCAGCCCGGCGAGGCCCAACTCCTCGCCGAACGAGGCGGTGATGAAGTCGGACCAGGAGTACGGCGTCTCCGTCGGGTCGCCTTGACCCAGCCCGCGGCCGATCAACCCTCCGTACCCCATGCCGAACAGGCCCTGGACGGGCTGGAAGTAGAGGTACTCCCCCTTGTGGGACCCGGTCTCGATGATCGCGAACGTGTCGGTCCACCCGTGGATCCGCTCCTGAACGTGACCGAACGTGAGGTAGCTGAAGTAGGCACCGGCGGCGAACAGCAGGCCGCCGACCACGAGCCAGCCCGGCCGCTCGGTCGCGACGTAGAGCAGCACCAGAAACAACCCGAAGAACAGCAGCGACGAGCCCAGGTCGCGCTGGAAGACCAGGACGCCGAGGCTCACCAGCCAGGCGACCAGGATCGGTCCGAGGTCACGACCTCGCGGCAGATCGAGCCCGAGGAACCGTCGGCCGGCGAGCGCCAGCGCGTCCCGCTTGACGACCAGATAGCCGGCGAAGAACACGACCAGGAAGAGCTTGGCCACCTCGCCCGGCTGGAAGCTCATCGGACCGAGTCGGATCCAGATCCGAGCGCCGTTGATGGTGGTCCCGAGGCCGGGCACCAGCGGCAGCATCAGCAGCGCGAGAGCCGCGAGGCCGAAGGTATAGGTGAACGCCTGCAGCCGCCGGTGGTCACGCACCACGACGAGCACGGTCAGGAAGCCGATGACTCCGATGAGGGTCCACAGCAGCTGCTGCCCGGCGTACGGGCCGAAGGAGCTCCCCGCGGCCTCGAGGCTCAGGTCGATGCGGTGGATCATCGCCAGGCCCAGGCCGTTGAGCGCGACGATGAGCGGCAACAGGACCGGATCGGCGTATGGAGCGAACTGCCGCACGATGATGTGGGCGACGATCGCGAGGACGGCCATGCCGCCGCCGAGGGTGTAGGTGTCCGACGGAACCTCGCCGTTGAAGCCGAGACCGACCGCGACGTAGGCACCGACGCCGACGACCAGGGCCAAGAAGAGCAGAAACAACTCGGCGCCACGGCGCTTCCGCGGCACCAGGCTCGGCGTCATGGACGCCGCGCTCATTGGCGTCCGCCCCCACCGTCGTTCGGGCTCTTGTCCGTTGGCTTCGTGGGCGACTTCGAGGTCGACTTCGTGGGTGAGCTGGGTGACGTCGGCGAGGTCGGCGACTCACTCGGGTCGGTCGGTAGCGTCGACCCCTCTCGCAGGTTGGTGACCGTCTGCTCGGCCATGGCGAGGTCGTCGACCTCGATGCCGTCCTCGACCTGGCTGCGCTGGTATTCGGACAGGTCGTCGACCTCGAGAGTGGACTCGTCGTAGACGCTCGACAGGTTGAAGCCGCCGATGCTGCCGTCGAGTCCCCGGAAGATCGCCACGTGCCCGTCGTGCTCGGCGACGTAGTACTGCCGCTGGGTCCAGTCGTAGAGCCACTTGACCGTCAGTCCGATCACGGCGAGCAGCACGACCGCGATCAGGGCGCGACGCAGCCAGCGGAAGCGCCGCGGAGCCAGCGGGGCATAGCGCAGCTCCTCCGGATCGCGGTTGCTGTCGTCGGGCTCATCGATGACCGGCGCGTGGCGGGACGTGTCGGAGCCACGAGCAAGCTGTTCGGCGGCCGCTCCGACGATCAGCGGCTCGTTGGCGGTCAAGTCCTCGTCGGTGACCTCGGCGAGGATGCACGTGACGTTGTCGTTGCTGCCCGAATCGAGCGCGGTGCGCACCAGCGCGGTCGCCGCGGCGTCGACGGTGCCGATGCTGATGAGCCGCGCGATCGCGGCGTCGTTGACGAACCCGCTCAGGCCGTCGCTGCACAGCATGATGCGGTCGCCGGGCTGCACGTTGATCATGGCGATGTCCGGCTCCAGCTCGCTGCGGCCGTCGAGCGCGCGGATCATCAGCGACCGATGCGGGTGGGTGCGGGCTTCCTCGAGCGTGATCCGGCCCTCGTCGACCAGCGTCTGTACGAAGGTGTGGTCGTTGGTGAGCTGGGTCAGGGCGCCGCCGCGGAGCAAGTACGCCCGGGAGTCACCGATGTGGGCCAGCGCGACCCGTTCGCCGTCGGTGAGCAGCGCGTCGAGCGTGCAACCCATGCCCTCGACCGAGGGGTCGGCCTCGACCATCTCGCTGAGTCGGTCGTTGGCCCGATGGACCGCGCCGGCGAGCGCCTCGACCAGGTCGCCGCTGACCGGCTCGTCGAGGCGACGCATCGTCTGCACCGTGGTGGCGGACGCGAGGTCGCCAGCTGGCGGGCCACCCATGCCGTCGGCCTGGATGAGCAGGCGCGCGCTGGCATACCCCGAGTCTTCGTTCTTCTTGCGCACTCGCCCGATGTCGGACAGGGCGGCATAGCGCAACGAGATCGTCATCGCCTGCTACTTCCGAAGCTCGACCACGGTCTTGCCGATGCGTACCGGCGTCCCGACCGCGATGGGAGAGGGAGCGACGACGCGTTGGCTACCGAGGTAGGTGCCGTTGGTAGAGCCCAGGTCCTCGACGAACCACTGCTCCCCGTTGGTCGCGATCCGCGCATGGCGGGTCGAAACATAGTCGTCATCGAGCCGCAGTGTCGCGTCGGCACCCCGGCCGATCAGGATGGGTGGTCCATCGAGTCCCACGATCTGGCCCGCGTTGGGGCCTTCGGTGACCGTGAGCGTACTGGGGGCACCGCGAGGCTGCTTCTTGGGCTTGGGTTGTTTGGCGGGCTTGGCCTGCTTGGCCGGGCGGGGTGTCTCGACCCGGGTGCCGAAGATGTCGGAGCGGATAACCGAGACGGCCGAGAGCACGAACAGCCATAGAACGGCCAAGAACCCCAACTTGATCAGCGTCAGGGTGAGTTCTGACACGCGCTCACCCCGATCTTTCGTTCATTGCGGTCGGGTCGCGGACGACCATAGTGGTGTTTCCAATGACAATGGTGGAGCCGTCGTGGAGAAGGGCTTGTTGCACTCTACGACCGTCCATGCTGGTGCCGTTCGTAGAGCCTAGATCGATGGCGCTCACCGTAACCTGACCACCGCCCACGTCAACCCGGATCTCCACATGTTTTCGCGAGACACCGGGATCGTTGATCCGTAGACCGGCGTCACTTCCTCGCCCGACTACGATGCCCGGGGGTTGCAGCGGATGACGCTCACCGTTGACTTCGAGGAGGACGGGAGCGTCGCCAGTCGAAGGCTGGCCGGCCATCTGCGTCACCTCGGCATTGGCCCGACTGCGTACGCGGAATCGCCCGGTGGTGAGGTCGTCTCCCTGGCCGAAGGAGATGTCCAGGGGGCCGGCCAGGGTGTAGCGCTGCTCGCTGACGTGCTCGCGGACCAGCGTCGCGAGCTCGGCCGACAGGGCGTCCCCGTAGGGCGACAGCCGTTCGAAGTCGGGCTCAGACAGCTCGACGTGGAAGCTGTTGGGCGCGAGAAGCCGATCGCGGGACAGGACCTGAGCCGAGTTGTCGATCTCACGCTGCAGCGCGGCCGCGATCTCAACCGGCTGCACGGCGCTGCGGAAGGCTCGGGCGAACGCCCCGGTGACCATATGTTCGAGCCGCTGTTCGAAGCGGTGCAGCACTCCCACGACATCTCCCTCCTTTCTTCCTGCGATCGTATCGGTCAACTCCTAGCCTGCCTGGGATGCGGTAATCAGTCCCCATCGGCCCGTCGCGCCCGGGTGTTAGGCTGTGCCTTCGGTCGGAGCGTTTCGGCCAATCCCAGCGGTGCCAAGCGCGAGTGGCGGAATAGGCAGACGCGCACGGTTCAGGTCCGTGTGCCCGAGAGGGCGTGGGGGTTCAACTCCCCCCTCGCGCACCAGCTGAGCCCTTGTGGTCACGTCAACCGCCCGATGCTCGACA
>Ga0190270_10000065_pt1 | contig 49223 bp, 37 predicted proteins | sample Popmic320T_FD_133748 | JGI IMG/M metagenome (GOLD analysis project Ga0190270, IMG submission 133748) | Populus adjacent soil microbial communities from riparian zone of Weber River, Utah, USA - 320 T | ecosystem: Environmental > Terrestrial > Soil > Riparian zone | place: USA: Utah | collected...
CAGATAAAAACCCGCGAAAGCGCGGGCCGAAACCTAAGACTTCTTCGGCTTCTTCCCGCGCTTCAACCGCCCGTAAGCGCCGCGCTGCTTAGCACGGTTTTTCTAACGCGTCTTTGTCTTTTCCGGTCAATGCGGAGTAGGTAAGACGCTTGCCTACAATTTGGGAGACTGCAAGATCAAAGCGGTATGCATCATTGAACTTGCGATTGTTAAATCTAAAACTTTGTTCATCGAGATAGCGGAAAAGATGAAAAGGTTCCACCGAAATATAAGTGCCGTTAATCCCTCGCTTCAAAAGACTCCAAAAGTTTTCAACTCCATTGGTATGAATTTGCCCGTCAACGTATCGCTCAGCATGGTTGATAACCTTGTGGGTGTAATCATCGGCAAGCTGGTTGTAAGAGCGAAGCGCGTCACTGTAGACCGTAGAACCTGCTTCGACATGCTTAGTGACTTCACCGTGAAGCGAGCGGCGCTTAGTGTTTGGGACTACCATCGTTCGGACTTCGCCATGGCGCTCCAGCAATCCCATTACGGCAACCTTACCCGTAGTCTGGTTTCTGCCAGTGCGCGGAGTAGCAAATTGCGCGACACGCCTTGCCAACGCCGAACGGTGCATGTTGCGAGCCTTCCCCCCGATGAACGTTTCATCAACTTCAACATTACCCGAAAGCATGCCAGAGTTTTCGCCCTGCAACGCAAGTCGCAACCGTTGAAGCATGAACCATGCAGACTTTTGCGTAACGCCAACCGTGCGGTGAATCTCCCAAGAGCTAACGCCATTCTTACAGTTGGCGAGCATCCACATTGCACAAAGCCACTTGTCCAAACCGATAGGCGAATCCTCAAAAATGGTTCCAACCTTGACGCTAAACTGCGCTTTCGGGTGACGCGCCTTGCACTGCCATACGCGGCGCTTTGGCATAAACGTAACCTTGTCCGATCCGCAGTTCGGGCAAGTCACGCCTTCCGGCCAACGGCGCTGAACCAAATAGTTAAGGCAGTTGTCAGGATTAGAGAAGTAAACAATCGCGCTTTGGAGCGTCTTGGGTTCGGTTTCGTTTCGCATGCAAAGGAATATACATGAGAAGGCCTGCGGAGTCAAGTATATTATTGCCGTTGAAACGGTTCTAATCCTTAAACACGCTTCCTATCACCGGGCTAAAGGCGCGGTGCTAATGAGATCGGTCCGCGTGTCTGGGGTGTTTGCATCATGTCTCACCGCGAGATGAATTCCAGCCAAACCTTGTTCGAGCGGCCGTGATCTTTACCAACCACCGTCTTTTGAGATCCGATAATTCCCTTCTATACTGCGAAAGCAAGCTCGATGAATGTAACGCAAACTGTTAGTTTGCGGACGCTGCGCCGGAAAGCATTCTTGAATTCAAACTGGTAAACAGCGAATCGTCGGCAAACTAACAGTTTGCGTTACCCTTAAGGCTTATGAGCGCTAACACCAACCAGATACTTGAGGAAATGCCTCCCGAAATAGCTTTGCTGCTCGCTTGCGGACGAACTCAAGTTAGCGAAGAGATAGCAAATCGTATCAGGGCGTTGGCGCAACGATCTCCCGACTGGGACCTTCTTATCCAGACGTCACTGACCCACGGGTTGATGCCGTTGCTGTATGAAAACCTCAAAGCGTACGCCTCTGATCTCGTTCCTCAGGCATCTTTAAACAAGCTGAAGGGTCTGCACGAAATGACCTCGGCCCGTAGCATTCTTCTGACCGCCGAACTTATCAGGATTCTTAGTCTCTTCGAGTCGAAAGGTCTGCCCGCAATGCCCTACAAAGGGCCATCGATTGCAATCTCAATTTATGGGCGCCTTGGCTTACGTCAGTTCATTGACCTCGATATCCTGGTTCGCAAGCAAGACGTTTGGGATTGTCAGGAGTTACTAATCTCACTCGGATACCAGCCCCACTTCAACATCACGCGCCGTCAGCTGCCTGCCTTTCTGAAGTTAGGGTACGTACAAATGTTCACACGCGACAATGGTATGAGCGTCGTGGAACTGCACTGGGGCATCGCCTCACGGTTTTTCATGTTCGACCTCGATACCGAGCGGTTCTGGTCGCGGCTGGTCCACATGGACCTTATGGGAAAGCAAGTGTTGTCTCCCGCCCCGCCGGATCTCTTGCTGATTCTTTGTGTGCACGGAGCAAAGGATATGTGGGAGCGGCTCGAATGGATTTGCGGGATTGCCGAACTAGTCCGCAAGCATGACGACCTGGATTGGGATTCTGTCAGGAGTGCGGCACAGGAAACCGGGGCGGAACGAAGGCTACATCTGGGTTGCTATTTAGCAAGAGAGTTGTTCGAAGCAAAGCTGCCGGAATCAATCGCCCGCCGAATTGATAGCGATCGTATGATCCCAAAGCTCGCTGCTGAGGTTCGAGAGAATATCGTCAAGGGAACATCACTCGGGGTACGCCAAAGAATTCTCTTCCATTTAAGGACGAAGGATGGTGACCTTGATCGCGTTAGGTACTGCGCGCGACTTCTGTTTACTTCGACTCCCGTTGATTGGCAAATCTTGCCGCTGCCCCCGTCTTTGAGTTTTCTTTATCCGCTACTTAGACCCTTTCGACTTGCGAAAAAGTACGCAGTAGATCAATCTAAGATTTTATTTTAAAAAGTCTAATCGGGCTGTCTTTATTAAGTTGATACTGCTCTTCGTTTTCGCGCCACCAATTCCATAAATGCTCACTGGTCGTGACATCATCTATATTTCAAGTATTGAGTGGAGCTTTCTCTGGCAGCCCCACCAGGAAATTGCCCTGAGGCTCGCACGCGCCGGCAACCGCATCCTTTATATAGAGAACACTGGAGTAAGAGCACCCGGTTTAGGCGATGCCGGCCGTGTAGTGGCGCGCCTTAAAAGTTGGGTAGGCTCTTTGAAATCGCGGGGCGTGCGGGAAGTTGCGGCTGGAGTGTACGTCTGCTCGCCCCTCATCCTGCCACCGTTTGGCACAGGGCTTCGAAAGTTCGTCAATCGACATTTGCTACTGCCATTGATTCGCCGGGTCTTTCGGAAGCTCGACATGCGTGACGTAATTATTTGGAGCTATCTTCCGACTGATACAGTCCTCGATTTGATTAAGTTGCTGCGGACCCAAAGAGGCGGAACGATCTATTACTGCATGGCGGACTTCCCTAAACTAACGCCGGATTCTGCACAAATCGCGGCAACTGAATCTGTGCTGGTCGAACAAAGCGACCTGGTATTCGCAAACTGCACAACGATATCGAAACGACTATCCAAACGAGGAAAGCAGGTTCATGTGTTTCCTCCAGGAGTCGACCTTGCTGCTTTTCCCTTATCATTTGATAGTTCAGATAATCCTCGTGGACCACAGCCGGTCTTAAAGATCGAAACGTTGAAACATCCTGTTATTGGTTATATTGGCGGACTACATCGTCACGTCGATTTTGATATGATTGTCAAAATGGCTAACGCCCGTCCGGATTGGTCGTGGGTATTCGTTGGTCCATTGCAGGCGTCAACCGAAAAGCTTGAAGGTTGTAGAAACATCTACCTTGAGGGTGCGAAACCTCACGAAGAACTTGCGGGTTGTCTTCAGCGCTTCGATGTCTGTATCGTGCCTTATTTAAGGAGTGCGTATACCGAGACTGTGGTCCCTGTAAAGGTTAACGAGTATCTTGCCGCGGGCAAGCCCGTGGTCTCAACTGATCTTCCCACGGTAAGCGAGTTCAATGAACGCCATAACATTCTGATTACGACAAAGAACACCCGCGACGATTTCCTGAAGGGTATCGAGCAAGCCTTGGAGCTTCCGAATGATCCGGAGGCGATTGCCCGCAGACGCGAGGTGGCTGCTTTGTGCGACTGGAATGTTCAGATGGAAGCCATGAGCACGTTAATCGAACAAAAACTTGGCGAGAAGACCTAGTAGATGACTCGCTCTCATTTCGCAGCATGACTACTGAAAACTTAACCGACGAAAGCTTGATAAGAGAGTCTGCGATCAGCGTAACAAATTGGCGGCTCACACTCCTTGTGTTTGTTTCCGGCGCTGTGCTGATGGGACTCGAGATGGCCGGCAGTCGCGTCCTGGCCGCCCACTTCGGATCGTCCATCTACGTTTGGGGCTCGATCATCGGGATATTTCTGGCTGCGTTGTCTGGCGGTTATTTTATTGGCGGACTTGCTGCCGATCGTAAGCCGTCTTTTCTTTTGCTCAATGTTTTGGTCCTGGTGGCCGGTTGTTGGCTCCTGCTGTTACCGCTTTACGCCAACTACGTTTGCCGCGTTATCCGTTCCGCCAGTCTCGGCGCCAGGTTGGAGCCCTTGTTGGCGACAGCACTTCTATTTGGTGGCCCAAGCATACTGATGGGAATGGTTTCGCCTTTTGCCGTCCGTCTGGCAGCATCGGCAATCGATCGCATTGGCAATACCGCCGGTCGACTCTACGCCATTTCTACCATCGGCAGCATCGTAGGCACGCTGGTAACAGCGTTTTGGCTGATTCCCGCAATCGGTGTTAACACAATTCTGAAGGCGCTGGGCCTGACTCTCATCGCGTTCGCAATCATCGGCTTGCCAAGATCGCGAGCGACTCTTGTTATGGGCGCGGTGGCGTTATTTATCACCGTGCCCGCTTTGCTGTTGAGGTCCGCGCCGTTTATTTCGTTGCGCTCAGATCAACATGTGCGGTTCGAAGGCGACTCCGCTTATCACCACGTCATGGTGGTTGATGACCAACGGTCGGGCCGGCGATTGCTGAGGTTCAATAACCAAGTCCAAAGTATTATCGACCAGAAACCGCCCTACAACAGCGATAGCTATACAAACTCATTCGAGCTGGCGCGAATCTTCAAACCAAAGCTCACCAGGGTTTTGTTTATTGGCGGCGGTGGCGCAATTGGTCCAAGAGATTTCCTTGCACACGACAGGGAGGTGAAAGTCGACGTTGTTGAGATTGATCCACTCGTAGTCGATATCAGCCGCGATTATTTCCATCTTCAGGACGACGGCCGTTTGAAGATTTACGTTGAAGACGGAAGACGATTTGTACGCCGGACGACTGATAAGTACGACCTAGTGATTCTGGATGCCTTCACTGCGGGTGGGCAGATTCCGTTTCACCTGGCTACACAGGAGTTTATGCAGGAGATCAAAAACGTTCTCACACCAGACGGGTTATTTCTGTCAAACATAATTTCGGCGCTTGAGGGTCCAAGGAGTCAGATACTGCGCGCCGAGTACAAGACCGCCGCCAGCGTCTTCCCGTCCGTTTATCTCTTTCCCAGGCCCTTCGACATTGAACGGGACCCACCAAAGACACTGGTCCAAACCATCGCACGTAACGTCATGCTTATCGGATTAAACGCCGCCCGGACCTGGTCGCCCGAATCAATCGCTTCCACTGCAGCCTCGCTGACACAGCAGAGTGCAGTCCGTAGTCCGACTTTTTTGAACGACGCTTTTAATCTCCACAAGCTTCCTGTCAGAACTAATGACGTTCCTTTGCTCACTGATGACTATGCGCCAGTTGACACCATGGTGCTTTAAATCAGTGGTCCTGGCTCTACTGGTTCTGCAACTGGCCTGTCAGAAGCAGGTCTCCCCGCCCACGCGAGCGCCCACCTTCAATCAGGACCACGCCTACTCTCTGCTTAAAGACCTCTGCAACCTTGGTCCAAGAAACCACGGCAGCGAAACCAAGCTAAAGGCTGAGAAGTGGATTCAGGACAAGCTTAGGGATGCGGGTGCTGAAGTCTCGGTTCACGAATTTAACTATACCGGGAAAAACTGGGCTGGCCCTGAGTCGTTTAGAAACATCGTGGGCCGGTTTAGAACAGCCGTCCAACGGAGAGTCCTGATCGGCACGCATTACGACACTCGCTCCTGGGCAGATCGCGATCCGCGGCGCGAACTAAGGTCAACACCGATTGTCGGGGCCAATGACGGTGCTTCCGGCGTCGCCGTTATGCTCGAGATGGCCCGCGCCTGGAAAGAACGCCCGCCGCCTGTTGGCGTTGATCTGTTTTTCTTTGACGGAGAAGATTTTGGCAAAGAAGGCGAGTTTCAGGATTATCTCGTGGGATCGAAGGTGTGGGTCAAGGACCATCCGGAGTACAAGGCTGAGTGGGGCGTTGTTCTGGACATGGTTGGAGATTCCTCACTTCGCGTCCTTAAGGAGAAGTCCTCGGCGGCGCGTGCTTGCAGGGCTGTTCGACGCATCTGGGATGCGGCAGAGAGAGTGGGATCGTCTGCCTTTGTCGACGAATTTTCCGGGAGTCTCTACGACGATCAGTCAGCGTTCATCGCTCGAGGTATTCCGGTCGCACTGATCATCGATTTTGACTATCCGTGGTTCCACACGATGGAAGATCTCCCAGACAAGTGTTCCGCTGAGAGCCTGGGCCAGGTGGGAAGGGCTGTCATGGAGGCGATTGACGCAGATGCCCCTGCCTCCAAATAACTGCGACGTCTGACAGGCCCCTGACTACCAAGGATCCGGTTCTTCGGCACCGGCTATTCTTGCCGAGCCCACACGGTATCCGTTCGCCGCGGGTAACTCTTCCGCTACATCGCGTCTTACAAATAAGACCAACTCATGACCAGGTCTTAGCGTAAAGCTGCCTATCGGGTTTGCATCAGATTTAACCAGGATGTATCTCTCCCCCAAGAACGACTGAAGATTGGGTTGCTGATCCATTGACCCGACGACGATCCATGCATCGGATTGAACAAGACCATTGTGGTAAGAGACCCTTGAATAATTTCTGAGATACCAGGGCAGGGGCCAGTACTCCCGCGCGGTGATCAAAATCTCTGTCTGTTCACCAGTCCCAGCCTGCTTCGATATTCGCTCGATCTGGTCCACCAACGGTAGAAACTCACGGACAGTGTGTACGTAAACATAAACCTGAGATGGATCGTCGTAGCGAAAAAAGTTGAGGCGGATCGTCTGATAAATTGAAAGTCCGAGGGCTGCGAAGGCGATTGCAAGAGGTATTAACTTCCGGGCGGTATTTCGTGCGCCCGTGGAAAGCTCTTGCAGAAGGCGGCCGCTGCTGAGAGCAAGAGGCAGCAAAAAGTTCAGCATTAGCCAGGGTGTCTTATAGGGAATGATGGAGTAAGCGGCTATCACCCCGAGAGCCCACAAGGCCGTGAACACAGCAAACCTGTCCCTGCGGCGCCATAAAGCCAGCGCGATACCGGCTAATCCAAGCAATAAGAGAGTGCTTTCTTTCCGCCACATCCAAACCAGGTAGGTTGACCACGGTTGGGTGTGAACCTGCGTCCCCGTTTTGCTCCAGTGGGTAAAGGTCTTCACCGCGTCGTAAACGCCTTTTGGATAATTAGTGAAAAACGATGAGTACAAGAGGATATTGACCGCCACGAACACAGACAGTCCGGCCAACGCCAGGATTCCGACTCCAGAAGCGCCTCCACTTCGATCAGTTATGGATCGGGGCGCCCCTGTCTTCTGTGATTCTTCTTCTGCGGGGTCGACTGTCTCGCTAGGTTTTCGAAAGACGGCGAACGTCATGGCCCATGCGACGACCAGTACCCCGGCGGTAATAATCGCAGTTTCCTTCGTAGCAAAGACGAGGCCGGCTAACCCGGCGAGAAGTAGCAGGTAACCAGCTTTGGCGGTTTCATGAAACTTCAATGCGACGATTACCGCTGCGAGCGTAAAGAAAACCAGGAGACTCTCATGGATGAAGTAACGCGAGAGGTAAACCGCCCCAGGTGAAACAGCCAGGGCCCCAGCAGCCGTAAGAACCGCAATCTTTCCCATTCGCTTTCTGAGAAGAAGAATTAACCCAATGGTGGCGATACCGAATGCCGCGGGAACAAAGCGCATCGTGAAGGTGGTTAGTCCGTATCGGTCGCCCAAAGCGCCGCCGGGGAGAAGTCTTGAAATCCAGGGAATAATGGCCGACAAGTAAAAGAGAGTCGGTCCATGGTAATTCTCGGGGTCATATTGATAGACACCGTCGCGGACTAGCAGTTTAACGAAGTTTCCGTTTACGCCTTCGTCGTGATGGAGTGGTACAAGGTCCAGATCGTAAAGACGCAGCAATGCGCCCGCTATCAGAATTGCGGCCGCGCCAGCACGCCAAACTCTGTCGCTCACTTCCCGTTTTTCATCTGCGTCGGGCATGAGTGGGGAGTTTACGATGGAGAATGGATCGAGCTCAATTGGCTTGGGGCAAGGAGGCTTTTCAGGCTGTTACGTTGGCGCCTAAGTTGTTGGACGGGAAGCAGACCGTTGACAACCGAGGTTTCGGGTGGGCCAGTGGAAGAGGATTTCCGATTTAGTTGCTTCGAAATGATGCGGCTTAACTGGCCCAAACTCCCGAGTTGAATTTACTGAGGATTAAGCCTCCTGTTGAGTTCCTCTGCATAGGGCTGTTTTAGTTTCGTAAGAATATCCTGTTGATCCTGAGCGCCTTTTCGATCGCCGCTATCGAGTTTTGCGAGACCAAGCAAGAATTGGGCTTCGGCGTTGCTTGCGTCGAGTTTTACAGCCTCCTGTAGGGCTTGCACAGCCTCGGTGGGCTTCTTTAAGCGCTGATAAGCGAGACCAAGTGCATAGTGAGCCGAGGCATTCTTAGGATTGAGGCCAATCGCTTTTTTATATTGCTCCACTGCTTGCTCGTTCTTCTGTTGATTCGAATAAGCGTTGCCCAGGTTGTAATAAACGCTGTCGTTTTGAGGTTCAATACGTGTTAATTCCTCAAACGCTTTAGCCGCTTCCGCGTGACGTTTCAACTTATCGTATGTATTGCCGAGAGTGTAGTGAGCATCCGCGTCATAGGGATGATGTTCCAGAGCCTTCTTCAGGGGTTCGATTGCTTTTTCATATTCGCCACCCTGGTAATAGAGGTTGCCAAGGTTGAAATAGGTATCCGGTAAGTCCGCAGCTTTTGGGTTGTCCTTAATATACTTCTCCATCGTGGTGGAGAGCTTATCCACAATTTCTGGCGCTAGCCGCTGTTGGGTTTTCAGATCGGTATTGGGAACAGCGTCCTTGGGAGCGTTTTCGACTGGAGCTACTGTCTGAAGTGCGACGGCCGGCTTTTGAAGTGCGGCGTCATTTTCTGAGGTGGACCGCTTTCCGCCAAATTGCCTCATCACTATCAGGATAGCAATCAGCGCCACGGGAAAGAGCAAAAGAAGCCATTGTCTTTTCATCGATAAAACCCTCCGCAAATAATTGGAGATGATAATACGATAGTCAAATCTGTAGCAACCTGGTGAACTGGTACCGATCTGTGCCGCGCCCCCGCGTCCGGCCAATTCAGGAAGGGCTTTAGGCACTGCGACCGGCGAGCGTTAATATCGCCAAAAAATGTGCACTATGTCACACACCGTACAGACGACTGAACCCAGATCCATTACTCTCCGGCTATCTGCACCTAAGCTAATAGCGGACATTGAGACCTGCTTGAGTACCGCTTTGCGAGCTAAGACTACTCCCCGCCGCATGCCTAGGTTTGATATTTCGATTAGCATGCATTCGAGCCGGTCCAGCGAGGCACTCCAACGCCCCTTAGTGTTGAGCGAAAAACCACTTGTTAGTATTGACTACGGGTGTTGCGTGTGTTAAGTTGCCCGGCCTTAGACTTATGCTGGCTCCCTACTTCCGTTTCGGTTGGAACTGACAAGTCTTTAAGTTAATTGCTGGGTACATGTGTGATTTTGTAATTGACAAGGACTTGGCGTGGTGATAGTTTTTGCGCAGTTCCAGCTTTAATTCACGCAGTCTAGGCTCATGGCTTTTCCAAAAGCCCCTAGTTTTTGATGAACAACAACAATTTTCCCGCTCAAAACAGGAGGAATTCCAATGCGATCTTTGGTTCGGTATAGCCTCATAGCCCTTGGGCTGATGGCGCTGGCAATTACAGTAGCCGTCTTCCGCCCCAGGCTAGAACAAAAAGCTATGGCACAAATTCCGACGGGTTGTAACCCGGCGGTTGCGCCAAACAAAACAGATCCAGAAAACCCAAACAGGTGTTTGGTAATCAGCTCATTCCGCGAAAACGGCCCCGCCGGAACCGGTGATGAGTATGTAGAGCTCTTTAACGCCAGTATTATAGGCGTCAACGTCAGTGACCTCTCAAGCGATCCGCAGGGAACTGCCCAGGGAATCGGCATCTTTGCTTCGACCGGTAACGGCTGCCCGACTAACATCGGCGGTGGCTGCGTCGGCGCTGCTAATGCATCGACCCTGGTCTGCCAGATTCCAGGTTCTGTGAACATTCCGGGAAGAGGATACTATCTCTGCGTCGGAACCGCGTACAGCCTCAATAATTTGGGCATAAACGGCGGAACCACTCATAGCGCCTGTCTGGTTGGTGATCGAACGACGAATTGTCAATTGATAGGCGCCGGCAATGCCACAGGCAACAACATTCCAGACGATGCCGGTTTGGCGTTGCTGGACATCGGCACGCAGATTATCGATGCGTGTGACATTGGGGGCTTCCTGTGTACGACTGGCTTCCAATATTCGGGTGGCGTACGGCCCAATGCTATCGTCTATGACAAGGTCGGCTTTGATCCATACCAGCAGGGTGCTCCTGCTCCTGGATATCCGACATTTGCCGACCAATACTGCGAGACCAAGTGTCTGGCGCCGGTTGGCGATATGAGCGTAATCACGGCCGGTCAGTTGCAGGGCACATGCCCGCCAACGGTCACTCAGGCTGGGGCAACGTGGCCAGTTATCCAGCACTCGACGTTGCTAAACGGGGTGGCTCGTTGCTACGGTGAGTCAGGGCAATACAAGATTGAACGCCGTCGAGCAGCCAGTTCGTTCTTACCGAACCCGAATGCAGGCGACATTCACCGTGACACGCAAAACAACGCGGATGACTTCATTTTGCTAGCTCCAAACCCGTCCAGCTTCAACGTGGGCGTGGCTATCACTGGTAACGCAGGTGTCACCAGCGTGCTAGGTGCGGCCGGTCCACATACGAGGAAGTCGCCTCCAATCCTGGGCCAGGGCGTGTACACAGGAGCTGCCTTCGATATCAATAATGCAAACCAACTAGGGGCGAGCAATGCAGAGCGCCGCTACAACCTGGATCCGAATATCCTGAACCCGAGCAATAACCCGCAGGGGACTTTCATACTGCGTATTCGGTTCGTCAATAATGGCAACGCAACCGTGACTGGTGGGCGTTTCCGGATAGACGACATCAGCGGTATGTGCGGCAACCAAACCGGGATATTTGCGACTGGTGTTGGCACCGGCAATCCGCATGTGGCTCCTCCAACCAACGTGGCGGGTTTAACCGCTGCTCCGGCAACCCAGGAAGCACGAAACCTAAGGCTGCCAATCTTCCCGGCACTTACGCCAGTTCCTAACTGTCAGGGAGAAGGGTCAGACGCAGGCGGCGCTTTCACGGCAATACTTAAGGCCGTGAACATGAATGCCGAACAGGTGTCGCAGGCTAGCGATGGCACTCTGTTCTTTGTTAACGGAAGCTCGATCGAAGACATAGCCGTAGCTGCGGCAGCTCCTCCAAATGGAGGGACTAATCTATCGCCATTAGGCGGTGGGGGTGACAACAGCCTTGTCATCAACTCCCAACTGCCTTCGAATGCAGTAGGCGATGGCGTGTCGGGCGGTCCAGGAACTTTCGCTTTCACTCAGCCGGCTTCAGGAAGCACTACATCAAGCACAAGGGTGTTGCGTGTGGGCTTCAGGTTTGGCGTGGTTAGAGCGGGACGTTTCAAGGTGTTGCTTGGCCGTGAAATGGCAGGCCCATCACCAGTGAACTAAACCATCAACCGGAATTCCTTGTGGCTTTAGAGCCAGAGCAGGGGAAATAGCTTCCCGGCGGCGGTCGACCCGCCGCCGGGAAGTCTCTTTTGTACTACTATGATTTTACCTTCCATAATCTCTTTTACTGCAATTAGCCTCGGCCTACTTCAAGGCCCAACGACTCAATCAAAAGCGCCAGTGCAGCCAGCGGCTCAGGCCCAGCTACCTGCAGCGCAAAAACCCAACCCAACACCGACTAAGCCGACCGCTAAGGGATCAACTCAGAAGAAGCCTGTGCCTAAATGGCGCGTGGACTCAATGACTACACCCTACATGGCGGTTTCCGTGCACGCGAAAAAGGCACCCCTCGCTGAAGTGATCGCTGAGATATCGAAACAGTTGAAGATCCCGGTGGTGCTCGCACCCAAGATAAAAGCGGAAATGGTTTCGACAGACTTCGACAATTTTCCGCTGGAAGCGGCACTGCGGCTCCTTGCTCCAAAGGTAATCATCGATTATGTGATCACCGGAGGAGAGGGGCCGATTCCCTCCAAGAAAGAGGCGATAGCTGCTTATTTGATGGCGTTGGGCGAGTCTCCCTCCCGCGAGGGACCATATATTCTGAACAGGAGTGGCGCTCAGATGCTGGTCGGCACTATATACGCCACTGAGGAGGAAGAGAAAGCGGCCCTCGAGTTGAAGAAAAGCATGCTTCAGGTTACGGAGCAAAACGGCATCTTCGATGTGAAGGCGGAAAAGCAATACCTAACCGATGTTTTGCAGGAAATCGCAGATAAAGCGAACATACCTTTCTCCTTGATTACGACCGACGGTACCCAAATGGAAATCGACCAAATCGTGACCTGGGATATCAAGGCCGTGACCCTGGAACAATTAACTAGGGGTTGGCTTCCCAACGGTATTCGTTTATACTCACGCGTGGATTTGCAGAGCTATGTCGAGAAACCTTTGCGTCTTACTATTGAGCCGTTGGACGCTACCCAGGTCGAACGGATAGTTACACCTTAAACGGGAGGAAACGAAGTTGACTACACAGAATACAGATCAGACTAAGAGAGAGCTTAGAGCGGGCGACGGCCAAACGGCGAAGAGACCTTTTATCGAACCGGAGATTTCAGAACCGGTGAACGTTCTCGAAGCGACCGCCTTTTTTCAGGTCATCGTTGGGGACACGAACGTATCTCCGAACCTGACTGGGTGAGACAGCATACGCTTGAATAAGCAATCGGCGGGCTAAGCTGTGCTCGCACCAGCACGTGAGGTTCTACAACCGTTGATTTCAATACCTCGACCGGCGATGTCATATTCTTATGCTATCGCCGGTCGATCTTTGTGTATTAAGGCATCTGACGAATGGGCCGCCAGCCTCATTCAAGATTTTCTGCGCGACTTTCACCTTGAGCCAACAAACGACGTTACTAACCCTGACTACACCATCTCGATTTCATCTCAGGCTTTGCCTCCCAGCGTTCCTCAAGGACTTGATACATTCGAAGTCGCACACGGACACTGCTCAACCGACGGTCAGCATTACTACCTGGCGCTGAACGATTCCCTGATTATTGTAGACCCTGATCGTTCAATGCATATTTGGGTCAACGACACTCCTCGCGCTCGTCAGCCGCTCGCTCGGATCAATCTAATGGTCTACACGCTGGAAATCTCGCTCCGGCGCTTAGGACTATACCAACTGCATGGAGCGGGATTAGCACCTCCCGGGATGAATGCGGCCGCCTTAATCCTTGGATCGTCCGGAAGCGGCAAGTCTACTCTGACGGCCCTGCTGGCCTCTCAGGGTTGGTCTTACATGACAGATGATGCGCTCCTCCTCAGCGACGAAGGTGGCGTGATTAATGCCAGGGGGATTCGCACTTTCTTCGCCGCATCGGAAGCTACTTTGGAAAGTTGCTCTCTTCAGCGTTTGACTGCTGCCATGGGGAGCACAATGCTCACCGATTCCAAGAAGCGCCGTTTGGATCCGACTGTTGCCTTCCCGGACAGCTTTATTAGTTCGTGCATGCCACGGGTCTTGTTTTTTGCTTCGATAAGTGGAAAAGCTGCGAGCGAAATCATCCCGATCACTCAAGCTGAAACTATGAGCCGGCTGATCAGGTCAAATCCCTGGACCAGCTATGACAGTTTCACGGCCAGAGACCATCTTCGCGTTCTCAACCGGTTGGCGACTCAGTGCAGTGCCTATTCATTTTGCGCTGGGCGCGATGTCCTGGACGACCCTTCACTCGCCCAAGATCTTTTCCTGCCTTTGCTTAAAGAAGCGGCAAATAGGGCAGCAAAGACTCATCCTGTTTAATCCAGTCGCTGTCCCACAACCGCTTTGCCCGCTTGAATCCGTTCAACACTCAGGCTAGGATTATTTCTCGACTACTACCGTTCAAAATGCGGCTGCCGCGGTGACGACAGCTCTCGATTTCAAGCTCTTCATATTTCTGCCAAGAGGATTGACTAGCAAGCAACTCATGCAAAACAAACAGATCGTATCAACTCTTTTTGACGACGGAGATGGTGTTCTGGTGGACCTCGACACCAAACGTTATTATCAGCTGAATGAAACTGCGATGATGGTTTGGAACGGCCTGGAGAAGGGCCATACGGTGGCTGAAATCGCCAGTACGATCGCATCCGCATTTGATGTGTCACGAGAGCACGCCATAGACAGCGTGGAAAAGATCCTGCAGAAGTTTCAATCTTTTAAGCTCACCGATCAGAAGAGCTCGCAATAGTGCGCGGGTTCATCGGGACGTAGTGTTTGCGCCACTCTCTTTGCGCGGTTCGCAGAGCTGCTGCCAAAGAAGTGTTTTCCGGATTTCTTTAGGCGATCCGTCCAGACTGATCGGTTCATCGAGACTAAATACTGTCACTTCTTCCAGCGCCGCGCTCCCCTGGTAGCTGTCATTCCATGAACGACAAACGTAGCTTGCGAAGTAAGGGCGGAGCGATCGTTGCCTTTCATGAGTCAGGTACCTCATGTACGGACGCCAACGAACATTGTTGATCGATGGCGTAGGGCTCGCAGGTTTTTCCCATGTCACTGGTTGGCCCGTCCAAAGATCGATACTCCTGCCGTCACGGAGCTTGCCCTCTACGACGTACCAGGTGTAAACGCGCAGGGGAGTTGGTGCAAACAGTCTCCAATTCTGCCGCAGGTTAAGAAGTTGGCCGACTGGAGCCACCCTGGCGGGTATTCTGATTGGCGACCTTGCAACGCTGCCAAAGTTGTCCACCACAACATACATCAAACAAAGAGCGCAAAAAACGGTCAGCAGCAACGGCATCCTGACGTTCAACCGTCGATATCGAAGACCTGTCATTAGTCGGCTCAGCCATCCGCGATTATTGGCAACCCGTTCGTATATCCACGTGCCGAAAGATGTGATCCAGCCCAACTGCAGAATCGGAGCAATTGGCCACAGAAGAGGTGAGACTCGAAGCAGCTCGATAAAGGCCCCAAACTTATAATGTTTGTTTTCGTGGCTATCGATCACCACCCACGAATTATGTTGAGTCATGTCTTCATAGATTGCGGGATCGCTTTGAGCCGCGATAGTTCTTGTCTCCGGTAGAAGAAAGAACGTCTTTATCAACCTGAGACTCTTCTTGCAAAACCCACAATTGGCGTCGTAATAAATGCGGAGGCCGCTACGTTGCGAAGTGCGCAGCCGGGAAAAGAGTCGGTCCCAAAAGGAACTGTTGATGAATGGCAGCAAGGCTGCCATGCTGATTAGCGGGAAGAGTCCCAACGTCAGAGTCAACGCCAATCCAAGCTGCATAAATACGAAAGCGACAATAACAAAAAATCGCACGGTCTTTGTGCGGAAGGGGCAAAACAGAAGTAGCGCTCCTGCCATTTCCAGCACCAGGGTGGAAGCCGTCACAACCTTCAAAAACCCTGGGTAGGAAGTCAGCCATGTTCCAAACGGAAGAACAAAGTCCGGAACCTTCAGTGCATACAGGATTGCGGTAAAATCGTGCCGCCATTCGAGACCATTTTTCAAGATCCCACTGAAGAAATAGACGAGCGGCATTTGTAGGAGAAGGGCTATCGTTCCAATTGATAACACGTTCTGAGGTAACGCGCTTGGCGTTGGGTTGAGGCTGCTGTCAACCGAATAACGCACGCCCCAAGGCACAAAGATGCCCCAAAAGAGCATCATTTTCAGTAAGTCGTCGCCGCCGTGAACGATAAAGGGATTTCTTATACAAAGAGAGGAATAAAGAAACCAGGTCCAAAACGTTACCACTCGAGTCTTGTAACCGAGGAGGAGTAACAGAGCAAACGTCCCGCCGATTGCGAACATCAGCGCTTCGACCTGAGCTCTGCCGCTGAGAAAATGGAGTGAGATAAACCACGAGTGAGGAAGGTTTTCATGCACTGCCGCACGCGGCATTACGCCGTTGTCCGAATAAAAGACTTTCAGATCCGGCAACCGGCTAACTAGATCCACCAGCACAATCAGAGCAAACACGACCCGAGTAAGAGCCAGAGTGCGGAGATCGATCGAAAACAACGCGAGAAACGTTTGCCTTAGCCGGGGAAAGTTCTTGCCAAGCTTGTTCAGCAACCGATACTCGCTGGTCTGTTCGGCACTGGTCTGTTCGGCATTCGTCCTTTCTTTCTCGCCCGTTTTGTCCATCTCAGTTCTTAGTCGTTCACCTTACCAAAACCGCGCCAGCTATTCTTATTATGCCAGCCAATCGTGACTTCCGTGGCGCCAATTCCTTTCCACCATTCTCCGAACTCGTCGCGCGAAAGATAGAAAGCGGTGGGCGCTACTAAGTGATCGAAGACAATCGAGTGATGCTCTCGCCAGTCGAAAATTGAGATTGCATTCAAGTAGTCGTTATAGAACAAGTGGCGAGCAAATTGTCTACCCTTTTCACTTTTGTTTAATGGGCCATAGACCAATTGAGTGGCCGCGAAGAGCAGGGCCGTCGGTGCTTTTGAAAGTTGAAGCAGAGCGCGGGGATCAATTCGGGAGGTGATCGTCTTGCGCAAGGGGTTGACCAACCTTATGATCCAGCCGTTGTTTTCAGCACCGTAAACCCAGGCTGAAATATGCCCGCCCGGTTTCACCTTAGCTGCCAGCGATCCAAAGCCGCCTCGCGGGTCCGGCAAATGGTGCAGCACGCCTACCGAAAACGCATAATCAAAGACGCGTCGAACCGGCAAGTGGTACATGTCGGCTTGAATGATATGCGCGTTTTCCAAATGACGCGTCGCCGCAAACGCCGGCTCGACTGCACCGCTTAGGTCGACGGAGATAACCTCACGGGCGCCCCATTGGGCAGCCAGCTGCGTGTGGCGCCCTTTGCCACATCCGCCTTCGAGCACAACTTTGTCGCGAAAGAACTCGGGTTTCACCGGCGCGAGCCAGCCCAACAGCTGCTCTGCATACAGCGAGTCGGTGTGATAGAAATGCTGCCATGACCACCCAAACTTTTCTGCCGTGGCAGCTTTGTCTGGCTCCACGTCAACAGCGTTAACGAAACGCGGAATTCCACCCACAATCGGGAATCGCCGATCACAACCAACGCAGCCGAGCTCGCCATCCATTATCTCTCGATCTTCCAGTTTCAAAACAGACATCTGCTTGATGTCCGCTTCGCAGACCGGGCATGCCAGGTACTCCAGAAGCCTTGGTTTCATGTGAACAGAATTAAACTACCGTCCCTTTGTATAAACGTCATGAGTTCATTGAAAACCTTAAACTGATACAAATGCAGAAGGCGATCACTCTGAGAGTTCCGCTCGCAACGCTCGGTAGGAATCGCGCCGCTCAAGCGAGCTACCCGGTTTGGCGCAGATAGTGAAGAGCTGACTTGGGTTGGGAATAACAGGACAATAGTTCTGCGATACCCAGGCGCGGATAGGGTGCTCTGGACCTAATTTGGCGTTTTGTGGGCCAACAGTCTTATCCCCGATAACTGAGTTCATAATAATCACAAGGTCAGGCGGTTTTCTCGCGAGATCCCTGAGTACCCTGCCAGTCAGTTCCCCTGCCAATGGTCCACCAGCTACGTCCTGTAAAAAGAAGACGCCGACTGCCGGACGTCGCTTGGTAATAAAATAGAAACCTGGTTCATCTCCCAGTACATAAAAAGTTTCGTCGGGTTCAAGAATTTTTGCGATTTCCTGGGCAAGCATCTCATTGGTTGCGTAGATCTCGCCATATGATTTTTTTGACCACTCGGTCGGATCCATTCGATAAGCCCAGATCTCAGATTGCAACATGAAAACCACCGCAATCGCAGCAAAGGTGTGCGGCAACCATCTCTGATACTCCTCTTTGAAAACCTGCGCCAGGAGAACGATGGACCATCCGGCTCCGACGGCCAGCAACGGGAGCCAGAGCTGATAATAGTGAATATAGAAGCGTCCCGGCAGGCCGATCGCCAGCTGTGTGGCAAGGGCATATGCCATCAATAACGCCCATGGCCGTCCCCCTTTTTTCACCCAGGCAACGACTCCTCCCACCACAGTGAGAAATGCCAGCGGGAGCACGTATTGCATTTGTTTAGGAAACAGATGCTCGCCGAAGGAGGACCATACATTACTTAGCATGCTGCCGGAATAATACCTGGGATACACAAACATAGTCGTGTACACGATCTGATATCGACCTGTTGAGAAGAAGTAGGCAAAGAAACCTATCCAGGCTACGAAGCCCACCGCAGCGATTATCAGGACGTCCTTGATGGCACGTCCTCTTGCGCCTGCGTCAGCTCCTGGCGGATAGATCAGGTGCGCAAGACTCAGTAATACAGCGTAAACGACGCAGTGAGGTTTATAAAATGAAGTCCAAGCCACCAGGGCGCCGATGACAATCATCCGTAACACTCTCGGCCAGCCTTCGCTCTTGACGGCGCGCACGAAAAGAGCAAAAGCCCAGATGATGGTCGGATTCATGAAAGCTTCGGTATTCGGTTGGTTGGCTTGAAGATCCAGGTCTCCGGACGCCAGCGTCCAAAAGACCGCAGCCCAGAGGCCCGCAGTACGGCTTCCGGCGCCGCTCGAAGCTGCGGCGTACACCCCAAACAAAGAAAGAATTCCCAATCCTACGTTGAGCGCATACAGAGAGCCACGGCCATACCCGAACAACGACTGAGCCGCCATATGAACGATGTAAAGCGCGGGCGGCTTATTTTCCCAAACATCAGAATAATACGGCCGGCCGAGTCGCATTTCATTGGCAATCACGGCTGTCGCTGTGATGTCATGCTCAAGTGGTTCGTCGTAAGTATGGTAACGAGCCAAAGCTATGAAGACACACAATCCCAGTAGAAAAAAGACTGCGAAACGTTCTTTAGTCAGTCTCTGGAAAAAAGAGTCCTGCTCGGATGAGTCAGTCATTAATCAAGGTTGTTCTGCAAAGCCCGGGTCGATAAAGCGCTTTTTGAGAATTTGCCTGGGTACATACGAAGTGTAGATATATTCTCTGACCGTGGTCAAATCACGCTTCCCTTTTCGATGTCCTGTGGCTAGGGAGGAATGACAACCCTCATCTTCCTTCGCGATTCGCCTTGCCCACACAGCACGGACGCTAAGGCCACTAATTCGAGTGGCCTATATCCCAGCTTGGAGTTATCCAAATCGAACTCTCGATCTGTTCAAGGGATGAGTTTTCCTGAGTCGAAAGAACCTTTCTATGACCCCGGTGAGGGCCAAGGCCCCGGCCAGGGCCGCGGCGCCGTGGATGACCGAAAGGTATCTTTCTGCGGGCTCTGAAAAGAAGCCTGCCGAAAAGATGGCCAGGATCACGGCGGCTACCGCCATTGCGGTTGCTATGCGTCGAGGCCCGCTCAGAAATGGCAAGGCAAAGAGAGCCAGGAGGGTTGTGACGAAAGATGCGCGAACGAAAAAGGTTTCCCACTCGAAGAGTGGGCCAATATCGTCGTCGAACACTCGCTGTCGCTCGACGGGCGGAAACCGTGCTTCATTAAGACCGGCTCGATGTTGGTCCGCGGGGAGTGTTTTAGCAATATCGTGCCAGTTTCTCTCCCACGCCGCAGTGTAGTGAAACTTGTCAGCGTGATACACCTCGTCAGTGAGCAACTTACGAATCGTGCTGAAGCCGCGACCAATGACGGCCCCCGGATGCTTGAGGGCGGCCTCTCGTGCGAGCGTATTGTAGACTTCGTCACGGCGTCGTTCATCGCTTCCATACTTGCGATTTAGAATCGTGGCCGGTCCCTCCTCCGAATACTGAACCCAATTCACATTGTCGGGCATTGATTGGTAACGCCGAATAGAGTCGGCGATGAGTGCTTTATCCTCAGCCAATGTTGGACTGTCAAGGTCGATCCAGCGGGCGGTAATACCCAGATTTTGGAGTGGGGAAACGTTTGATAGGCCAAAGAAATAATGGACCGTAGCGTTACGCGCCGACCAACCTCCAAGGAGGATGACGGGGCCGGCAATTGCGGCACCCAGTATGGTCAGCAACCTTTGGCGTCCCAGCCGCCTTATGGTCCACGCTAACGAAATCAGCATTAGGGGTATCAGGAATTGGCCTTGCGGACGAATAAGCACAGCGTAAGCAGAAAGGAGTCCCGCAATGCCTGCCCAAACTGCTGTGGGTCGGAGGATGGTCAACGCAGTCGCGCCGAGAGCAAAAACGAAGAAGGCCTGGAAGCTAGATTCAGTCAGTACAAAGTGTTCCCAATAGAGGAGGTGCGGATTGAGTACAACGAAGATTGCGGCTAAGGCAGCCGGCCAGCGCCATGAACCGCCGAAAGCGCGCACGACATATCCGATGGCCACGGCTGAAAGCAGTGTGAGCACACCTTGCGCCACGGTAAGGGCGGCAAAACTCTTGAAAATCGCAAGCAGCAGCCAAACCAGCAGAGGAAAGCCGGGAGTACGCATAGCGAAAAGGTCGAATTGGCCTCTCTCCAGCAGGCCGTAAACCCCGGTCAGATAGCTCCACGTGTCAGGAGTCGGCAATGGATCGGGAAAGCTTTGATAAAACTTCACGCGGAGATAGATAGCCCAGACGAGGGCGGCTTCGGCGAGAAGGATCGGGAACGTCTTTGAACGTATGAGAATCCGGGTAACGTTCAGAAAGCGAGCGAATGGCCGCAGTAGTGGATTCACAATAGACCGTTCAAGAATGGCAGATTAGACGCGCGCAGTTCGAAACCACATTCAATATGAAGGTGGCCGGGCTCAGTCCTTGACCCCGATACCGATCAGACTAAGGCCGCCCCAGGGCCACATCCGCTCCAAGCGCCTCAGTATTGGTATCGAATTATTCACGATCTTGAGTTGCAAGCGAGAGAACCGTTTGCGGCGAAGTATTTTACCATTGAACCACCAACCTGGTACCGACACACGGTTGAAGTCGAACACCTCTTCCACGCGAAAGCCTCCGCTAACTAGCGCTTCCTTCAGCCTCGGTTCCGTGTACCGCTCACGGTGCTCCAGCGCTTCATCGAGCGTCCCATATAACGATGGATGTTGCGGCACGAGGATAACGGCGCGTCCGCCCGGCTCCAACGATTGCCAGAGATTTCGCAATGCGAGTTTCTCATCAGGCACATGCTCCAGTACGTTAATCATTAACGCGGTATCAAATTTCTGCTCCAGGCCGCTAAAATCGCAAGCCTCACCGGCGTCGATTTTCAGCACCCGGAGATATGGTTTTCCGAAAGAATACGAGCGTAAGTAATGCAGGTAGTGTGGGTTTATATCTGAAGCGACGTACAACTCTCGTGGAATAAATTGATTCGTTAACGTTCCAATGCCGGCCCCGATCTCCAGCACGCGATCACCGACATAGGGTCGCAGCACGTCCCCCATCCAGAGATTGAAACGCCGCGCCCGCTCCAATTCCGACAGTATATGTGAGCCATACTCGTCTTGCTTGTAAATATCGTCGATCAGCCAGAAGCGAAGCAGCGCCAACACGGCCCAGATGCCGTCGCGCGCGCGAATTTTTTTTCCTTCTTCCTGGGAGCGCGCCATGTAGCGTATCGGCACTTCAAACACGCGCGCGCGCCGCTTGGCTAACTTAGAGACGATTTCAACTTCGAACCGAAAGTCGTCGCTTCGCAGCGGAATGGATTTGAGTAGCTCGGTATTAATTGCCTTATAGCAGGTTTCGATATCAGTCAGGAAGAGATCGGTAAGCCAGTTGCCAAATACAGTCAGTCCATTGTTAATGAGCGTATGACGGTACATCAAAGCGCGCCGGTAGGGAGCAGAGAGGTAACGGGATCCGAAGACTGCGTCCGCGCCTTCTTTTGCAAACGGAACCAGAAGTGAAGGGATATCGCTCGGGTTGTACTCCAGATCGGCATCGTGAATGAGAGTGATGTCGCCCGTGGCTTGGCTGATCCCGGTCCGAATTGCGGCGCCCTTGCCTTGATTGCTCTCATGACGAAGTAGCGTAATACGCCTGTTTCCAGCAGCCAGCTCCTGCAGAATCTCCCAGCTTCCATCTGTGCTGCAATCATCGACCACAATGACCTCCAGGCTATCTATCAACTCGTGCTGAAGATCGAGAAGGCGCCGCAAACTCGCCGCTACCACATGCCGTTCGTTGTAGACAGGGACCAACACGCTGAGCCGGAACGACGTGGGCATGATGGCCTCGTGAGCCGGCAGAGTCTCAAGGAGCGGGTTTCCCAGAAGTTGCTTTGCGTATTCGTTCATTTCCTGTCAGCGTCTGGCGGAGTCTTTGAGTCGAACGTTACAATGGACGTGCCTGACTAAACGCAGACAAAATCAATATCATGATGAATTTCTACGGAGGGCATCCTACTCTGCAGCCGCGCAGCTTCGCAATCGAACCTGTTGCCGATTCTGAGCCAATTGGGAGGGAGTAAGCGCACAAAATGGATCGCCAAAAGCGCCTCTGCCGCCGGCTTACCCAGTAATGAAAAACTTCTTCAATCGTTACCAATTATATCTTGTCGGATTAGGCCTGACTCTTCTCTTCTTTCTTTACACTTTCGCGCTGACCGATAACCCGCCGGGGTTTTATGTTGACGAGTCAGCATTCGCTTACAACGCCTACTCAATAGCAAAAACGGGGGCTAGTGAGTTTGGCGTGCGCTGGCCCTTGTTTTTTCAGAACTTCGAGCCGCCCTTTAAGAATTTTGTAAACCCAATTCACATTTATCTGCTCGCGGCCTTTTTTCTTTTCCTCCCACCCAGTATCTGGCTCGCGCGACTGCTAAGCGCATTGGCCATATTTGAAGCCGGATTGTTACTGGGCTTTCTGGCTTTCAAGATCTCAGGCAAGCGTACAGTCGCGATTATTGTGGGCTTCACGGCGCTGGTAACACCGTGGTTCTTTGAGTTTGGCCGTTGGTTTTCTGACGCTTCATATTATCCCCTCGCCCTCGCTTTGTTTCTGCTCGCTTTATTTAGCGCCAGCTTGAAAGATCGCTGGAGTTGGGGGAGTGTCAGCAGCATCGCGCTGACGCTGGCTTTACTCACCTACACTTACACAATTGGCCGAATGCTGGCGCCTATGTTTGCTCTGGGTCTTGTCTGCTTCATCACGAACAAACGGCGTCTTGTTGACGTGATAAAAATCTGGCTGGCATATGGCGTCACGCTCATCCCATTTCTTGTTTTCTATCTTCGCTACCCCACAGCTCTCAGCTCGAGGTTTATGATACTTTCATATTTCCGCACTGAGACTACGCTCCAGGGAATTCTGGTGCGGTTCCTGACGCGTTATTTTCAGGATCTAAGCCTTGTGGGATTGCTGATCAAGGGAGATATCAATCCCCGTCACCATGTTCCAGGCGCCACCGGCAGCATACTCGTAGCGACTTTTATCCTTGCGATAATAGGCTTCGTCATCGTACTGCTTCACCACAGAGAAAAGCCCTGGTGGCGGTTCATTCTCTTCGGCACCTTTGTTTCAGTAATTCCAGGCGCGCTAACCATCGACGCATTTCATACCGGCCGGATGATTGCCTATCCGATCTTTTTGGTGGTTCTTTCAATACCCGCCCTGGAGTGGTTGATGGAGAAAGTCGAAAAGCGCTCGGAAGCCGCCGCGACTGAACAGGCCTCGGGTCGGTCACAAATTGCCGGCCGGGCACCCGTCTTTACACTCAGACGTGCAGCATTGGTTACTTTATTGCTGGGCACGGTGGTTCAGGCGACCTACTTCCAGATCAAGTTTTGGCGGGATGGGTATGATCGTCCATATGCGTGGGACGCGCCGTACAAAGAGGTCTACGACGCGGCCGTTCAGATACCCTCCAGGCCTATTTACCTGGTCGACGGATATTGGGGCCCGGGTTATATCCATGCTCTGTGGTACGCGGCGGTTGAGGGGCGTAGCACTTCTGAATTTGTGCACCTGCCATATCGCGCTACGCCACCGCCGGGAGCTCTCGTCATCAGCTCTGACGTCGCTTGTACTCAGTGCGAGATTCTGCTGGATACCGGGCAATACGTCTTATATCGAAAACTGTGAGGGCAAGAGGCGTATAGGGTACAAGGCTTTTAGCTTGCGGCGTTTGGGTGAAAGCTTTTGCTGCGTGGTGGCGAGACAGCAACCTGAAGGTTGTACTCTGTGCGCCTGTAACCGAACGTGTTCAGGACGGAAACGAGTACGTAGCTCGATACTGTGGCGGGTCTTTCTCAAGGATCGGTTGGCGCGAGGATTCCAGCCACGCGTGGCCGTTCAAAACCCCGTCGCCCTCTTTTCGCACACCGAACACGATCTGAGCCTGGGTGCCGTTCATCGACACATATCGGTAGAGCACTGCAGCGCGCTTCCAGCACGTGGGAGTAAACACAAATATTTCTGTTTCCAGAAGTAAGTCCAGCAACTCAGCCATGCGCTGATTTGATATCTTGCTTCGACCTGGTTTGCTTCGCGGGGTCGCCAGGGAGAGGACTCGAGGTAACGGTTGAATTCGGATAAGGCCGGATATTATGACAACCCACACGGCCATCCTGGTCAGCAACCAGGCCTCTACGGGGCGTTTAAACACGAAACCTGCAGCTAGCCCGCAAAGCCGGTTAATTGCACGAACCTTAGTTATTACTTTATTTAACACTAAAATCCTACGTGGTTTTTTGGCTCGTCCCTTTAGCTCGCAGTGTATCGGCCCACTGCCAATGAATCAAGTTAGGTAGGTCATTCAGCATTTTCGTTAGGTCCGGCGGTTCATTGCCTCCCGTTCTAACTCACCTAGCGGCGTTAGTCTCGTTTTAGGCTTTGCGGAATGGAAAATTCAATAGTAGGGTTGTATCAAAGTAACCCCTGGGACGGTTGCAACCGTAACGCAAACCATTAGTTTGCGAATCGTTACTTGGAATCGATGGCGCGTGTGTAACCTATCGGTTCGCAAACAATCAGTTTGCGTTACAAATACTCGTTAGCGCTTAGGTCATCAGGAGGACTTCGATGTCTGATCCAGCGGTTTCGCCAACACGGGTTGGGAATCTCCTACTTGGCGCTCTTCCCCCGGTAGAGTTCAAGAGACTCGCTCCTCACCTAAAATGCGTCACGCTCCGCGTAGGGCAGATTCTCAAGGAAGCGGATGAACCAGCGCTCGATGTCTATTTCCCTCTTAACGCAGTAATCTCACTAATCACAGTGATGGAGAACGGCATGACCCTGGAATGCGGGGTCGTTGGAAGGGAGGGAGTGGTTGGGCTCTCAGCATTCCTGGGCGGTGGACCAACTCCGAATCAACAACTTGTGCAGGTGCCGGGAACGGCCCTGAAACTCCCCGGTTCCATAATGGCGCATGAATACAAACGCGGAGGACGATTGCAGGAATTGCTAAGCACATACACCCTGGCCACGCTCATTCAGATATCTCAATCGGTAGCCTGTAATCGAATTCACAGCGCCGAAGAAAGACTTTGCCGTTGGCTGCTGATGATGAGCGATCGGGCAGATACAGTTTACTTTCCGCACACGCAGGAATTCCTGGCCCAGATGCTGGGAGCGGCTCGTCCAGTTGTAACAACCGCTGCCGGAGCGCTCCAAAAGGCCGGCCTGATCAAATATAGTCGTGGCAACCTTACCATTCTGAATCGTACAGGTCTGGAATCGGCCTCATGCGAATGCTACGCTAAAGTCGCAGTCGAGTTTGACCGATTGTTGGGAGGCAACCACGCCGATGCTGGAGCAAAGGACGCAGATTAGTTTTCATTTGGTCTGACACTCTTCCCGTCACGTTCCCGCCCGGTCACATCAGCGCAGTTGAAATCGCCAGAAGACATCCCTTTCACATTCGTAGAAGGCAGGTATTGAATGTTCCTTTTTAAGAAGTTGGTTAGTCCTTTGCTGTTCCCGCTTCCGCTGGCTTCGTTTTTGTTGCTTCTGGGTTTGGCATTGCTCTGGTTCACCAAAAAACAGAAAGCGGGAAAGGTGCTGGTGTCGGCGGGTACGTTCTGGTTATTGAGTTTGGGTTTTGGAATCTTTGCACCATGGACTCTGGCGCCGCTGGAACGCCAGTATCAACCGCTCCTGACCCCCTCTTCCATCACGACGCCGGAGACCCCCGTAAAGTGGATCGTAGTTTTGGGTGGCGGTGGATCTTATAGCGCCCAGCTACCAAGTGGGAGTCAGCTCTCGGCGGCCTCCCTGGCCCGGGTGATTGAGGGGATTCGTCTTCAGCGAGCGCTTCCCGGCTCAAAGCTAATCCTGTCTGAGGGGAACATCTTTGACTCCGTACCGGTGGCAGACATTATGGGAAGTGTGGCCCAGGAGCTTGGAGTTGCAAGCGACGCAATCGTCCTTGAAAGACAGTCGCAGGACACCGAGGGTCAGGCCCAGCTTGTTCGTCCCATGGTCGGCAATGACCGCTTTATTCTTGTAACTTCAGCAGCCCATATGCCTCGTTCGATTGCCCTGTTCCGGAAAGTCGGGTTGAATCCGATCGCGGCGCCTACTGACTACAATTCTTACGGAGGCGAAAGCTTACGCCCGTCGTCGCTCTATCCCAGTGCCACCAAATTGCGCAAAGCAGAACTCGCCATGCATGAATACATGGGACTCGCGTGGGCCAAAATTAGAGGGAGAATCTAGCGGAAGAAGCCGAGCAAACTCTCGACAGGATTTACAAGATTAAGCAGCCGTAAATTGAAGGTCGATACAAAGTCCCGGTTTTATTAACCTTGTAAATCCTGTCTGTTTTTGACTGTCCGGCACTGCGCGGGTGATTTACTCAAGTACTGGCTGGCTTGAGGGAGCCTGTGGTGTCGGGCGGCGAGGCAACTTGTTGCGCTCGATCTGTTCGCGTGCTCTTCTTTCTTCCCATCTTTCTCTCAGCAGGACAATTCCCACCGCGACGAAAATAAAGTAGAAGACCAGGATCTGCGAACGCTGCCGGTATGCTGTTCCGACGTTGCCCTGAAAGATCGAATAGGCCAGCGTGAGCATGGTGGTAAAAATGAAGATAACAAACGACTGTCTCAGCCGGTAACGAAACGTAAACCAAAATCCAACTACCAGGAATGGGAAAGATCCCCACCAAACCAGCATCTCAGGCAGGGTAATGCTTTGCCGAAGAGACTGAAGTTGCCAGGGAAACGGGGCAAACATTAGATAAAGTATGCCCGTGGGTACGGCCTTAATTGCTCCCGAAGTAGTGGATACGTCCAGGTCTTGTCCGAAGCCGGACTCGGCAGTTGTGGCTAGATCGAGCCTACTTCTCTGAACGACGGACAGGTCAGTAAAATACTCGAACTGCATATTGGCTGTTCGTATGACGCCGAGATAGGTGAGCGCTAACCCAATGCTGGCGACAATTATTAGCTGCCGCACAAAAGTAATTGCGGTAAATTGCCGGATACCAATGGTGAAGGCTCCCACGATAGCTGCTATTACCATGTAAAAAAGATAGAAACGGAAAGTGGTTAGAGTCGCCAAAACTGCTGCCAGAACGACGGCATTCTTGATACTAAACTTTTCTCCCAGCCGCAAAGTCAGGAGCACTGCGAGAGCAAGCATGAATACTATAGGCCCATCTTTTAGCCCCTGCGACGACCACAAAACCAGTGAAGGGAAAAAAGCCACAAAAGTCGCCGAAATCCGTGCCACCCTTAAATTGCCGAAGATGCTATGCGCGATGAGAAAGATGATGGGCGCAGTCGCGGCCCCCAGCACGGCGTTAACAAATTGAACGGCAAGCATGTTTCGACCCACCAATCCATAGACTGCGGCGACCAAGTAGATCATTCCCATCGCGCTGCTACCCAGCTGCCCCCGAAACCTTTGCACCATGCCGCCATAATATTGGTCGCCGCCCAAAGCCCGCAGTAACGCCGTGCCATAAAAATCGTATGTATATGCATCCCCTCCAAAGAAATCCTGCATGGCGAAGACATTGATTAGGGTGCCAACCACAATCCTAATCAGCAGAGCATAGATAAACAGCCTAAGGAGAAAAAGCTGCTCGGTCTTGGATCGGAAAATGATAAAAGCAGCCGGTATGGCCACCAATACACAGGTAAATAACGCCGCCGCTGCATCGGATCGGCTCGGGACCGCGATTAATACGCCGCCACAAATGAGAAGGGTGAAGACTGCCAGTAGAGCGTTCATAAAAAGGAAACGACAATTGCGCGCGCTAAAAGTTGGGCCGCGAATGCTCTGAAGCTTACCACTTCACTTGCGCGCTACGAGATGATTCTCCAGAACGAGGGCGTCGAAATTGGCGCCCTGGAAGGTTTTAATAGCATCCTGGGGACGACAAACAATCGGCTCTTGAATGTTGAATGAAGTATTGAGCACCATCGGGCATCCAGTGAGTTTTTCAAACTCACTTATCAACTGCCAATAGCGTGGGTTAGTTTTCCGGCTCACTGTCTGCGGACGAGCAGTTCCGTCAACGTGCACCACCGCAGGAAATCGTTCCTGTTGCTCGGCCGCGACGTGCAACACCGTGACCATAAACGGATCATGATGAGCACGTCCGAAGATTTCGGTGCTTACCTCCTCCTTCATCGAAGGTGCAAGCGGACGAAACCACTCACGCAATTTGACTTTCTTGTTTAGCAATTCACGCATGTCGCCGCGCCTTGGATCCGCAATAAAACTCCGGTTGCCGAGTGCCCGCGGTCCAAATTCCATTCGCCCCTGAAACCAACCGATGATCGCTCCATTGGCCAGCATTTGCGCGACGCGTGGGAGCATTTCCGCATCGGGTAGCGTTTCAAAATTCAACCCCGCTTCGTTGAGTGCCGCGGCACACTGTGCCGAACTAAACCCGGGCCCGTAATAGGCGTGCTGCATCTTAAACTTGCGCGGTTGTTTCAGGATCTGGTGGTGAATCATGAGAGTCGCGCCCAGAGAACAGCCGGCATCGCCCGCTGCCGGTTGCACAAAATAATTCTTGAATGGCGACTCAGTCATGATCCGGCCGTTCATCACCGAGTTGAACGCTACGCCGCCGGCCATGCACAGATTCTCTTCACCGGTGCGTTCGTGCAGGCCACGTAATAGATGCAGGGCCGTTTCTTCCAGGACCTTCTGCGCGCTGGCGGCAATGTTCCAGTGGCGTTCTGTCAACTCTTCTTCGGGCGCACGTGGCGGTCCCAACTCTCGGCTGATCTCTTCACCAAATTGGTAATGCTTCGCCAGATGGTGATCGAGGATTCGAATGTTGAGATGAAAGTCGTTATTGCCATTTGTGGTCAGGACTTTCTGTTTGAGGAAGTCGTAGTATTCCGGCTTACCGTAGGCGGCGAGCCCCATCACTTTCCATTCGTCTCCGCCAAACATATCGAAACCGATAAAGTTTGTGACGGCGGAATAAAACTGTCCCAGCGAATGCGGCAGTTTGATTCTCTTCAAAACCTTGAGCCGATTATCTTCGCCTTGCGAAAACAGCGTTGTGGTGTCTTCGCCAGTTCCATCCCAGGTCATGATCGCGGCGCGATCAAACCCGGAAACAAAGAAGGCGCTGGCTGCGTGGCATTGATGATGTTCGAGAAAATGAAAACGAAAATTGCCGGGGCCGAAATGTTTGCGAATCAATTTCGGATGCCTGAGCATCCCTAAATAACTCTCGCCGACCTGGCTCACGCCACGGTCCACGCGTGCTTTGAACATGGCAGGCGAAATCAACCCGGTTTTCAACGCCTGCATCGCTTTGTGGCGCAACACCCAGGGCTTCCAATAAAGTCCGACGTGAGCAACATCCGCTATCTTGATGCCCGCTTCTTCCAAACAATATTGAACGGCGTTGTAAGGAAAGCCGCTGTGGTGTTTTTTGCGGGAAAAGCGTTCCTCTTCAGCGGCCGCGACAATCTCGCCGTCATGAATCAACGTCGCGGCAGAGTCACCCAAAGTTGTCAATCCAAGAATGTACATAAAAAACTGTATAACGCCGTGTGTTTGCTTCCAGAGAACTGCAGGCGGGGAATGCCCTTCGATTTAAAGTAAAACCTAACAAACTTGAATGGAAAAGTAAAAAGACCCCATGCCTATAGCGCTAATCCAGGGAATAAATAGTTTGCCGACCTAGGTGTGGGTTACCCCAAGCGTTAAGTACCACGGGAGACGGGAACGCGCCGCCTCGGTCACAACCGAGCGTCAACAAACTGATGATGCCCCTACTGTGATCACACGACTTCAAAGAATGAGCCATCCGATCGGACCAAGGACTAGCACCTTAATCTAACGCGTGGCTGCTGAGCGGAAGACCTCTGAGAGTTTGTCAGCCTGGGCGGCCACGGTGTAATGCTGAGTTGCATGCTGCCGGCCCGCAGCACCCATGCGCTCTCGCAGGCCTTTGTCACTGAGCAGCTGCGCCAGTGCTGCATACCATTCATCTTCGGTGCGAGCGGCGAAGTGCGTTACGTTCGCTTCACCGATCTCGGCACAGGCGCCGACCGGTGTGGTAACAAAAGGCGTGCCCGATGCCATGTATTGGACTGACTTGAAACCGGATTTACCGACCGACCACTCATCTTCAACGATCGGATAAAGGCCGACATCAAACGATTGGAAATCGACGATCTCGCGGTCCAAACTCCAGGCGAGATTCTCAACCTCAACCCCCTGAAGATTAATGTTTTCCAAACCTGCTCCAACGATTTTCAGCCGAAATTTATAAGCTTGCGCCAGCCGCTGTAGTGCGGGAAAAATAGACGTCAGATATTGATAAGTCGAGTGGGTGCCGATCCAACCGATCACCGGAACATCATCCGTCAGTGGCAGAGACCTGGGGCGAAACCGGTCCATATCAACTACTGTAGGAATGATGACCGCCTTTTTGCCTTGAGCAGAAACATACTCCGCAATCGCCCGATTGCCACAGGTCACCACCTTTGCCCAACGAATCAAATCATCAGTCTTGCCAAACCACTTCAGCGCGCTGCCCAAACGGCCATAAGTTGGGCTCACGTAAGAAACATAAGTAGCGTCGTCGAGATCCAAGACCATGGGGCAGCCACCGAGGCGCATCGCCAGCCACTCAATGAGCGGCGGGCCAATCATCATCGCTTCGCGCTGCACAAACAGAACATCTGCGTCGCGCGCGTGCCAAACCTCCGTCAAGCGTCGCAGAACTGCACCTGTAAGCCCAATCGCGGTGCGCGGCCACTCCGCCCGCTTGTAAAGTGAAGCCAGCAACTCCGAATCCAGAAACGGATGCACAGTGAGGCTGATGCCTCGCTCCGCCAGCGGCTCGACGAACTGAGCTACTCGATAGCGCGTTGACGCCGCTTCAATCGGATATGAAGCCAGGGCTAGAACTTTCATAAGTATTGACGAAACTAAGTTGACGCCCTCCGGCCTCGTTTTCATTTGGGCTGCGCAAGCGTCGCGGCCCTTACCTGTTTTATTTCTCCGCCCAGATTTTGAGGGAGTCACCCAGGCGTCCGAGATTGAGCATACCGTTGAGGGTCTCCTTCAACATACGACGCCAACTACTTGCCATCAAAGCTTCGTTTAATTGATAGCTGGATGCCACACGCTCGTTGCCCTCCCGGGCCATGGCAGTGGCCGGGTCCTGTTGCTTCTCCCGGCGAAAGGCGTTCAATAGCTCAAAGGGATTGACGCCCTCGGTCGCCACTCTTACCGGCCGCAATCCCGCTGTGGCCAACATCTCTTGCCCACCGGAGAGTGAAAATAACTGCAAGTGCTCCGGCGGACTCACGATGCTCCACTTCAAACCCAGAATTCTTGCAGACAATCCTCGGCCGTGGGGAGTAGTCATCCAAATCAAACCTCCGGGACGAAGGACGCGCGCAATCTCATTTAAGACAGGCTGCGGATCCGGCACATGCTCTAAGACTTCGCTCGCGGTGACGACGTCGAAATAGTCACTCGGATAGTGTGCGTCCTGAAGGATTCCCTGGAATACTTTAAATCCGTTCATGCGTGCCTGCTCAATCGCAGGCCCTGCAACTTCGACACCCTGAGCCTCCCAACCCGCGCGCCGGGCGGCCTCCAAAAGGGTCCCGGCACCGAAACCGATGTCGAGCAGACGGCCGTTCTGGCGATAAGAGGCAAACCCCCGCATGATCTCATTAAGCCGTCGATTGATAAAATCCGGCGCGGTTAGATTGTTCTCGTGATAATAAGTCTCATAATCCTCACCCTGCTCGGCTTCGGGCAACTGCGACGTGTAAAGGGTTCGACAACGGTGGCAGGTAATCATTTCAAACCCGTTCTTGATACCGCGAGCGAAATGGTCAGTCGACTTACAAGCAGGACACTGACGGGCGGTTAGTTTCGGGTATGACTTGCTTGTCATGATGACATTCTATATCTGACGGTTTCGGACGGCGGGTTCAGTTATAGCGCAGCCTTCAAACCTTCGGCCGGAAGGGGCGCGGATCCATCCAATCTGCGATAGAGACTCAGATATCTTGCTCCGCCAACGCTCTGCAAATCGAAGTATGCACGGGCGACGCTGCGGCAGTGAGCTCTGACCGCTTCGTCTTCGGCAAGGATAATCGCTTGTGCGGCTGCCGCTTGACAGGCTTCGTCATCGAAACTCCGAAGGATGACACCGACGCGCTCGCCTTCAAGCAATTTGTCGACGTCGCCCGTACCGGCATTACAAATTACCGGCAGTCCTACAGCGAGATACTCTGGAACCTTGGTAGGGGAGGCGGCAATTTGAGCAAAGGCCGCTTTGCGCAAGGATATCCCCAAACGAGCGCGTCTCAAATATTCCGGCACTCCTTCAGGGCTCACCGCCTGTATCTCAAAGTCGCTCTCGTCCAATCCGGCTCTCTTGAGTGCCTCGCGCCCCTCATGTGGAGGAGAAAGCGACAGAATGCGGAGAAATGCGTTAGGACGTTGGGATTTAACTGCCCTGAAGAAACGCCCCATCTCTTCAACTAAATACAACCCCATCAGCGAGCCCGCGTAAACCACTTCGAAGTTGGACTCACAGGTCTGCGCGACTGCCGCTGTCTCTTCTTCAACTGTTTGCGAGAAGCGCTCGAAATCGACGCAGCACGGAATCACCTCGATCTGTTCGGCTGGCTTGAGATTGCGTTCAACCAACCAATCGCGGAGCCGGTTCGTCAAGACAACTATCTGATGAGCATGGCGGATTCCCGCGCGTTCCAACCTCTTTACCAACCGGAAGGGCAGCGAACGCTCGGCCCAGATCCCGGAGTCGGCATACTCTTCCGCCATCAACCCACGAATATCAAAAACCAGCTTGACGTTAACGAAACGCCGCGCCCACAACGCCATCGCCATCGGCACGTGCGCCCGCGCGTGCAATATCTCGATCTTCTCGCGTCGGGCTACTCTCGCAACGAACAGGCCTCCCACCAAAATGTCATAAAGTGTAGCAGGGCCGGAGGGACTCTTATGATATGGCCGCCGATACCATTGAATACCTTGACGCGCCAATTCCTCCGACTGCTTCCTGATCGCCTCCTCGCTCCATAAGGCTTTCAACTTCGGCTCGAACGTTAATAGATGAACTTTGATTCCGCCTGCGGCGAGTTGCCGCAGATACGGCAGAACCTGAGTCTGGACAAGCGGTTCGCGGAGGCCAAAGTAGCAGAGATAGAGTGTGCTCAAAGACATGTCATCAATGACCGGGCTGCATTGAAAGATGGTCCGCTCACGACCCTGCGACAGAATCCGCATCACCGGGGCCCTTAATCCCCACGATATTTACGCCTGGATTCGGAAGCCGCTTAAGCTCAAGAACTCCTTCGGCTGACAAAGTGTCTTCCACCTCTTGTTGTGTCCGCGGCTGATCGTATTGTGGAGAAAGCATGTCAAAGGTATCGAGAATGGCCCAATCGTAACGCTGCTGCCGCGTCAACGCACGCTCGTGCACGTAGTTGACAATGGGAATCGCTGCCATAAAAAGTCGTCCAGCGAGCGGCAGCCGAAACAGAACACTGGTTAAAGGAAACAGGACGGGCATCGCAGCTTTGATCCCTGCGAGCAATTTCTGCTTGGCCACGCGCTTCGTCAAAGGTCGCAGCAGATATTTCGAATGCAACATTGTCCATGGCTTGCGTTCGTAAGCAGTAATCGCGATGCGTCCACCGGAACGCAGCATACGCGGCAGGGTCCGCATCGTCTGCTGCGGATCGGGCGTGTGCTGCACCACGCCGATGCAATACACACCGTCGAAAGCGCCGGCGCGAAATGGCGGCTCATAGATACTTGCCTGAACAAAGTGGACGTTGGTGCGACCGGCCAGATTCGCCCGCGCGGCATCGATCGCGTTGCTAATGTCCAAGCCGATGACTTCCGCTTCGCTATCCGAAGCGACATCAAGAAAACGGCCGGCGCCGCAACCCGCATCAAGCACCCACTTGTTTCGGAGCCACTCTTCCGTCCAACCCGTCTCCGAGTAAAAACGTTGCGCCGAAAGGTTAGTCCCGTTCGCCGAATCGATCTGTTCCAACTTGAAGCGGTTCCACTGGTAACCGAAAGATGCCGCGTAATTGTCGGTCGGCACAAATCGTGGAATTCCGGCCACAATTGGAAACTGGTGCCCCCCGGTTGCGCAGTCGAGAAGACCTTCAAGCACCTCGCCTGCCTTGTCAGTTTCGGTCGCAGTGCAGGTCAAATCGCCTTCACATTTCGGGCAGGCCAGCACCTCAAGCAACTTTGTTTGCATCCTTGTAAAACCTACCGACCCACATACTTCTTTGACGACATCCTCATCGAGATTTTAGTGAATTTGCCGGCAACCGTCTCGTTCAGAGGATCGCCGGTGATGAATCGTCGTCAACGAACCGTTGGTCACACAAACCAGCCTCGACATAGAGTCAGCATACTTCATCACTAGTTCGGTGTCTTAATGGAGACTTTGCGAACCGTTGGCAATATGAAAACCGGGCGACTGAGGCTTCGGCGGTCACACCGTTCAACGCGTAAGAGGCCCGGCTTATATGTATTTTCACCCCTGCCTGTTTCCTATCAAGTTCGCTTTCCTTGGTGGTTTCCTCCAGCTTCAATGTTGTGAAACTATTCCGGGTTTGCGTGCGTGGCGACGGCCAGGATAGCCCCGTGTCGCTGCTCCTCATGAAGAATAGTCCAGCCATTCCGCTCCAACTCGCTCTGAAGCATGGGCCGAGTATATTCGCGCACGTGATCGCCGTCTGAATAGTAGGGGCAGCCAAGCACGCGTCGAACCATATTCAATGGATCAGCGTCGAAATCAGGGACCTCTATTATCAGTGTCGAGGAAATCTGCGCTATTGACTGTAGCAACTGGTCCACATCCTCGACGTGTTCTACAACATGCAGGAGAATGGCCAAGTCGAACCGGCGATCAAACCTGTTCTGATCACGGGCGTCCATAAAATCACCGACCATGTATTCGACGTTAGTCTCCGTCGATATGCGATTCGCAGCCCTGATGTTCATCTCGCTCTGGTCAATTCCCACTACCCGTTTGCCATAACGAGCGGCCGTGCGACACCACCGGCCGGAGCCGCAACCAATATCGATGACTGAGCCGCCAGGCGGGATCCATCGCTTCAGCAAATCATCACTTAGCGCTCTCGCTTCCGACTGGAAGGAGTCTCCAAATACTTCGCTGCAGAGTTCAAACGCAAACCTTCGAAGTAACCATGATGCGTTCAAGCAAAAGTGCAGGACTCGTTTGGGGCCCAGGATGTATTTGCTTAACCACACCAGACGATACGATAGCGAGATGAATAGCGAGGGGCGCTTGCGGCGCGGCATATCCAGATCATGCCCGGTAAACTGCGTACCAAGTGAAGCAACCGCTTTAGTCTCACCAAATGTATGTTCTTTCATTGTCTGGTTCAGCGAAGTCAGAGAGACCGAGCATTTCCGAATAATCAGGAGTGAGGTCGCCCGAGGTATTTCACTAGTCGATAGACCGGCAGCGAATGGCTTAACAACCAGGCCATTGCCGCCTGTGTATTGAACGGAGGGGCGGAAGCGCGCATCGCAGCGCAGGTTTGGGCCTTAGCGAACTCGCCATTTCGATAATATTCTACGGCCTTCCAGTAACTCTGGATGGCCTTGATAGTCCGATCATACTTAGGGCCCAGGTGGCCATTAAGGTAGTCATAAAGGCGAATAACCTCCTGTGCGTTTCGCGATTCATTCTCGAGAGAGAAAGTGCCGCCGCTATGAACCCGATATGCTCCCATCACTTTGCCGATATAACCGACCTTTCCATATTGCGCATTAAAAACATGTAAAGAGAAATCCGCGATTCTTAGTTCATAGAACCAATCAGGAAACTCATCAAACAGCCGATTCCGAAACACCGTTGAACATGTGGGAATAAAGTTACCAAGTCGTAATAGATCTTCAAGTGTAAAGATCTTTTTGTGCCCAAATCGTGGGCTGATATGGGATTCAGTGCTACCGTCGTCATGAAACACCCGGACGGCATGAAAACAAATTGCACAGGCAGGGTTCGCGTCAAGGAAAGAAACCTGTTCCTGCAGTTTGGTGGGCGATGTCCAGTAGTCATCACCTTCAAGTAAAGCTACATATTGACCCCGGCAAGCCTGGATGGTCATGGCCAGATTAGCGTTCACACCGAGGTTCTTTTCTGGAAACGCCAGACGAATCTTGTCCGGGTAGCGCCCTTGGAATTCAGTAATAATCTTGCGAGTGGCATCAGTGGAGCAGTCGTCGCTCACTACAATTTCATATTCGAAGTCCGTCTGCTGTTCAACGGCACTCTGTAAAGCCTCGGCAATAAACCGTTCGTGGTTGAATGTAATCAGGCAAACACTGAGCTTCATGTAACCGACAGCCTTTTTTTGATGTCATGACCGTTTGATACGACGACTCGGATCACCTGACAAATACCTTCAATCTCTTTCTGACCTACTGCCGTTCCCGTCGGAAGCACCAGCACGCGCTTAACTAGTTTTTCAGTTTCCGGCAGCAACAACCCCGCAGCCGGGAAAAAGGAACGATACGGTTCCATCTGATGACAACCGGGATAGAAATATCGCCGGGCGAACACATTCTCCGCCCACAACAGATCGAGCAATTGATCGCGGCTTATGCCAATTACATCTTCATCCACTTCCAACACTATGTATTGATAATTGGTCTCGTCCTGCTCATTAAACGTCAACATCTTGACGCCAGGCATATTCGCCAGTTCGCTCTGGTATTGCTGATAATTGCGGCGGTTAATTGCTATGAACTCTTTGAGGCTTTCTAGGCCAGTCAGACCCATCGCGGCTGAAACCTCCATCATCTTGCCGTTTGTGCCAATGTAGATGACTCTGTCGTTACCCGAAAAGCCAAAGTTTCTCATCAAGCCAATTCGAGACGCTAACTCATCATTATTGGTGGTAACAGCTCCGCCTTCAAACGTGTTGAAGAATTTGGTGGCATGAAAACTGAAGACTTCGGCGTCCCCAAAACTGCCAAGCAACTGTCCGTCGCGAGAGCAGGCGAAACTGTGCGCCGCATCGAAGATTAGCTTTAGTTTGTGGCGATTAGCTATCTCCGCCAACGAATCAGTGTCACATAATTGACCCCATAAGTGGACCCCGATGATGGCACTTGTGCGGGGAGTGATCAGTTCCTCCACGCGCCTTGGGTCAATCATATGATTGCGCGGATCGATGTCACAAAAGACCGGCGTGATTTCCTGCCATTGCAGGGCGTGTGCTGTGGCGATGAATGTAAAAGAAGGGACAATAACTTCGCCTTTGCAGCCCAGGGCGCGAATCACGATTTCCAGTGCCACGGTTGCGTTACACATCGCAATGCAATGCTTGACACCGAGCATGGCAGCGATTTTCTGTTCAAACTCTTGCAGGTACGGGCCGTCGTTGGTTAGCCACCGATTGTCCAGCACTTCATTAATCCGGGCGAGCAGTGACACCCGGTCTCCGATGTTAGGACGGCCAACATAAAGCTTTTCTGCAGAGAAAGGCGTTCCGCCGAATTTAGCAAGGTCACTAATGTTATTCTTCTGAATCATTCACTTAGATCCCTCTCACCACTTTGGCCGGCACGCCATAGGCAACGACATTCTCAGGTATGTCTTTCACTACAACGGAACCCGCACCAATGATGCTGTTGGCGCCGATTCGCAAGCCCCCTATGACGATGGCTCCAATACCGAGCCAAGCCGAGCGACCGATCGTAACACTTCCCGCCAGATGCGTTCCCGGAGAGAGATGTGCGCCGTCATCGATAAAACAGTCGTGGTCAACAGTGGCGCCGGTATTGATGATGACATTCTCACCAATCTTTGCCCCGGGATTTACAATCGCGCCTGCAGCTATGACCGTGCCGGGCGAAACTCTAACGTTGCCCGCAACCACTGCTTTGGGATGAACGGCAGTGGCCAGCAAGAACCCCTTTTCGCGCGCCATCTCTGAGTTCATCAGTCTCGCCGCACAGTTGCCAAAGCCCATGATAAGGTGGCTGACACCTTTGCCTTTTAGCTGATCCAATTGCTCACTGCCGCCTAATATCTGAACTCCATTGAATTCCGTTCCCCTACGCTCAGGAGCAAAGTCATCCAGAAGGCCGACAAGCTCATAGTCGCCTTGCAAACGCACTATATCGGCGACCACCGACGCGTGACCTGATGCACCCCAAATGACGAGTTTTCGATCCATTACGCTTTGCCTCCGCCGAGGTATCAATAGACTCTTCTGACTCTCAAGAGCACACCAGGAAGTGCCCAATGAAACGAAAGTACCGCATATTAAATAGCTTCTTCAGAGCTGGCACGTTACTCAAAGCCACGAGCCCTTCAGTGAGCGAGGCGCGACCGATAAAAACAAAGACTATTGCCACCAAAACGGAGAAAACCAGGGGCGCCAGCCGGTTCGAGGTCCATAGGGCAATTATGGCTCCTACCATTGCGGGCATTGTCGCGAGGGGTGCCCAATTATGGCTTGCAGGAAAGTGTTTCCCAATTAGATAAGCGGTCACTACCAGGCTTGCGACAAACGCAATTAGAGTCGCCCATGCGCAACCGAGTAACCCGAAGCGGGGTATCAACACGAGATTTAGGCCAACATTTAAAACGGCGGCGATAGCGGCGTTAACGGCCGTCACATAGGTTATCGCTTTTGTGTTTGAAATCGGGAAATAACCCATTAGAACCGGACCGGCCAAAGCTGCACTGGCCATCAACGGCCAGAGCGTCGGCACCGCTTCGCTAAACTTTGGGCCGAAAACAAACGGCACCAGATAACCAGCGATGACTGCCAGCACGGCACAAATAAGTGACCAAACCAAAGTCAACAAAGGCAACACGTAACTAATAAAACGAGAGATGCGCTCCTCCCTCATACTGGGATCGGTGCTAATGAAGAGAGGTAACAGCAAAGTACCGGCAAGTAAGGGTAGTTGCAATATGGTGCCTGATAACTGGTAAACGATGGAGTAAACGCCCAAAGCGACGACCGACAAGAAATGCGTGATGAAGAAGGCATCAAGATACCCTGAAGCGAAATAACTTATCAGAGCGGACGGTAGTAAAGGGAAAGAAAACACCAATATTCGTTTAAGCGTTACTCGATCGGGCCAGGCGATGGGACGAACCAGCTTGCGCAATCTCCATAAACCGATAGCACTCACCACCAGCGGCGAAAGAACATAAGCCCACGTTACTGAATAGAGATCCGCCTTGCCACCTAAACCGAGAGTCATTAGTACGAGAAATATCAATGCTCGTTCAAGGGTCAACAGTCCCGCTTGCAAACGGGGGAGCTTCACGCCCTGCAGTGAATGTTGGACATGAATCCAAAATGCAGTAACGACAAAATGGCCAACCACGAGAGGATACGCCTGCGAAGGAATTTGTAACCAAGAGGCTAAAGGTGGTAACCAGAAGGGGAAGGTTGGGGCAACGACGAATAGGGTTGAAAGAAGAATAAACAGTCGAGCCCAGAATGTTTTGCTAATGCTACCTGTCTCAATAAACTCATCGCAGCCGTAGCGAACAAGAGAAAGACCCGTCCAGTGTATCGTTAGTTGGCCCGCCAATTGTGAGGCGGCAACAATCGCGACGACACCACCATAGCCCGCTGGTCCAAGATATTGTGTGGCAACCCATACAGCCGCAAACGCCAAAAAAGCACTGGCAGCCTGAGCGCCAACGAGGACTAGATAGTTTTTAGGTCCCTGACGAACGTCCCAGTCGGCATCCCTTCTGTCGCCGCCTGAAGCGGAACCTTCTAACGGAATCTGGACAACACCCTCCGTTAGCGAGCTTATCTCACCCGCCACGTTTGCTCCCTCTCCCGAAAATATGCCAAAACCATCCGGTCAGCCTTGGATCATTTGTTTTGATTGGCGTCAGGCCCAGGAAATCCATCCTGGTCATTATCATAACTCTTCACCGGGCGGATTATTGATGATGTCAAGCAACTCCGCCTCCGTCAAACGTGGAGCATCTGCCGAACAGAATGGCGCAGACAACGGATTGGCGCGCGTATAGCGCTCAGCGGTCTGGCCGCAATCTATTAGCTTCGGCCAGATCCATCTGCACCATTTCGCTGACCAAATCACTGAAGGAGTAGCTCGGCTTCCAGTTCAACTGCTGCCGAGCTTTGCTGGCATCGCCGATTAGTAAGTCGACCTCAGCGGGTCTCAGAAAGCGGTCGTCGATCTTAACGTATGCCTGATAGTCCAATCCGACCTCGGCAAATGCGCGCTCACAAAACTCCCTCACCGTATGGGTCTCGCCCGTCGCTACGACGTAATCGTCCGGAGAGTCCTGTTGCAGCATCAGGTGCATGGCGCGCACGTAATCTTTCGCGTGTCCCCAGTCGCGCTGCGCATCAAGATTGCCGAGACGTATTTCGTTCGCCTGACCCAATTTGATCCTGGCCACGGCCGCAGTGATCTTACGAGTCACAAACTCGTAACCGCGCCGTGGACTTTCATGATTAAAAAGCAACCCACTCACACAAAACATGTCATAGGCTTCGCGGTAGTTGCGGGTCAGATCAAAGCCCGCCACTTTACTAATCCCATAAGGCGAGCGTGGGTGAAATCGTGTGGTCTCCGTTTGTGGCGTTTCCGTCACCTTGCCAAACATCTCACTCGAGCCGGCAAAGTAGAACCGGCATTGCGGACGTAATTCACGTAATGCCGCCAACATGTAATGCGTGCCGTTAATATTCGTATTTAAAGTCGAGAAACCATCGCGAAAGCTTTCGGCGACGAACGACTGTGCCGCAAGGTGATAGCATTCGTCGAAAGGATGACGGCTGATGACGTGAAACAACGACGGGTAACTCTCCAAACTTGCAGGATGCAGTTGGATTCGATCGAGCAGGTGCTCGATGCGCGTGAATCGGCGATTGGAATCTTCAAGAGCAACGCGCCGGACAAGGCCGTGGACTTCATAACCAAGATCAAGCAGGAGTTCGGCGAGATAACTGCCATCCTGCCCGGTGATTCCGGTGATTAAAGCACTCTTGGCCACAATGTATCCTCGGATTAATTCGAGTTCGTCAGACGCCTTATACAGTCTGTCGCTGTTTGGCCTAAGGCCAGGTGATTCGAAATACGCCCTACGTCAACTCGACAAACTGAAGGAAGCTCTGAACAAGTCGGACAGTGGGTGATTTCTACCGCGAAGCGGTTATGTAGTTTAGCCCAGGGTTGCAGCGTTGCGCGGCTACCCTGGGATCGAATTGTGAAAGAAACCCAACCCCAACGGGGTTGCGTTTTACGGTGTTAATTAAACGCATTAGTCAATCAAATCACCCGGATCGCCTGACCGCGCTTCTCGAAACCCGATACAACCCCGTTGGGGTTGGGTATCGTTAGACTCTTTCCCCTGGGTAGCCGCGCAGCGCGGCAACCCTGGGCCAAGTTACATAACCGCTTCGCGGTATAAATCAAAGACCTGACGCGATCAGAGCTCCCTGAAGTTTTGGGACACTCTCAACCAAACGGACCCGCTACCTTCCGTCCTCAATCCAGGCTCAAGTGTGCCCGCCAATCTTCTTGATCCGCAAATGCCGGCTGGTCTTTCTTATCGAGCACACACGTTTCCAAAACGAGATAGTCCATCTCGGTCCTCATGAAACAACGATAACTGTCGCCAGGTGAGCAGACGATCGGTTCTCCCCGCACGTTGAAACTGGTGTTGACGACAAGCGGACAGCCGGTCTGTCTGTCGAACGCATCAATGATTTCCCAGTAGAGCGGGTTTGCCTCTCGTCTCACCGTTTGTACGCGGGCCGAATAGTCAACATGGGTTACGGCGGGAATTTCGGATCGCTGAACATTCAGCTTTTCGATTCCCCAGAGACCCTCTTCACTCGCGGTCATTTTTCGACGGCGCTTTTGGACTACATCAGCCACCAGCAACATATACGGACTGTCGCAATCCAACTCAAACCAATCAGCTACTCGTTCTCTGAGCACACTGGGGGCAAAGGGACGAAAGCTTTCACGATACTTGATCTTTAGATTCATCGTCGCCTGCATCTGCGGAGACCGCGGATCGCCAATAATGCTTCGGCCGCCCAAAGCTCTCGGGCCAAACTCCATCCGCCCCTGGTGAAGCCCGACTATCTTCCCTGCAGCCAGCAGCTCAGCTACCGCATGCGGTAACTCTTCGCGCGAATACTTCTTGTAAGGTAGCTTGCAGGATTTGAGGAAACTTTCGATCTCATCCTCGCCATGTTTCGGACCGAGATAGGAACCTTTCATACCGTCAGCATACAGAGGCATGCCGTTGCGGCCTTCGATATTGTGACCTCGGTGAGCTGATTGCCAGGTCCCGGCACTTTCCGGACTTATTCGCGGCTTACCTAGATAACGATGCCAGATGGCCAGGGCGATTCCCAAAGCGCCGCCGGCATCACCTGCGGCTGGTTGTATCCATATATCTTCAAACGGCACTTCCCGTTGCACTCGCCCGTTCGCCACGCAATTCAGAGCCACGCCACCGGCGAGACAAAGTTTTTTCATGCCCGTCTCCCGATGGGCATAGTTTGTCATTTTCAGCATCACTTCTTCCGTGATCTGCTGAATGCTGCGTGCCAGGTCCATCTCTCTCTGGCTGATACGCGACTCAGGTTTTCTCGGCTCCCCGCCAAGTAGTTTGGCAAAAGCCTTGTTTGTCATTCGCAGCCCGTGAGCATAACCGAAATACTCATGGTTCATCTTCAGGCTGCCATCTTCGCGAATCTCCAGAAGCTTATCCTTGATGAGGTCAACGTATTTCGGTTCACCGTAAGGCGCGAGCCCCATCACTTTGTATTCGCCACTATTGACCTTGAATCCGGTGTAGTAAGTAAACGCGCTATACAGAAGGCCGAGACTGTCGGGAAAGCGCAATTCCTTCAACAGCGTGATCTCATTGCCCTTCCCAACGCCTATGGAACTTGTGGCCCACTCGCCGACGCCGTCGATAGTGAGGATGGCTGCCTCTTCGAATGGTGAAGGATAAAACGCGCTGGCCGCATGACTCTCATGGTGATCGCCGAAGAGTAGCTTCCAACCAAACTTACGACCCAGTTTCTTTGCTGCGCGTTCGTCCGTTTCGCCACTTGTTTTAGCCAACTCGGTTCGGATCAGGTCAGGCATCCAAAGCTTTTCGCGCATCCAGAGCGGCATTGCTTTGAGGAATGAAGCGAAGCCGGCGGGGGCGTAGTCAAGATAGGTCTCGAGCAAGCGATCAAACTTCAACAACGGTTTGTCATAAAAAGCGACGTAATCGAGGTCGGCGGCGGAGAGTTTAGCTTCGCCAAGACAGTAGCGCGCAGCGTTAACCGGAAAATTGTGATCGTGCTTGACGCGCGTGAAACGCTCTTCCTGCGCCGCCGCCACGATATCGCCATCGACAACGAGACAGGCTGCGGAATCGTGATAGAAGGCCGATACACCAAGAATGCCTACCACCGGTTACGCCTGCTCTCTCTTTAGAAGAGTGTATAGATGAAGGGCGCAATGGCCGACCCCTTCGCCAGCACCAACAGCGCTCCCACCGCAACCAGAGTTATCAATATCGGAGCGAGCCAATATTTCTTATTCTCTCTCATGAATTGCCACAGCTCGCTAATGACCTGGATCTTTGACACTCAAACTCCTAATACATCTTTTCGTAATGCCGTGTGTTGCGTTGCCTCTCTGAGTAAGGGCGCCAATACGACGGGCTGGAACCAGTACGTCGCTGAAGGGGGTCCCAACCGAACAGTCGTTTAGTCACACCGATCGGCGTCACGATGAAAAAGAAAACGATAGCCAGGATAACCCTCGTCATTACGAAGGCAAGCGCTTCCGCCAACTTCATCCAGGCCTTGTTTGGATAAATCAGGGCCCGCGGGAAAACCCCACCGAGTAGAACCAGCGCTGCACCAAGCCACACGAAAACTCGCGAAACTTCCAGAAATCTCCCCCGGTAAAGCCACCAAGCTCCCAGCAAAAGGAACACCCCGCCCACGATCAGCCCGAATTCCCTTTCTACTCGGAAGGAATGTCGTTTCGTAGCTGGTTTCATATCTGGAATTGAGCGGAATAATACGGGCAGTAGCCCCCGTCAGGGAGGGCGTACTTTCGGGACTGTTAGCGCCCTCCCTCACGGTCGGACTACTGCCCCGTTTGCCCAATTAAACGATCCACGAAACTCCACGAAAAAACACGAAGCGCTTCGTGTTAGTCCGTGTAATTTCGTGGATCGTTCGAGGTTGCCGATGCAGTTCTACCGCGTGGCAGCGCGAGTCGCGTCGTCGGGATTTTCTTCTTCCTCGCTGTAGTAACTCGAGTAATAGCCATAGTAACCAGCATAGTAATAATCCTGCTGGCTCTCGAGCTTAACGTTATTAAGCACCACGCCGAAGATATGTGCGCCCACGTCGAGCAGTTGCTGTTTCGCGCGACGAACCACGGCCCGCGAACTCTTGCCACCGTGGACAACCAGCATTACGCCATCAACCATGGTTGAAAGAATCGACGCGTCGGTAAACGAGATAGCCGGAGGTGAGTCGATGATGATGTGGGCGAATCTTTCGCTCAGCACGCCCAGCAGTTTTCGCATCTCGTCTGAGCCGAGGAGTTCGGCCGGGTTAGGAGGCACTGGTCCGGAAGTTAGGAGTTTAAGGTTGGGAAGCTTTTCATACTGCTGAATAAGCCTATCCACATCCCTCTCACCCGACAGCCAGTTGGTTAATCCAGCTGAATTGGAAATCTCGAAGTGGGCATGCAACCGCGGTCGTCTTAAGTCGCAGTCGATGATTAAGACTTCGGCGCCCGTTTGGGCCAACATCACCGCAGTGTTAATCGCCGTCGTCGTTTTACCTTCAGATGGTTGGCTGGAAGTAACCAGGATCGTCTTCGGTGGCTGACCTGCTGAAGATAACAACAGCGAGGTACGAAGGTGGCGATACGACTCGGCGACCGGAGATCTCGCATCGTCTACCAAAGCCAGCGCATTCGTTGCCGCTGGCCCGGGAGTAGCCCCACCGGGCAGTGGAAGCAGACCCTTCTTCTCGCCTTTGCTTGCGGGAATTAAAGCCAGCGCCGGCAGATGAATATACCTGTCCACGTCTTCCATCGAATTGACCGTGTCGTCGAGGAAGTCGAGCAGGAAAGCCAGACCGATTCCGGCGATGAGTGAAAGAATAAAAGCAATTATTATGTTTCGCATCCGAGGAGGGCCAACGGGCACCTTCGGCAGACGGCTGTAGGTGGCCACACTGACTTCGTTAGTTCTCCCGCTGGAATTGACCCCTTCGATCTCACGTTGCTTCTGAAGCAGGGCATTCAGGTATTGCTTGTTTGTCTCGAGCTCGGCAGAAATGGCCATCATCTCGATCTGGTCGTGCGTCTGCTGAGTGGTCTTGCTACGCTGCTCGTTGAAGGTGCTGCGCAGGTAATTCTCTTTGGATTTTGCAGCCTCGTAACCGGCCTTCAGGCCACCCACGATTTCGGTGGTCGCCTTTTCCAATTCCTTCTCGCGGGGCGCTAGTTGGCTCTCTACTTTCTTCACCTCGGGCCATTCGGCTGTATACGCAACCAGCAGAGCATCTCGCTTTTGTTTCAGTTCAGATATTTTCTCTCTCAGATTTAAGATGTATTCCGACTTCTGAACATCCGGAATCGAAAAGACATCGTTGTTTTTGACACTCGCTATAGCGCTCTCATATTGCGCCTGAGCTTCTTTGCGCTCGTTTTCCGCTTCCAACATTTGGGAGCTTAGTGCACTGTAGCGTTCTATCTCCACATTTTTGGTGGAGTCCGGGCTCAAAGGAAGATTGTGGGCCTTGGCATAATTGAATTGCCGTTCCCTGTCGTTCTTTACCTTCAACTGCAGATCGATAATCTTCTTTGCCAACAAATCCTCAGCATCCTTCGATCCGGCGAGCGCGCGGTCGAGGTTATTAGCCATGAACACTTCCGCAATTGTGTTGGGCACCTTCTGGGCCAGCTCGGGATCTGTATGAACAAACTTGATAACGATCAGATTCGTCTTCTCGATCGGCTCTACCATCTGGCTCTGAGTGATGGCGTCTTCATAAGGCTCGAGGCGGGTCAACTGTTCAGGCGAAAGTGGCCGATCAAGTAACGCGGTCTCACCAACAATGTTTACACCGGTCGCCGTCGCTGGCGAGGGAGGCCGTGGTATGTTTTCGCGAGCAAAGATTCTTCGCAGCGAAGTGAAAAACCCGCCCTGCGTCTGATTGCCTAGAAACGCTGGATTGTTTTGCAGGTCAAGTGTCAAAACCACCTGACGCGCAAGTGCGGGATTTTGAAGAAGTTTTAGCTGAGTGCCCCAGAATGTGGGATCGTTTGTGGTGTTAATAACTATTTCTTTGGTCTGCAAGACATTGCGCGGCTTAGGGTCGATCTTAATCGTCGTCTCACCTTGATAAATCGCAGGGGTACGAAACATCTGAATCGTAACCAGCGATGTGACAACCAGCGTCAAGCTAAGTATCAGCCACTTACGCTTCAAAATGACGAACAAATAGTCGCGAATGTTGGCGGTCGAGGTGACCGCGGCGCCGTAAGGTTTGCCTTGGGTCAAATCCGTCAAAGGACGATCGAGACCGCGTTCGAGCGAGGATGGTATTAGGCGATTATCTTGTGTGACCATATAACTTTAACCTTCATTTATAGAGAAAATCCCGCGGAAGGATAGAATAATAGCAGAGACTCGCCATGTGGCAAGCAGAGTGTGGGCCTTTTAGGCTCTCTGAGCGGTACCAGGTTGAGCGGAAGCCTCCACAAATTCCTCGACTGCCTGCTCCCAGGAAGGCAGCGGTGAGAGCCCCACAGTCCCGGAAACCAGGCACTTTAGACGGGAGTTTCTCGGCCGGGGCGCCGGCCGGTTGAGCGAATCCATTTCGATGCCTTGTAGTTCCCCGCTGCCGAACCCAGCCCTGTCGAGTGCTTTACGGGCAAACTCTTCGTAACTCACGCCGGCTCCTTCATTCACGACGTGGAAAACGCCGGGAACATCGAGTTGGGCCAGTTCTCTTAAACGAGCTGCCAGGTGCCGAGCGAATGTCGGTGTTCCGTAAGCATCGCCGATTGCCTTCAACGTCTCACCGCGCCTGGCCCGGTCGACGATAGTGCTCAGAAAATTTCTTCCGCCCGGGCCAAATATGAATCCGCTGCGCACTACGATTGTTCGCGGATAAGCAAGCTGCGCACGGCGTTCTCCATCAAGCTTGGAGCGCCCGTAAACGCTTATCGGATTGGGGTCGTCATCTTGTGTATAGAAGCCTTCTTTCCGGCCATCGAAGACGTAGTCAGTCGAAATGGTTACGAAGGTCGCGTTGACCAGACGGCTGGCGTCGGCAAGATTTTCAGGGCCCACGGCATTTGCGGCCTGCGCTCGCTCAGGGTCAAACTCGCATCTGTCGACATCGGTGAACGCGGCGCAATTGATGACTGCCTGGGGCTTTACCGCGAGCATGGTCGACTTCACTAACTCACGATTGGTAATGTCCAGAGCCTGACGATCGTAATTGAAGACTTCGTCGCCGGCCGCTCTGCTGTGCTCTGTCAAAGCCCCACCCACCAAGCCGCCCGCGCCTGTCACCAAGACTCTCAACTCGCTGAGACCTCCCTCCCATACTGTTGCTCATAGTATTCGCGGTAAGCGCCGCTACGCGTTCTTGAAACCCAATCGGTGTTTTCCTGGTACCAGTTAATTGTCTTATTCAAACCTTCTTCCCAGGTCTTAAGTGGTTTCCAACCAAGTTCGGATTCAGCAAGCGCAGGATCGATCGCATAACGGCGATCGTGTCCTGGCCGGTCCTTGACGAAGCGCAAGAGCGAATGTGGTTTGCCAATCAGATCGAGTAGAGACTTTACGACCTCGATATTTCGGCGCTCGTTACGCGCGCCGAAGTTGTAAACAGAACCTGAACGGCCTTGTTCCAGGGCGAGAAGAATTCCTCGGCAATGGTCGTCGACATAGATCCAGTCACGCACATTAAGACCATCGCCATAAACCGGGATGGGCTGGTCATTCAGCGCGTTTGAGATCGCCAGCGGCAAAAATTTTTCGGGAAACTGGCGTGGCCCATAGTTGTTGCCACAGCGCGTGATTACCGTGTCTAACCCAAACGTGTGATTGGCCGCGCGGACCATGTGCTCCGCGGATGCCTTCGAAGCTGCATAGGGACTGTTGGGCGCAAACGGGGACGACTCGGTGAAGAATGCGTCATTATCTTCCGGCAAACTTCCCATCACTTCGTCCGTAGACACTTGAAGGAAGCGTCGGACGCCGCGTTCGCGTGCCGCGTCGAGCAAAACCTGCGTCCCAATGATGTTTGTTCTCAGGAATTCGGCAGCAGAGGTGATGCTTCGATCAACGTGAGATTCGGCGGCGAAATTAATGATTGCCTCGGTGCCTTCTTCCAATGCCGCCAGAACGCCATCCCGATCGGCAATGTCACCGCGGACGAATTGATAACGGGAATTGTGAATGTCTTTTAGATTGTCCAGATTGCCGGCATAAGTGAGCGCGTCGTAGTTCACCAGCTCGCAGTCGGGGTTTTCATCGAGAATTAATCGCACGAATGCGGATCCAATGAAACCCGCACCGCCGGTGATAA
>Ga0190270_10000066_pt1 | contig 48587 bp, 34 predicted proteins | sample Popmic320T_FD_133748 | JGI IMG/M metagenome (GOLD analysis project Ga0190270, IMG submission 133748) | Populus adjacent soil microbial communities from riparian zone of Weber River, Utah, USA - 320 T | ecosystem: Environmental > Terrestrial > Soil > Riparian zone | place: USA: Utah | collected...
ATAATTTCGAGTTATCGCCGCTAGCTGCCGTTACATCTTGCGCAAAGTTCCGCCGTGACCTACCCCACAATCACCTTCCGCGGATGCCTCTCCGTGATCCTCACCTTCAACGCCGCATCGGCCACGTGCGTATAGATCTCCGTCGTAGAGATGCTCCGGTGCCCCAGCAACCGCTGCACGTAGCGGATGTCCACGCCTTCCTCCAACAGGTAGGTGGCGACGGAGTGGCGGAACATGTGCGGCGTCACGCGGTCGCGGACGGAGCTGCGTTCGCCGTGGAGGCGGATCAGGCGGCGGATCATCTGCGGGCTGGCGGCTTCGCCGCGGGAGTTGACCAGGAAGGTATCGGCGGATGAGGCGGCGCGGTCGCGGGCGGTGCGGTAGTCGGTGAGGAGGGATTTGAGGTCGTCGGGGACGAAGACGCGGCGCTGGCGGTTGCCTTTGCCGATGATGGTGATGGTGCCGTCGTCGACGTCGACGGCGGCGTCCATGAGGCTGGCCAGTTCGCTGACGCGCATGCCGGTGGCGAAGAGGAGCTCCGTGGCCACGTAGGCGGTGAGGTCGGCGAAGGTGTGGGGCTGTTCGTGGAGGAGGAGCTTGCGCAGGTCTCCACGGGCGATGACGCGGGGGAGGCGTTTGGGCATGCGGATGCGGATCTTCGCCCCGCGGAACGGGTCCTCGGTCACGTCGCCTTCTTCTTCGAGCCAGTGGAAGAGGGAGCGGAGCGTGGCCAGGTGGCGTTTGACGCTCGACTCCTTCAGCGACCGCACGTCGAAGAGGTGGCGGACGTAGTTGTGGATCACGGTCTTGTCGCAGGCGGCGACGGCGGCGCGTTTGCCCAGGAAGCCGGAGAAGCGGTCGAGGTCGAGCTCGTAAGCGCGGGTGGTGTGGGGGGAGAGTTTCCGGATCGACCGGCAGTGGCGGATGAAGGCGGTCGCCGCTTCTCGGAACAGCACGTCGGTACGTCCTCCGGATCACAGGAGAGGCGGGATTGCCTCTTCTCCACTTCAGATGGATCGCGGACGGTATCCGAGAGGGGCGGGTGGGCGCGACCGGAAAGAAGGAGGGACGGACGTCTTCAGTGCGAGATCACCACTCCGTTTTCTCCAGCACTCGACGCGAGGGCTGCAGCGACGAACTGGTCGGTCTGATCGCCGATCTCATCGACAGCTCGGTTGATTGCGTCGGTGACCTCGTCGGGGGAGTGACGGGCGATGTATTCACGGAGCGCGGCGCTGAAGACTTCGTTCCGCGAACGGTTGTTGCGACGTGCGAAGCGCTCGACCTGCTCGAAGACATCGTCGGGGATGGATACCGCAGTCTTCATACGCTTAGTTAGTATGACGCGGCGAGTAGCGGCGCCGCCCTCTGCTCCGCCGCGAGCCAAAGCGGTGACTGCGGTCACCGCACTCCAAACTGCTGGCGGACGCAGCGCGGACGGGCGGTTCACACTAGTGGACATCGAGGTTCACACGCGCGGACCGGCGGTTCACAGTCGTGGACATCGAGGTTGACGCGTGCGAACCGGCGGTTCACATCGCGATCCGCGCCGTCCGTGCGCAAACAAGTGCCGCCGGCCACGCCGGCCCGCCGGAGGCCTCCCGTCGGTCCCTGTGGCCCGTCGTCAGCCATTCCCCACGGCAACCTCAGCCAGTGGCGCTGGTGTTGCATCTGCGTTCCGCTTTAAGATGAATCCCGTGCGTCGTTTAGCGCGGGCCGTCCGCCTTAAATCGATTACTTACAATTGAATACGTGTAACTCCTTACGGAGGGAGACCGGGCGATGACCACGATTGGCATCGATAAGGCCGCGGAGTACGGGCCTAAAGACTTCGAGCGCTTGCTCTTGCGAGCGCTCACTTCCATGAAAAAGGGCGATTTTGCCGTCCGCATGCCGGTCGAGTTCACCGGCGTGCAGGGAAAAATTGCCGACACGCTGAACGACATTTTCGACCTGAACGAGCGCACTGCTTCCGAGATCGAGCGCATCTCGAATGTCGTCGGCAAAGAGGGCAAGCTGAACCAGCGCGCCCAGGTGCCGAACGCGGGCGGGCAGTGGGGTGTGATGGCCGATTCGGTCAACAACCTCATCACCGACCTCGTGCAGCCGACCAACGAGATCGCGCGCGTCATCGGCGCGGTGGCGAAGGGCGACCTGACCCGGACCATGGCCATCGAATTCGACGGCCGTCCGCTCAAGGGGGAGTTCCTCCGCACCGCCAAGACCGTCAACACGATGGTCGCGCAGCTCGCGTCGTTCGCCTCCGAGGTCACGCGCGTCGCGCGTGAGGTCGGTACGGAAGGGAAGCTCGGCGGGCAGGCCGACGTCAAGGGCGTCAGCGGCACGTGGAAGGACCTCACCGAGTCCGTCAACATGATGGCCTCGAACCTCACCGCGCAGGTCCGCAACATCGCCGACGTCACCACCGCCGTCGCCAACGGCGACCTCTCCAAGAAGATCACCGTGGAAGTGCGCGGCGAGATCCTGGAACTGAAGAACACGATCAACGTCATGGTCGATCAGCTCCGGTCGTTTGCTTCTGAGGTCACCCGCGTCGCACGCGAAGTCGGATCGGAAGGGAAGCTCGGTGGCCAGGCCGACGTGCAGGGCGTCAGCGGTACGTGGCGCGACCTCACCGACTCCGTGAACTACATGGCCGCGAACCTGACGAACCAGGTCCGCAACATCGCCCAGGTCACCACCGCCGTCGCGAACGGCGATCTTTCGAAGCAGATCACCGTCGAAGCGCGCGGCGAGATCCTGGAGCTGAAGGACACCATCAACACGATGGTCGACCAGCTCCGCTCGTTCGCCTCCGAGGTCACGCGCGTATCGCGCGAGGTCGGTACGGAAGGAAAACTCGGCGGCCAGGCCGAGGTGCGCGGCGTCTCGGGCACGTGGAAAGACCTGACGGATTCGGTCAACTACATGGCCGCGAATCTGACCAGCCAGGTGCGCAACATCGCCGAGGTCACCACGGCGGTCGCGAACGGCGACCTCTCCAAGAAGATCACCGCCGAAGCGCTCGGCGAGGTGCTGGAGCTCAAGAACACCATCAACACGATGGTCGATCAGCTCCGCGCCTTCGCCTCCGAAGTCACGCGTGTGGCTCGCGAAGTCGGCACGGAAGGGCAGCTCGGCGGCCAGGCAGAAGTGCCGGGTGTGGCCGGTACGTGGAAAGACCTCACCGACTCGGTCAACTCGATGGCCGGAAACCTCACGGCACAGGTCCGCAACATCGCCGAGGTGACCACGGCCGTGGCCATGGGCGACCTGTCGAAGAAGATCACGGTGGAAGTGCGCGGCGAGATCCTGGAGCTGAAGAACACCATCAACACGATGGTCGATCAGCTCAACTCGTTCGCCGCGGAAGTCACCCGCGTGGCGCGCGAGGTCGGCACCGAAGGAAACCTCGGCGGCCAGGCGGAAGTGAAGGGCGTGGCCGGTACGTGGAAGGACCTCACGGACTCCGTCAACGCGATGGCGGGAAACCTCACCGCACAGGTGCGAAACATCGCCGAGGTCACCACGGCAGTCGCGTTGGGCGACCTGTCGAAGAAGATCACGGTGGAGGTGCGCGGCGAGATCCTGGAGCTGAAGAACACCATCAACACGATGGTCGACCAGCTCTCGGCGTTCGCCTCCGAGGTCACGCGCGTGGCGCGCGAAGTGGGCACGGAAGGGCGCCTCGGCGGCCAGGCAGAAGTGCCGGGCGTGGCCGGTACGTGGAAGGACCTCACGGACTCGGTCAACGCCATGGCCGGTAACCTCACCGCACAGGTGCGAAACATCGCCGAGGTCACGACGGCAGTCGCGCTGGGCGACCTGTCGAAGAAGATCACGGTCGACGTACGCGGCGAGATCCTGGAGCTGAAGAACACCATCAACACGATGGTCGATCAGCTCAACTCGTTCGCCGGCGAAGTCACTCGCGTGGCGCGTGAAGTCGGAACGGAAGGGAAGCTCGGCGTGCAGGCCGAGGTGAAGGGTGTGGCCGGTACGTGGAAGGACCTCACGGACTCGGTCAACTCGATGGCCGGCAATTTGACGGCGCAAGTTCGCAACATCGCCGAGGTGACCACGGCGGTCGCGTTGGGCGACCTGTCGAAGAAGATCACGGTGGACGTCCGCGGCGAGATCCTGGAGCTGAAAAACACGATCAACACGATGGTCGACCAGCTCTCCGCGTTCGCGTCGGAAGTCACGCGCGTGGCGCGCGAGGTCGGCACGGAAGGACAGCTCGGCGGCCAGGCCGAGGTCAAGGGTGTGGCGGGTACGTGGAAGGACCTCACGGACTCGGTCAACTCGATGGCCTCGAACCTCACCGGCCAGGTGCGCAACATCGCCGAGGTCACCACTGCCGTGGCGAACGGCGACCTGTCGAAGAAGATCACGGTCGAGGTCAAAGGCGAGATCCTCGAGCTGAAGAACACCATCAACGTCATGGTCGACCAGCTCCGCTCGTTCGCGGCCGAGGTCACGCGCGTGGCGCGCGAAGTCGGCACGGAAGGGAAGCTGGGCGGTCAGGCGGACGTCCAGGGCGTCTCCGGTACGTGGAAAGACCTGACGGACTCGGTCAACTACATGGCCGCGAATCTGACCGCGCAGGTGCGCAACATCGCCGACGTGACCACCGCGGTTGCGAACGGCGACCTGTCGAAGAAGATCACGGTCGACGTCAAGGGCGAAGTCCTGGAGCTGAAGAACACCATCAACTCGATGGTCGACCAGCTCAATTCGTTCGCGTCGGAAGTCACCCGCGTGGCTCGCGAAGTCGGCGTCGAAGGGAAGCTGGGCGGCCAGGCGCAGGTCAAGGGCGTGGCCGGTACGTGGAAGGACCTCACCGACAACGTCAACATGATGGCGTCGAACCTGACCGCGCAGGTGCGGAACATCGCGCAGGTCACCACTGCCGTGGCGAACGGCGACCTGTCGAAGAAGATCACGGTGGACGTGCGCGGCGAGATCCTCGAGCTGAAGGACACCATCAACACGATGGTCGATCAGCTCAACTCGTTCGCGGCCGAGGTCACGCGCGTGGCGCGCGAAGTCGGTACGGAAGGGCGCCTCGGCGGCCAGGCGCAGGTCAAGGGCGTCTCCGGTACGTGGAAGGACTTGACGGACTCCGTCAATTCGATGGCCTCGAACCTGACCGCGCAGGTGCGCAACATCGCCGAGGTGACCACCGCGGTCGCGCTCGGCGACCTGTCGCGCAAGATCACGGTCGATGTGCGCGGCGAGATCCTGGAGCTGAAGAACACCATCAACACGATGGTCGATCAGCTCAACAGCTTCGCCTCGGAAGTCACGCGCGTGGCGCGCGAGGTCGGCACCGAAGGCCGACTCGGCGGGCAGGCGCAGGTCAAGGGCGTCAGCGGTACGTGGAAAGACCTCACGGACAACGTCAACATGATGGCGTCCAACCTGACGAACCAGGTGCGCAACATCGCGCAGGTCACCACTGCCGTGGCGAACGGCGACCTGTCGAAGAAGATCACCGTCGACGTCAAAGGCGAGATCCTGGAGCTGAAGGACACCATCAACACGATGGTCGATAAGCTCAACTCGTTCGCGTCGGAAGTCACGCGCGTGGCGCGTGAAGTCGGCACGGAAGGGAAGCTGGGCGGCCAGGCGCAGGTCAAAGGCGTCGCGGGCACGTGGAAGGACCTCACCGACAACGTGAACATGATGGCGTCCAACCTGACGTCGCAGGTGCGCGGCATCGCGCGCGTCGTGACGGCCATCGCCAAGGGCAACCTGAAGCAGAAGCTGGCCGTCGAAGCGCGAGGCGAGATCGCGGAGCTGGGCGACACGATCAACGACATGATCGAGACGCTGGCCACGTTCGCCGACCAGGTGACGACGGTGGCCCGCGAGGTCGGTGTCGAAGGACGCCTCGGCGGCCAGGCCAACGTGCCGGGCGCCGCGGGCACGTGGCGCGACCTGACGGACAACGTCAACCAGCTCGCCGCGAACCTCACCACCCAGGTGCGCGCCATCGCGGACGTCGCGACGGCCGTGACCAAGGGCGACCTGACCCGCAACATCACGGTCGAAGCACAGGGCGAGCTGGCCGCACTCAAGGGCAACATCAACGAGATGATCCGCAACCTGCGCGAGACCACGGCGCGGAACGCGGAGCAGGACTGGCTGAAGACGAACCTCGCCAAGTTCACGCGGATGATGCAGGGGCAGAAGAACCTGCAGGCGGTGTCGCAGATGATCCTCTCGGAGCTCGCTCCGGTGGTCAACGCGGCGCACGGCGTGTTCTACACGATGGATTCGTCGAACAGCGAAGACCAGCGCCTGAAGCTGACCGCGACGTACGCGTTCCGCGAGCGGAAGCACCTGAACAAGGAGTTCCGGATCGGCGAGTCGCTGATCGGTCAGGCCGCATTCGAGAAGCAGCGCATCCTGATCACGAACGCGCCCGAGGACTACATCCAGATCAACTCCGGCCTCGGCGAAGCGAAGCCGCTGAACCTGGTCGTGCTGCCGATCGTCTTCGAGGGATCGGTGCTGGCGGTCATGGAACTGGCCAGCTTCACGAAATTCACCGAGACCTATCTCTCGCTGCTCGATCAGCTCACCGAGTCGATCGGCGTCGTGCTGAACACCATCCAGGCGAACATGCGGACGGAAGAGCTCCTGACGCAGTCGCAGTCGCTCGCCGAGGAACTGCAGGCGCAGCAGGAAGAGCTGACCGAGACCAACAAGCGCCTCGAGCAGCAGGCCAAGTCGCTCCAGACCTCGGAAGAGCTGCTCCGCCAGCAGCAGGAAGAGCTGCAGCAGACCAACGAGGAGCTGGAAGAGAAGGCCCGCCTCCTCACCGCGCAGAACGAGGAAGTCGAGCAGAAGAACCGCGAGGTCGAACAGGCCAAGCGGCAGCTGGAAGAGAAGGCCCGGCAGCTCGCGCTCACGTCGAAGTACAAGTCCGAGTTCCTCGCGAACATGTCGCACGAACTGCGCACGCCGCTCAACTCGCTGCTCATCCTCGCGAAGCTGCTCTCCGACAACCCCGAGGGGAACCTCACCGACAAGCAGGTCGACTTTGCGAAGACGATCCACGGCTCCGGCCAGGACCTGCTCACGCTCATCAACGACATCCTCGACCTGTCGAAGATCGAGAGCGGCATGATGACGGTCTCGCTGTCGGACGTGCCGTTCAAGGAGATCGCCGACCTCTCGGAGCGGACCTTCCGCCAGGTGGCAAACGACAAGGGGCTCAACTTCAACATCGAGCTCTCGCCGACGCTGCCGCGCACGATCCACACCGATCCGACGCGCGTGCAGCAGGTGCTCAAGAACCTCCTCGGCAACGCCTTCAAGTTCACCGAGAAGGGGAGCGTGACGCTCAAGCTGGATACCGCCACCGCGGGCTGGACGCCGGGTCACGACGTCCTGGACCGCGCGGCGGCGGTGATCGCGTTCAGCGTCGCGGATACCGGCATCGGCATCCCCACCGAGAAACAGCGCATCATCTTCGAGGCGTTCCAGCAGGCGGACGCGTCGACCACGCGGAAGTTCGGCGGCACCGGCCTCGGCCTGTCGATCAGCCGCGAGATCGCGCGCCTGCTCGGCGGTGAGATCCGGGTGGAGAGCGAGGCGGGCAACGGCTCGTCGTTCACTCTCTTCCTGCCGCAGACCTACGCGGCACCGATCCAGAAACGCGACAGGCGCGAGGAGCGGTTCAGCGAGATGTCGCCTGCGTCGCAGGAGCCGATGCACGCGCTGGTGCGTGAGGAGCGGGTCGACATCAACGGCGGCGAGCACCACGAGGAGCAGCAGAACCTGGTGGTGGTCGAGGAGCAGGTTCCGGACGACCGCGACAACATCGAGCCGGGCGACCGGACGGTGCTGATCGTCGAGGACGACGTCACCTTCGCGAGCATCCTGCTCGACATGGCCCACGACAAGGGCTTCAAGGGCATCGTGGCCACCCGCGGCGAGACTGCACTGCAGCTCGCGCCGCGCTTCCGTCCCGATGCGATCACGCTCGACATCGCGCTGCCCGACATGGAAGGGTGGACGGTGCTCGATCGCCTCAAGCACGACCGCGTCACGCGCCACATCCCGGTACACATCATCTCCGGCGATGAGGAGACGGCGCGTGGCCTCCGCCTCGGTGCGTTCGCACAGATGCAGAAGCCGGTGGCCAAGGAGTCGCTGGATGAAGCATTCGCCAAAATCCGAGGCTTCGTGGAGCGGCAGAACAAGTCCCTCCTGGTGGTCGAGGACAACGAGCAGCAGCGTCAGGCCATCGTCGAGCTGATCGGCGACGACGACGTCGAGATCACGGCCGTCGGTACCGGGGAGGAAGCGCTGAACGTGCTTCGCGAGCGGACCTTCGACTGCATGGTCCTCGACCTCGGACTGCCGGACATGAGCGGGTTCGATTTCCTGAACCGGATGAAGAACGAGTTGCAGGTGACGGACGTGCCGGTGGTGGTCTACACGGGGCGCGATCTGTCGCGGAAGGAAGAGGCGGACCTCAAGCGGATGGCCGACGCGATCATCGTCAAGGACGTCCGCTCGCCGGACCGCCTGCTCGACGAGACCGCGCTGTTCCTGCACCGCGTCGAGGAGAACCTGCCGGAGCAGAAGCGGAAGATGCTCGAGCAGCTGCACGAGTCGGATCCCGTGCTGGCAGGGAAGAAGGCGCTCATCGTGGACGACGACATGCGCAACATCTACGCTCTGACGTCGCTGCTGGAGCGCCACAAGATGAAGGTGCTGTACGCGGAGAGCGGTGCGGAAGGCATCGACATCCTGAGGAACACACCGGACCTCGACGTGGTGCTGATGGACGTGATGATGCCGGAGATGGACGGCTACGAGGCGATGCGTCGCATCCGGGCCATCGACGAGTACAAGAACCTCCCGATGATCGCCCTGACCGCGAAAGCGATGAAAGGCGACCGCGAGAAGTGCATGGAAGCCGGCGCGAGCGACTACATCACCAAGCCGATCGACGCGCAGCAGCTGGTTTCGTTGCTGCGAGTCTGGTTGTACAGGTAACTGGCGTTAGGCGTTGGGCGTTAGGCTTTCGGGGTGTCTTGCCTCCGGGCGAGGCACCCCAAGCGCCCAAAGCCTAAAGCCCAAAGCCGCGCGCCGCCGAGCGGCGCGCCGTTTGCTCTTAAGGTCAGCAGTAACGAATGTCTAACCAGCCGGCAGCCCTCATCGACGAACAGGCCCGCGCCGACCTCGAACAGATCGAGATCGGCCTCCTGACGGAGGGGATCTACCAGCACTACGGCTTCGATTTTCGCGACTACTCGCTGCCCTCGCTGCGGCGGCGGATCTGGAAGCGGGTGTATGCCGAGGGGCTGAGCACCGTCTCCGGGCTCATCGAGAAGGTCCTGCACGACCCGCAGTCGATGGAGCGGTTGCTCCTCGACCTCTCGATCAACACCACCGCCATGTTCCGCGACCCCACGTTCTACCTGGCGTTCCGCCAGAAGGTCGTGCCGCTGCTCCGCACCTATCCCTTCGTCCGCATCTGGCACGCCGGCTGTTCGACGGGCGAAGAGGTCTACTCGATGGCCATCCTCCTCCAGGAAGAGGGCCTCTACGACCGCTGCCGGATCTACGCGACCGACATCAACGAGGCGGTCCTGCAGAAAGCGAAGTCGGGCATTTTTCCGCTCTCGACCATGCAGGAGAACACCTCGAACTACATCACCGCCGGCGGCAGCGGCACGTTCTCCGACTACTACACGGCCCGCTACGACTACGCGATCTTCCGGCCGTCGCTGCGCGAGAACGTCGTTTTCGCGCAGCACAACCTCGTCACCGACGCCTCGTTCAATCACTTCAACGTCATCTTCTGTAGGAATGTCCTGATCTACTTCAACAACGCGCTGCAGGAGCGGGTGCAGCAGCTCTTCCTGCAGTCGATGGAGATGTTCGGCATCCTCGGGCTCGGCAAGAAGGAGTCGATCAAGTTCACGAACGTGGCCGACGACTACGAGGTCGTGGATGTCGAAGAGCGGCTGTACAGGAGAGTCAGGTGATGACTCCCGAGAAGAAGACACTGCCGCCGCTGCCGCCGGGAATCCGCTCCTGGACCGACGGCCGGGTGCTGAAGGAGGCGCAGCGCGGGTATCAGCTCGTCACGATCGGCTGCTCGATGGGCGGGATGCAGGCTCTGCAGACGATCTTCGAGACGCTCCCGGGCGACTTTCCGCTGCCGATCGCGGTCGTGCAGCATCGTTACAAGACGTCGAACGAAGGGCTGCCGCAGTTCCTGCGGCGCCACACGAAGCTGATGGTGGTCGACACCACGGACAAGGAGTGGATCAAACCGGGGACCGTGTATCTCGCTCCCGCGAACTATCATTTACTGGTCGAACGTGGAGAGCTCAGCCTCTCGGTGGACGAGAAGGTCGAATATTCGCGCCCGTCGATCGACGTCATGTTCGAGTCCGCGGCGGATGCGTACGGCAGCGGGGTGATCGGCGTCGTGCTGACCGGCGCCAACAGCGACGGCGCGCGTGGCGCCGTCAGGATCAAGAAGCGAGGAGGGTTCGTGATCGCGCAGGACCCTAAGACTGCTGAGTCGCCGGTGATGCCGCAGGCGGCCGTCGACGCGACGCGCGTGGATCGAATTTTGCCTCTTGAACGCATCGGGCCGTTTCTTGTCGAGCTGTGCAGAGGCAGCAAATTCAATGGGTGACCGCGTCAACATTCTGCTGGTCGACGACCAGCCGAACAACCTGCTTGCCCTCGAGTCGATCCTCGGGGACATGGAGGCGAACCTCGTCACCGCGCAATCGGGCTCGGCGGCGCTGCGCGAGCTCCTGCACATGGACTTCGCGGTCATCCTGCTCGACGTGCAGATGCCGGATCTCGACGGCTTCGAGACCGCGACGCTCATCCGGCAGCGCGACCGCTCCAAAGACACGCCGATCATCTTCCTGACCGCGCTCTCCCGCAGCGAGACGAACGTGTTCCGCGGCTACGAGCTGGGCGCGGTGGACTACATCTTCAAGCCGTTCCATCCGGAGATCCTCCGGTCGAAGGTGGCTGTGTTCGTCGAGCTGTTCCGGCAGCGCGAGGCGTTCAAGCGCCAGGCGCACGAGCTCGCGCGCGTGGTCAAGCAGAACGAGCTGATCCTCAACGCGGCGGCGGAAGGGGTGTTCGGCGTGAACCTCGAAGGGGGAACGACGTTCGTCAATCCGGCGGCCGCGCGGATGATCGGACGGAAGGCGGCTGAAGTCGCCGGGACGGACATGCACTCGGCGGTGCATCCGGTCTTCCCGGGCGTGTTGACCTGTCACGTGGAGACCTGCAAGCTCTACGCGGTCGTGCACGGCGAGCCGGCGTACGACGAGATCGAGGACACGTTCTTCCGCTCGGACGGGAAGAGCTTCCCGGTCGAGTTCTGCGCCTCGCCGATGCGCGACATGGACGGCGAGCTGCTCGGCTCCGTGATCACGTTCCGCGACATCACCGAGCGCCGCGCTGCCGCACTGGCCGCGGAAGCGGAACGCCGCTATCACGAGGCGGAGGCGCAGAACCGCGCCAAGGACAACTTCCTGGCCACGCTGTCGCACGAGCTGCGCACGCCGATGACGTCGATCCTGGGGTGGGTGCAGTTCCTCCGCAGCGGCCATTTCGATGACAGCGAGCTGGAAGAAGCGCTGCGCACGATCGAGTCGAGCGCCCGCCTGCAGGCGCGCCTGATCGACGACATGCTCGACGTCTCGCGCATGATCCTCGGCAAGTTCCAGGTGGACCTCAAGCCGACCCGTCTCTCCGAGATCGTGGAAGCGGCGCTGACGACGGCGCGTCCGATGGCCGCGGACAACGAGGTGCAACTGACCTGGACGCTCGACGATCACGGCGCGCTGGTCGACGCCGACGCGAGCCGCATCCAGCAGGTGATCCAGAACCTGCTCTCGAACGCGATCAAGTTCACCCCCTCCGGCAAGCACGTCGACCTGCGGCTCGACCGCGTCGACGGCATGCTGCGCATCCGCGTCAAGGATGAGGGGGAGGGGATCGAGCCGGCGTTCCTCCCGTACGTCTTCGATCGCCTCCGCCAGGCGGAAGGTTCGAACAAGCGCAGCGGCCTGGGCCTCGGCCTGGCCATCGCCCGCCACATCGTCGAGCTCCACCACGGCGAAATCTTCGCCGCCAGCGACGGCCCCGGCCACGGCGCCAGCTTCACCGTCACCCTCCCCGCCCGCGCCGACGACCAGGACGAGCACGTCCGCGTGGAGCAGAACCACAACGCGGCGCCGTTACACGCGTAGGGCAGAAATCACCAGACGGCACGCCCGTGGCCTGTGGCACGGCCCCTCACCCGGCCGTTGGCCACCCTCTCCCCGCTCGACGCGGGGAGAGGGGCTACTAACGTTCACTCTCGCGAGAGGGATAGTTAGTAGCCCTTCTCCCCTGCAAGGGGAGAAGGTGCCCGAAGGGCGGATGAGGGGTCGCGCCACAGGCGATACGCGCGATTTCCAGATTACTTCTGCCGGATCAACACCCACCCCGCGATCGGCGCCAAAAGCACCCAGGTCGCCAGTGCCAGGAGCAGGGGCGTGCTGACGCGCACCGTGTCGATGACGTGGCGGACGGAGACGGCGAGGTCGGTGCCGAAGTACGAGATCACGAGCGTGATGGCGATGATGAGCGTCGCGGCCTGGCCGATCAGGAGGGAGCGGCGGGCGGTGGCCTGGGCTTCGTGGCGGTGGCGGACGCGCATGCGCCACCACATCGTGCCGGCGGAGGGGATCGGGGCTTCCATCATGGCGGCGGCGCGGTCGTCGAGGAGGGCGCCGGCTACGGCGCGCAGCTCGGTGCAGGAGGGGCAGGAGGCGAGGTGCGTCTCGAGCTCCGCCCCGACGAACGCTCTTCCGAGCGCGTCGAGCAGCTCTTCTTCACGAGGGCAACGGTCGGTGGTCATCGGCGAGCCTCCTGCGGGACCGCCGTGAGGAGGTCGGCCATCTTCCGGCGCGCGCGGAGGAGCAGCGTACGGATGCTCACCGCGCGGAGGCCGAGGATCCCGGCGATCTCTTCGTGCGACGCGCCCTGCGCGTAGGCGAGCCAGAGCAGCTCGCGCTGCACCGGCTCGAGTTTGTTCATCGCCCGTGCGAGATCCGTGCGCACCTCGGCCTGCCGTTCCGGCGTCGGGCCGTGGCTGACCGGGAGCGTGCCGCCGGCCGATTCTTCTTCCAGCGGGACGTCCTCGTGATGCTTCGCACGGCGTGCCGCGTCCCGGACGAGGTTCGTGGCGATCTGGAAGAGCGAGTTGCGGCGGTGTGTCTCATCCTCGTGCCGCGCGCCGGCGCGGTAGAAGCGGTAGTACGCCTCCTGCAGGATGTCGTCCGCCTGCTGGCGGTCGCCGGTGATGCGCGAGAGGTAGGACCAGAGAGGCCGGGCGGTCCGTTCGTAGAACGCGCGAAACTCCTCCTCGTCCATCATGGAGCGGGAGTTGTCGAGCTCGCGGCTCTCCACCATCGCATTCGGGAGCAGGAAGGCGAAGCGCATCTCATCGATCATCTCACGAACCCTCCCGGCCCCGGCTCGGACGCGCCCGGCGACGAGGGCCAGAGGCCCAGGCGGCGGGAGAGGAGTAGCGTGACGGCGGCGGAGCCGATGAAGCCGAGGCCGATGCAGAGGGCGATCGCACCGAGCGCGAAGAGGTCGCCGCTGTCCGTGAACCGGAGACTGACCAGGAGCAGACCCACTCCAAGGGCGCAGGTGATCACGCCGAGCTGGACGGACCAGATCACGCGGGTCAGCGGGACGTTCTGCGTGGCCGGGGGCTCGGGACGGAGCGGAATGGGAGCGGATTCGAGGTACTTCGTCCCGGCGGGGCTCTTGACGTACTCGAGCAGCTCGGCGCTCGACCCGAAGCGGTCGAGGATCTTGTTGTGGACCTCGTTCTGCGTCCTCGTGAGCCGGTTCCAGCGTTTCTGCTCGATGATCGTCCGCACGATCCAGCCGAGGGCGAACGTGATCAGGACGAAGGCGAAGAGGGTGACGAGCGGCTCCACGATGTCAGGGCCGTGATGGCTGGTGCGGCCGCCGTACTCCGCGAGATAGAAGCTCGGCTGCAAGCCGACCTCCGGGTGTGCCTTGACGAAGCGGGCCAGCTCCGGCTGTCCCGCGAGGAACTCCTCGTTCGACAGGAGGGCCGGCTCGAGGACGAGCAGCGTCGTGAGCTCCTCGGCGTTCCGGCTCAGGAGCGAGGTGAACTGGTTGCGTGTCTCGTAATTCGTCTGCCGCCGCGGGGTCTCTTCGCCTTCTGCCGTGCCCGTGGTGTCGGTGGCGGTGGCGTCGGTGGACGCGGTATCGCTGGCGGTAGTCTCGGTCGCCGCCTGCGGGCGGGCAGCATCGGATGTGTTCGTGGACGTCTCGGCCTCCTGAGCGGACAGCACGCCGGGGACGGCGAGCACCAGCATCAGGACGAGGACCATTCGGGTGGCGAGGTGCATGACTGCGATCTCCTTTGCCGGTGAATACGCACGGCGGAGGAAGATGTGTACAGGCGTGCTCCCGAATCACAAACAACCGACAACTCCTCCCACCCCGCGGCGGCGGAGACCGCCGCGGGGATCGAAGGTGTACGGCGGGCGACGCCTAGCTGTCGCTGCCCGCGGCCGGGATGCCGCTGGTCAAGGTGCTGCCTTCCGGAGCCGGGAGAGGGACGGATAGGGTGCTGTTGAGCATCGGCCCGATGAAGCGGTTGTAAAGACGCTTGATCAGGGCGACGGCGCCGTTCTCACGCGCCTGCGGAGCCGAGGCAACTGGCTGCGTCGACTGTGCGGGACGGGCGTTGACCGGCACCGTGGTGAGGCTGATGGCGGCGACGGTGGCCGCGGTGATTACGAGGGACTTGATGGACGAAGAGCGCATGGTTCCTCCTTGCTTGTTCCTTGGTTGCTCGTTTCAGTTGCTCAGCGGTGTCCCGCTGGAAGTGCGTGACAGGTGGGATGGGGAAGGGGACGCGACTACTCTCCCATTCCGCCGGGGGGCAGGGCGAACAAGCGGGGCTGCTCGTTAGGAAGCTCACGCAGGAATGCGTGCACATGACGAACAAGACCGGGCGTGGCCTGACCGATCGCCACCGCCTCGCGCAGAAAGGACAGGGCAGTCAACGCGCGGGAGGCCATGCCGGCTCGGGTGAACTGGTTGATGACGTCGCGGCAGATCGCCGGCACTTCGTCGACCGTACCGGTGAGCAACAATGCCTCGGCCAGTTCCAGCGCCGCGAGGCCGGCGTCGGAGATCATGTCGAACTGCTCGAACTCGCGCCACGTGGCACGGAGGATCGGGATTGCCTCGCGCGCTTTTCCGGCGGCGACGAGCGTGCGGCCGAGCACCCAGCGGCTGCGCGTGCGCTCGGTCTCCATCCCCAGCATCTCGAACATGACGATGCAGCGCGGCGCGTACTCCGCGGCGCGCTCGGGCTGGCCGAGCTCCGCATAGCAGTTCGCGATGTTGCTCATGACGGCGACCGCGTTGCGCTCGTCGAGTCCCGGATGGCCCTCGATGGCGAGGAACACCTGCAGCGCCTCGTCGATCGAGCCGCGGTCGAACAGGATCGCAGCCTCGAAGACCCGGGCGTTGGCGTAGCGGGTCTGGTCGCCGAAGCGGAGGAACGTTTCCGCTGCTTCGCGCACCAGGGGCACCGCTTCCTCGGTCCGGTCGATGTTGCGGAGGATGTTCGCTTTCACGGTCGCGACGCGCGCCAGGTCGTACTCCGGCAGGGGAGCCTGCTCGAAGAGTCGGCGGGCGCGGTCGACGAAGTCGAGGGCCTCGCGGTGACGGCCCATGAACGAGAGCACGTACGCATGATCGCTATGACCCTGCGCGCGAAGTTTGAGGACGTAGTCACACGGATACTCGGCGATGTCGAGCATGTTCGCGACCTGGATCGCGAGGGCTGTCACCTGCAGGGCATTCGCGGGTGCGTTGTGGACGATCTGGCGCCAGCGGGTGAGGAGCTGCCGTGCCACACCGGCGGTGCATGCGGCCGGCGTGTTGCGGAGGCGTTGCACCCACCAGTTGGAAGGACCGGCGAGGAGCTCGTCGCAGATCGCCACCGCCTCCTCTTCCTCGCGCCGGGCGCGCTCGGCGAACGCGGCGACATTCACCACGAACTGCCGGGGCGGCGGTGCGGGGGCGTTCTCCCAGACGTCGTTCGCCGCGAGCTCCGCGATCATCGCGCGATGATCGCCGACTTCACTCGAACAGACGTCACACCCGGTCACGTGCGACTCGATGTCGCCCGCGATCGGGGAGGTGCCTTCCACGTATTCGAACAGCGCTTCTTCGTCGTAGTGCGTCATAGCAACCGGATTTACGTGCGGCAAGATAGCACGCATGAAGGGTGCTTGTCAGCATGGAACGCATACTTTTCTGGATTTTCAGCCTTCCATGTGCGTGTCCAGACTACCAGCAACCAGCACCGACGGTCAGGCGGCCGGGGGGGTTGGGACGCCCTCGCGTGGCTGGGGAGGGAGGATTCGAACCTCCGAATGGCGGCTCCAAAGGCCGCTGCCTTACCACTTGGCGACTCCCCAATACTCTCTTGCGGACTGTGCGGGAAAGCCCTACAACGCCGCGCGAGGACCGCGCATGCCGGGGAGACGAATTCTAGCAGAAGCGGCACGTCCTGTGCTCGGCCCGCCGTGAGGGTCAGATGAAAGAACAGCTCGTGGCCGCGTCTGGGGACGTCTTCCGCAAGATCGTTGCCGATGCGAAGGATTTCGCCATCCTGCTCCTCGACGAGGGGGGCCACGTGGAGATGTGGAACTCCGGCGCGGAACAGATCTTCGGCTTCCGCGAGGAGGAGGTGCTCGGGCGGCACTTCTCCTTCCTCTTCGTCGAGACCGACCGCGCGATCGACGCCCCGCGGAAGGAGCTCGAGCTCGCACGCCGCGAGGGGAGGGCGGACGACACCCGGTGGCACAACCACAAGAACGGCGGCGCGGTGTTCGTGGACGGCGTCACGATGCCGTTGCTGGACGAAGCAGGCGTCCTGCGCGGCTTCTCGAAATTCACCCGCGACATCACCGACCGCCATACCGCCGAGCGCCGGCTCGCGACGCAGCTCGCGCTCACGAACCTCCTCGGCCATGAACGCTCCCTCGAGGAGGCGGCGCGCGACATCATGCGCACCATCTGCGAGAACCTCGGCTGGGATATCGGTGCGCTGTGGGAGAGGCAAGGCGACGCCCTCGTCTGCGTCGAGTACTGGCACTGCGCCGAGATCGACGGGGCGGCTGCCGCTGAGCTCTGCAGCGGAAGCCTCGAGCGCGGCGTCGGCCTGCTCGGGCAGGTGTGGGAGGCGCGCGAGGCGCTATGGGTGCCGGACTTCCGCGACCCGGATCGCTATCCTCGCGCGGTAGCGGCGGCGCGAGCGGGAGTGCGGTCGGCGTTCGCGTTTCCGATCATCACGGCCGGCCACTTTGCCGGCGCGATGGAGTTCTTCAGCCGCACGTCGCGCGAGCCGGAGCAGGCATTGATTCCGGTGATGACGCTGATCGGTGCGCAGATCGGCGACTTCATCGAGCGCCGCCGCACGCTGCAGGCGATGCGCGACAGCGAGCAGCGCTTTCGCCTGATCACGGAGACGGCCCAGGACGCGATCTTCACGATCGACGAAGAGAGCACGATCACGTTCTGCAATCCAGCCGTCGAACGGCTCTTCGGCTACGCGCCGCAGGAGCTGATCGGGCGGCCGCTCGCGACGCTGATCCCGCAGCGGCTGCGCGAATCGCATCGTCGCGGCGTCGAGCGCTTCCTGCGCACCGGCGAGCGGACGATTCCGTGGACCGGGATCGAGCTCCCCGCTCTGCACAAGGACGGGCACGAGTTTCCGTGCGAGATCTCGTTCGGCGAGTGGACGGATGGCGGGCAGACGATCTTCACGGGACTGGCGCGCGACGTCACGGAGCGGAAGCGCGCCCTGGAGGACGAGCGGCGCGCCCGCGCGGAAGCGGAATCGGTCCGCGAGCAGCTCGAGCGGCGCGCGGAGGAGGAGTCGGCGTTCCGCCATCTCGCCAGCGCGCTGGCGGGTGCGGTCGAGATGACCGAGGTGCTGTACGAGATCACGAACCGCGCGACGCACGTGACCCGTGCGGATGGTGTCTACGTCGAGCGCATCATCTCGCCGGGCGGCGTGACACAGGTCGAAGTCGTCGCCGCGGCGGGGCGAGGCGCGCCGCCGCGGGGGTTGAGGGTGGCGTTCCCCGGGTCGATGACCGACGAGATCGTGCAGAACAACAGGCCGGTGATCCTGGCGAGCATGGACAGCTTCGGCAGGAACATGGCGCCGTATCTCTCCGATACCTGTCCCGACTGCGAGGTGCTGGTCACCCCGCTCATCGCCGACGATGAGCCGCTCGGTGCGCTGGTGCTGCTCAACAGCCACGCGTCGGGACGCCACTTCCGCGACGGCGACGTGATCCGCGCCCGAACGCTGGGCGACCTGACGTCTCTGGCTTTGCGGCGCGTTCACCTGATGGAACAGGAGAGGGAAGCGAAGGAACGAGCCGAAGCGGCGGTGCGCGTGCGCGACGAGACGCTCGGGATCGTGTCGCACGATCTGCGCAACCCGCTGACGAAGATCGCGCTCAGCGCCGACCTGCTGGTCGGCGCCGGCGCGAACGAGCAGCCGGAGCTCGTCGAGACCATCCGCTCCTCGGCGCGGCAGATGGAGCGCCTGATCCAGGACCTGCTCGACGTGGCGCGGATGGAGAGCGGGAACCTCTCGATCGCGCGCGAGGTCATCGATCCGGAGCCGATCCTCCGCGAGATGTGCGATTCGAACGAGCCGCTTGCGCGGCAGAAGAACCAGCGCATCGTTTGCCTGGTCGAGGGCCCGTTGCCGCGCGTCTGCGGCGATCGCGATCGCGTCGAGCAGGTGTTCGGGAACCTGATCGGGAACGCGATGAAGTTCACCCCGGAACGCGGCGCGATCACGATCGAAGCGCATCCGGACGCGGACGCGGTCCGCTTCATCGTCCGGGACAGCGGTCCGGGCATCCCGGCGGCCGACCTGAAGAAAGTGTTCACCCCCTACTGGCAGGCCAAGAAGACCGCCCACATGGGCGCCGGCCTCGGCCTGGCCATCGTGCGCGGCATCGTCGAAGCGCACGGCGGGAAGGTGTGGGCGGAGAACGCCCCCGGCGGCGGCGCGAAGTTCACGTTCACGATTCCGGTGGCGTGAGTGAGCGCCCGCCTACTGCGCGTTCATCTCTCCCAGTTGCACCCGCACCTGCAGGCGCTCGTTGCCGCGGATGACGGTCAGGGTCACGGTGTCTCCGGGACGGTGGGCGCGCAGGAGGCGGAGGAGGTCGTTGCCGTCGCGGACCACGTCGCCGTTCACGGCGGTGATGAAGTCGCGCTCGCGGAGGCCGGCGCGTTCGGCGGGGGAGTTGCGCCGGACGCGGACGACGATTGCGGCTTCCTCGACCGGCAGGCCGAAGTGGCGGGAGATGTCGCGTGTGATGTCGCGCGTGTCGACGCCGAGCATCGCCCGGCGTACGCGGCCGGTGGTGACGATCTGCTGCATCACGTCGGTGGCGACGTTGATCGGGATGGCGAAGCCGAGGCCGGTCGTGCCGGCGAGGATGGCGGTGTTGATGCCGATCACGCGCCCCGACGAATCGAGGAGCGGACCGCCGGAATTGCCGGGATTGATCGCGGCGTCGGTCTGAATGAGCCCGGAGGCGATCCCGATGCCGCGCGGGTCGCGATTGATCGCCGAGACGACGCCGCGCGTGACGGTACGCTCGAGCCCGAGGGGATTGCCGATGGCGATGGCGAGCTGGCCGACCTCCAGGCGATCAGAGTCGCCGAGCGGCGCGGCCGGCAGGTTGCCGGCATTGACGCGCACGATCGCGGTGTCGAGCTGCGTGTCGCGGCCGAGGACCGTGCCGGTGAGCGTGCGGCCGTCGGCGGTCGTCACCTCGACCGTACGCGCGTTGCCGACCACGTGAGCGTTCGTGATGATGATCCCGTCCGCGCGGACGATCACGCCGGAGCCCGAACCGCCGCTGCGGCTGATGCCGACCACCGCCGGCGTGGCCGTGCGCGCGACGCGGATGATGGTTTCTTCTTCGCTGGTGCGCTGCGCCTGGATTTGCGGGACGAGTAAAAGAAAGGAGAGGACGAGCGAGGCGGACTTCATAGGGCGGGGCGGAGCACGCACCGTACCTACTTCTCTTTTGCGATGCCTCCCAGTTTCGCTTCTGTTGCACGAATGTAGTCGGCGGGAGACAACAGGAGTTGCGCGCCGCGCAAGCCGGAGGAGACGGAGATGACGTCGAACAGCTCGAGCGTCTCGTCGGCAAAGACCGGATAGCTCTTCTTGGCCGCGAGCGCGGTGACGCCGCCGCGGACGTACCCGGTGAGCGGCTGGACCTCCTTCAGAGCCACCGTGTCGATCTTCTTGTCCCCCGTGAGCTGCGCCAGCGCCTTCAGGTCGAGCTGCTGATCGCCCGGAACGACCGCGAAGCAGACGCCATGCTTGTCCCCGCGCGCGACGAGGGTCTTGAACACCTGCTCGGGCGGCAGCCCCACCTTCCGCGCAACGCTCTCAGCCGCCAGATCGTCGGGATCCACCTCGTACTCGCGCACTTCGTACGCGATGCCGAGGGAGTCGAGAAGGCGGGCGGCGTTGGTTTTCATCGGGGGAGGTAGAGTAGCAACGTTCCTCTTCGCGCTTGCAGAGCAGGCCGGACAACGATCTTTCGTGAACCGTGACGGATATCGCAGCCATATGGAGGCCTCCGAACGTAGATTTGAAATTCGTGCGAAGGAATGACTCCGCAGCGATGTCCCGTTACGCCGAATAACTCATCGGAGGCTGGCTAGTGAACAAAAACTTGGTGTACGGGCTGACGTGTGTCTTGATGATGCTGGCGGGCGCGACCGCTCATGCCACCACCATCGTCCTTCCGGCGGACGAACAGCTCATCGCCAAGTCGCCCGTGATCCTCGAGGGAACGGTCGTTTCCACGACGCCGGTCGACCGCAACGGTGCGATCTGGACCGAGACGGCGATCGAGGTCTCGCGCAACATCAAGGGACGCACCGAGCAGACGATCACCGTCCACGAGATCGGCGGCGTGCTCGACGGCCGGGCCACGAAGATCTACGGCACCGCCGAGTTCAAGTCCGGCGAGCGGGTGCTCCTCTTTCTCGACGAGACCCAGTACGGCCTGCGGACGGTCGACATGTTCGTCGGCAAGCTCACCGAGGCGAAGATGGGGAACGGACGGCGCCTCTGGCTCCGCAACGATTTCGAACAGGACGCGACGCTGCTCGACGCCGAGCTCCGTCCGCTCGCGTCGAAGAACGTGCAGCGCGACGCCGAGCGGTTCGAGACCTTCGTCACCGAGCGTGTGGCCGGACGTCCGGGCACGAAGAACTACGGTGTCCAGAACCCGGTCCTCGCGCGCCAGCAGTCGACCGGAGAGCGCGGCGGTGTCACCTCCGACTTCACGCTCATCGACGAGCCGACCGTCTATCGCTGGTTCCGTTTCGCGAGCGGGCAGGCAACGGCGTGGGTCAGCAGCGGCACGCAGCCCGGCTATTCGAACGGCGGCGTGAGCGAGTTGCAGACCGCCATGGCCTCGTGGAACAACTACACCGCGGCGAAGATCATCTACACCTACAACGGCACGCGCAGCGGCTCGCTGGGCGGCCTGAATGCGCCGAACGGCGCGAACGAGGTGCTGTTCAACGATCCGCTCGGCGAGATCACCGGCAGCTGGAACAAGTCCACCGGCGGCGTGGTCGGCATCGGCGGCTTCAACGCCATCGCGAACAGCCCGCTCACCTGGGACGCTCCGTTCACGGCCGACGAGGATCATCCCGCCGGAGCGGTGACGGCCTGGAACATCACGGAGGGAAACCTCACCATCCAGGACAACGTCTCGCCCGCGAACGGCATCCCGAGCAGCCGGCTGGCGGAGATCGTAGCTCACGAGTTCGGCCATACCCTCGGCTTCGGCCACTCCTCGGATCAGGGTGCGCTGATGTACTTCTCGGTCACCGGCGCCGGGCCGTCGCTCCGCGCCGACGACAAGCTCGCGGCGCGCTGGCTCTATCCGAGCGGTGACGGCGGCGGCGAGCCGGGTGGCAGCGCGCCGGCCGCGCCGACGAACCTGGCCGTGACCGGCGTCTCGGGCAGCAACGCGAACATCTCGTGGCAGGACAACTCGTCCAATGAGGACGGCTTCACGATCTTCACCGACGGCCAGAGCATCGGCAACGTCGGGGCGAACACCACCTCCGCGCAGATCACCGGCTTCAGCAGCGGCCAGCATTCGATCCACGTGGTCGCCTACAACGGCAGCGGCTCCTCGGCGGCGTCGAACACGGTCAACGTGTCGATCAACCAGCCGGCGGTGGCGTCGTTCACCGTCGCGCCGGAGGCCGGCAATGTCGGGACGCCCTTCCAGTTCCGCAGCACCTCCACCGGCTCGATCGCGTCGCTGTCGTGGGACTTCGGCGACGGCAGCACGGCCGGTAACGTCTCCGAGCCGGCCCACACCTACATCTCGCCGCGGCAGTACACCGTCACGCTGAGCGTGCGCGGCACCAACGGGAACCTGTCGACCGCGACGAAGCTGATCAACGTCAGCGGGCCGCTGGTGGCGTCGTACGTCTACACGCCCGCGAATCCGCGCGTGAACGAGAGCATCGCCTTCGCAGACCAGTCGAGCGGCGCGCCGACGGCGTGGCTGTGGACGTTCGGCGACGGCACGAGCTCGGTCGACCAGAACCCCTCCAAGCATTACGCGGTGGCCGGCGACTATCCGGTCTCGCTGACGATCTACCGCAACAACGAGTCGGCTACCGGGACGCGCGTGGTCACGGTTTCGTCCGGGGTTCCGGCGACGCCGACCGTCGTCGCGGCGTTCGACATGTCGACGTCGAACGCGGCGGCGGGGGCGAGCGTCGTCTTCACCGACCGCTCTGCCGGCTCGCCGACCGCCTGGGTGTGGTCGTTCGGCGACGGCGGCACTTCGAGCCTCCAGAATCCGGTGCACGCCTACGCGGCGCCGGGCACGTATCTCGTGACGCTGACCGCCTCGAACGCGAGCACCACCGGCATCACCACGAAGAACATCTCGGTCACGACCATCGCCGCCTACCGCACGCTCGTCTCGGTGGCCGCGCAGACGCCGGGCGCCGGCAACACGTCGTGGCGCACGGAGCTGAACGTCTTCAACGCCGGCTCGCAGGCCGCCTCGATCGTCCTGGCGTACATCCCGAGCGGCGGCGGCAACGCCATCACGCGCTCGCTGGTCCTCGGGCCGAACCAGTCGAAGACGTACGCGAACTCGCTCCTCGATCTCTTCGACATCCCGAGCGGTGCCGGTGCGCTCACGCTCGACGCGACGAGCGCCGGCGGCAGCGCCGACCTGCGCGTCACGAGCCGTACCTTCACGACCGGTCCGGACGGCACGTACGGCCAGGCGGTTCCGGACGTGCGCCCGGATGAGCTGCAGCAGACGCTGTACGTCACCGGGATCACGGCCAATGACGCGTACCGCACGAACATCGGCCTCGTGAACCGCGAGAGCGCGCCGGTGAACGCGACCCTGACGCTCTACAACGCGATCGGCAACACGCTCGCGACGCGCAACGTGACGCTGGCCGCGGGCAGCTTCCAGCAGTCGGGACTGGCCGCGTACTTTCCGGTCGTCGAAGGGGGCTCGTACGACGTGCTGACGATGAAGATCGTCGCCGCGTCGCCGAGCGCCGTCAGCGGGTACGCCTCCGTGGTGAACAACCGCACGCAGGACCCGATCTACATCCAGGCCGTGCCGTCGTCCCCCGCCAACACGATGGTGGTGCCGGTGGTCGGACGCGCGCCGGGTGCGAACGGCACGTTCTGGCGCAGCGACGTGACGCTGTTCAATCCGTCGGCCGCGAACCTGACGGTGTCACTCCGCTACAACAACGCCACGCAGCAGCTCCTCCTCGGCGGCACCGACACGGTCGTGCTGGCGGACGTGCTGTCGCGCTTCGGCCAGACCGCGGGCGCCGGTACGCTGCAGATGTCGTGGACGGGCTCCGCGCCGGTGGTCACGAGCCGCACGTACACCAGCGTCGAGAGCGGTGGCACGTACGGCCAGTCGATCGATCCGGTGGCGGCCTTCGCCCCGCGGATGTTCGTCCCCGGCCTGCGCCACGACGACGAGTTCCGCACGAACATCGGCGTCCTGAACGGCGGCAACGAGACCGAGAACATCACCGTGACGCTGCTCTCCCCCTTCGGCACCGAGCTCGGACGGACCACCATCACCCTCACGCCGGGCCTGCAGGTGCAGTACGGCGTGACCGCCCTCTTCCCGAACGCCGCCGTCGGCGGAGGCTTCACCCTGCACGCCGAGGGAGACGCGAACGCACAGCTGTTCGCATACGGGTCGATGGTGGACAACAAGTCGGGGGATCCGGTGTTCTTCGCGGGGCGTTGACGGCTGCGCCGAGGTGTCGGGTGTCTGAGGTGTTTCGCCTGGACGAAATGCCGCGCTATTCGCACGAGCGCTAATCATGGTCCTGGTGAGAAACCCCAGACACCTGAAACCCGACACCAACGCGAAGCGTCAACCGTTGGCGATCACCGCGTCGTACACGATCTGCGACCAGGTCTCCATCGCCTCGCGGTGCTGTGCGAGCTCTTCGCGGGGAACCCAGCGGCCGGTCATTTTCTCGGTCTCGCGTACGGTGACGTTCAAATCGAATGCGTCGAGGATGTAGACGGCGCCGAGGTGGACGCGGCCGACGTCGGTGGTGTCGTCGTTGAGGATGCCGGTGAAGGAGAGGTCGTAGTCCCCCTCGACGTTCACCTCTTCCTCGAGCTCCTTGCGCAGGCCGTCGAGGAGCTCCGGGGTGTCGGGGTTGATATGGCCGCCGATGCCGAGGGAGAGCTTGTGGTGCAGGCGGGCCTCGGTCTGCTTCTGCGTGCGCTGCAGCAGAAAGTACGATTGCTCGTGGCGGATCAGCACGTAGGGGATGATCTGCTTGTACTGCGGCGAGAGCTCGGCGGTCGGGCGGTCGAGGAAGAAGTGCCGCTCGACGATGATGTCGAGCACCTGGTCGGTCTCCTCCTGCACCAGCCCGCGCTCCACGAGAAACGAGGCCAGCGCCTCGCGCTCCACCACCATCACCTGTTCGGTCATCGAAAGAACTCCAGCACCGCGTCGTGCACCAGGCCGTTGGTCGAGAGCGCGCTGCCGCCGTCGTAGCGCGGGTTGCCGCGCATGTCGGTGAAGCGCCCGCCCGCTTCCTCGACGATGATCTGCACCGCGGCCATGTCCCACGGTGCCACCGCCGGCTCGAGCGCGATCTCGACCGCACCTTCGGCCACGAGCATGTGCGCCCAGAAGTCGCCGAAGCCGCGCGCGCGGACGCAGCGCCGCAGCAGGGACAGGAATCGCACCGTGCCGCCGTGCTGGTCGAAGTCGGTGACGCTGTCGTAGGTGAGGTGCGACTCTTCGAGCCTGGCGAACTGCGAGACGCGTATTCGTTTTCCGTTACAGAACGCGCCTTCGCCGCGGGAAGCCCACCAGCGCCGGCCCAGCGCGGGCGCGGAGACGACACCCGCGGAGAGGCGGCCGTTCTCCTCGACGCCGATCAGCGTCGCGTAGACGGGGATGCCGCGCACGTAGTTCTTGGTCCCGTCGATCGGGTCGATGATCCAGCGGCGCGGGCCGGTGCCGGTGGTGCCGAACTCCTCGCCGAGGATGCTGTCGTCCGGCCGTTCGGTCTCCAGTCTTTCGCGGATCATCCGCTCGACCGCTTCGTCGGCCTCGGAGACCGGCGACATGTCGAGCTTCGTGCGCACGGCGAGCGTGGCGGACTGGAAGTGTTTCAGTGTGATCGCGTCGGCGGCATCGGCCAGCTCGAGCGCGAGTTGCAGGTCACCATTCATGAGGCCGCAAAACTATCACGTGATAAAACGCTGAGTCAGTGAAGAGAGTGCTGGCGATCCTGCTGCTCGCGTTTCCCCTCATGGCGCAGCAGCCCGTCCTCCGGTGGGGCGGGGACTCCGAGGGAGGGGCGCCGTTCGTCGAGGCCGACCCGAACGATCCGCAGAAGGTGGCAGGGTTCGATGTCGACGTGGCGGAGGAGATCGCGAAGGGGCTTGGACGGAAAGCGCGGTTCGTGCACGTGGCGTACGCGGCCATCGACCAGAGCGTGCAGCGCGGCGATTTCGACCTCGGCATGAGCGGCGTCGAAGACACGCCGGCGCGGCGGGCCGCGCTCGCGGCCACGATTCCGTACTACGTCTTCACCGAGGCGCTCACGGTGCGCGAGGCCGACCGTGCGCGCTTCGATGAGCTGGCGGACTTTCGCGGCCGCCGCGTGGGGACGCTCGGCGGGACGATCGCGTACGACATCCTGCTCGGGGCGGAGTCGAAGCACGGGTTGAAGGCAGTTTCGTACGACGACGACGTGCATCCGTACGAAGACCTCGCCTCCGGGCGCCTCGACGCGGTGCTGCTCGACAACATCATCGCGGCGCGGGCCATGAAGCGGACGCCGGGGCTCTACTCGCATTTCGACAAGCCGGTGGCGAAGGGGCACTACATCATCGTGCTCGCTCGCGAGCAGACCGCGCTGCGCGACCAGGTGAACGAGGTGCTGCGCGCTCGCATGCGGGACGGGACGCTGGAGCGGATCTATCGGAAGTGGGAGATCTGGGACGAGTTCCAGCAGCCGTTTTTCGATTCGGTGCTGGGGGCGCAGCCGCCGCGTGCCGCAGTGACACCGGTCGCCCCGAAGGTGAACGCCCTCCGCCGCTATCTTCCCGCGCTGCTGCGGGCGGCCGTGATCACGATCGTGCTCTCGTGTCTGGCGATGGCACTGGCGGTGGGGCTCGGGATCCTCGTGGCGACCGGGCGGGTGTATGGCGGCACCATCACCCGCGCGATCCTGACGACGTATGTCGAGATCACGCGCGGCACGCCGGTGCTGCTGCAGCTGTTCGTGCTGTATTACGGGCTGTCCGCGGTGATCAAGCTGCCGGCGTTCATCGCGGCGATGGTCGGTCTCGGGCTGAACTACGCGGCGTACGAGAGCGAGATCTATCGCGGCGCGATGGAAGCCGTTACTCGCGGACAGCTCGAGTCGGCGCGCACGCTCGGGCTCACGGAGTTTCAGGTGTTCCGCTTCGTGCGCGGGCCGCAGGCCTTCCGGCTGGCGCTCGCGCCGATGACGAACGACTTCGTGGCGCTGCTGAAGGATTCGTCGCTCGTCTCCGTGATCACTGTGGTCGAGTTGACGAAGCAGACGCAGATCTTCGCCGCGAACATCGGGAGCTGGGTGATTCCGGGGGCGCTCTGCGCGGCGCTGTATCTGATGATGTCGCTGCCGCTGGCGAGGCTGGCCCGGAGACTGGAGCTGCGATGGAAGGGGTGATCCTCACGATCCACGGCCTCCGCCTGAACCGCGGCACGCGCGAGGTCCTGCGCGGCGTGAGCATGCGCGTAAATCGCGGGGAGCTCGTCGCGCTGATGGGACTCTCGGGCGGCGGCAAGACCACCGTGCTTCGCGCGATCACTGCCCTGGAACGCTTCGATGGCGGGACGATCGACGTGGACGGCGTCCGGCTCGAAGCGGCGCACGCGCCGTCGCGTGCGACCCTGCGCGAGCTGCGGACCCGCGTGGCGATGGTGTTCCAGTCGCATTTCCTGTGGGAGCATCTGACCGCGATCGACAACGTCACGCTCGCGCCGCTGCACGTTGCACGCGTGTCGCGTACGGACGCGGAAGCGCGTGCGAACGAGCTGCTGCAGTCGCTCGGCGTGGCGCATCGGAAGGACGCCTATCCCCGCGAGCTCTCCGGCGGCGAGGCGCAGCGCGTGGCGATCGCACGGGCCATGGCCATGGACCCGCCGCTCCTGCTGATGGACGAGCCGACCGCCTCGCTCGACCCGGCGCGCCGCTACGAGCTCGGCCAGACGCTGCGCTCGCTCACCAGCGGCGGACGCACGCTCCTCCTCACCACCCACGACGACGACTTCGCCCGCGACTTCGCGACGCGCGTGATCGTGCTGGCGGAAGGGGAGGTGGTGGAGGAAGGCGACCCGCACGAGGTGCTGACGCGGCCAAAGCACGCGGCCACGCGGGCGTTCCTGCAGAGGGAGTCCGGAGTGCGGTAACTCGCGTTACCGCGCTCCATAAGGGCTAGCTAGCTGGAAGCGCTGCTTTTGAGCTCGCGCACGACCTCGCGCCGGCGGCGCTCCATCTGGTCGCCGAGGGATCGGAGCTCGTCGCGATCGAAGAGCTCGCGTGCCTGCTTGAACATCTCTTTCTCTTCTTCCTTGGCGTGATGCACGATCAGGTCTTTGAGGACCTTCGCGCGCGCGCCGAACTCCTCGCCTGCCGGATCGGAGGCTTTCGTCTTCGGCAGGATGATGTGCACCAGGCCGTGCTCTTCCTGGGCCTCGTAGTACGTCTCGAGCTGATCGGACTCTTCCGCCTTGGCCTTGAAAGCAGGATAGAAGATCTCCTCCTCGATGCGCGCGTGCGCCTTGATCTCGATCTCGATCTGACCGAGCAGCTTCGTGCGCCGGGGGGCTGCCTTCGTTTGATCGAGCGTCTCCAGGAGGGCCCGCACCTTCTTGTGATCCGTCTTGAGGAGTGCGATCGCGTCAATTTGTTTCTTTTTCGTAGCCATCGTGCGATGGCTGTGCAAGACGGGGACCCCCCCGTGTCCGATCGAGTTGACGTCGTGGTAGGTTCAGATCCGTGAAGTTTGAGATTGTGGGAGACGTTCGTGATGTCGAAACGATTGCGTCTGGCCACGGAATTCGCGATCTCGCCGTCCTGACGAAGCTCTTCGGTCGCGGTAACTGGCGTAAACTCAAGGCCTTGGCCACAGTCAGGTATCCGAATGGCACGCTCGCTGAAGCGGAGGTACACTGGTACGAAGCTCACGGCATCGGCAAACGATGGATGAAAGTGAAGCGAGTCATTCGACGACGATGAGCAGCGAAAAACATTTCGTGGTGTGCGTCAAAAACGACGAATACGAAGGTGCGCTCGAGCTTCGGAAGATCTATGAAGTCCTCGAAGATCTCGATGCCGAGCCGCACGACATGATTCGCGTGGTCGACGAATCGGGCGAAGATTACCTTTACCCGCGTGGATGGTTTCTGCCTATCCAGCTCCCACACAATATCGAAGAAGCCATGGCAGAGCTTGCGCACGCGGAAGCCCGCCAAACCTGACTTCACGCTGACCGAGCCTTACGCCGCCTCTTCCCTCCGCGCGCTCTGCTCGCGCCACAGCGCTGCGTACAAACCGTTCAGGCCGAGGAGCGAGTCGTGCGTCCCCGTCTCCACTACCTTCCCCTTTGCGAGCACGTGAATGCGCTGGGCGTGGGCGATGGTCGAGAGACGGTGGGCGACGAGGACGGTCATGCGGCGGTGGGTGCCGCTGGTGAGGGTGCGGATGGTGGCGGTGATCGCCTTTTCGGTGATGGAGTCGAGGCTGGACGTCGCTTCGTCGAAGATCATCAGCTCCGGCTGGCGGAGGAGGGCGCGGGCGATGGCGAGGCGCTGGCGTTCGCCGCCGCTGATCTTGATGCCGCCTTCGCCGATCTTCGTGTCGAGGCCTTTGCCGCCGCGCTCGATGATCGGCAGCGCGGCGGCCTGGCGGAGGACCTCGATGCATTCGGCGTCGGTCGCTTTCGGGTTCACGAAGAGGAGGTTGTCGCGGATCGTGCCGGCGAAGAGCTGCGTCTCCTGCGTCACCAGGCCGATGCGGCCGCGCAACGCGTCGGAATCGATCTCCGAGGCATCGACGCCGTTCACCGCCAGACGCCCCGAGGTGGGGCGGTAGAGGCCGACCAGCAGCTTCACGAGCGACGTCTTCCCCGAGCCAGAGGGACCGACGAAGGCCACCGTGTCGCCTTCGCGGATCTCGAGGTCGATGTCCTCGAGCGACGGCGTGGTGGCGGAGGGATAGGTGAAGGAGATGTCCTCGAAGGAGATGCGCTCCAGCGCGCCGATTTCCACCGGGTGCGCCGGTTTCGGCGCGGGCTCGATGGCCAGCACTTCTTCCAGCTTCTCCATGCTGGCGCGCGCTTCCTGGTACTGCGCGATCATCGCGCCGAGCTCCGCGAGCGGCGAGAAGATCGCGAACGAGTAGAAGAAGAGCGCGTAGAACTCGCCGAGCGTGATCTCGCGCGAGTAGACGTGCCACAGCATCAGGAAGAGGATGCCGGCGCGGGTGGAGTTGATGAGCGTCCCCTGCAGGAAGGAGTAGAAGCGGAGGAAGCGCACCTTCTTCAGCTCCAGCCCGAGGATGTTCGCGTTCACGTTGTTGAGGCGCGTGATCTCCTGCTGCTCCAGGCCGAGCGATTTCACCAGCTCCACGTTGCGCAGGGTCTCGGTCGTGGAGCCCGCGAGCTCCGCGGTCTGCGTGACGATGATCCGCTGCTGCGTCTTGATCTTCCGGCTGATGAAGAACATCAGCGTCCCGATGAGCGGCGCCAGGAGGAGATACGCCGCGCCGAGCGACCAGTGCACGGTGAACGCGTAGATCGTCACGAAGATCAGGCCGATCATCGAGACGAACATCAGGTTCACGAAGTTCGTGATCAGCGACTGCGCGTCGGCGCGCGCCTTGTGCATCTTCTGCAGGATCTCGCCGGAGCGCTGGTCCTCGAACACGGCGTAGGGGAGCGAGAACGAATGCGAGACGCTGCGCTCGTAGAGGTTCGCGCCGGTGCGTTGCGCGATGACGCTGACGAAGTAGTCCTGAAAGTTCTTCGCGATGCGCGAGACCAGCGCCACGCCGACGTACGCCAGCAGCAGGAGGAGCACGCCGCGCACGAACGTCTCGCGCGTCATCTGGTCCGCCTTCACGGCGTAGTCGTCGACGATGTGCCGGAAGACCTGCGGATCGAGCAGCGAAAAGACCTGGTTGACGGTCGCCAGCGCGAGCGCGGCGAAGATCAGCTTCTTATAGCGGAGCAGGAACGTCCAGAGCAGACTCACGCGGCGGAGGTTACTTCAGGAGCAGCGCGACGGTCATGACGATTCCGATGACGACCACGAACGCTCTGACGAACTTTCGCCCGAGCCTCCGCGCCAGCCGCGCGCCGGCGAAGCCGCCGATGATGGACCCGACCATCATGACCAGCACGTCCCCCCAGGCCACCGCGCCGGCGATCACGAAATAGACCGCGGCGATGCCGTTGATGCCGACCGCGAGGACGTTCTTGAGGCCGTTCATCTGGTGCAGGTCGGTGAGACCGATCAGCCCGAGGGCGGCCAGCATCAGGATGCCCATCCCGGCCCCGAAGTAGCCGCCATAGGTCCCGACCAGGAACTGGAAGAGGAAGACGAACGTCACCCAGCCGGCGGTCGGATTCTCGTGTGCGCGTCCGAGCACGCCCAGGCGGGCCGTGATCATCTCCTGCGCCGCGAGCAGCAGCGTCGCGCCGAGGATCAGCCACGGCACGAGTTGCTCGAACGTCGACACCGGCGTCCGCAACAGCAGCCAGCTCCCGAGCGCGCCCCCCGCCAGCGACGGCAGGATGAGCAGCAGCAGCCACCGCCGCACCGTCCCCAGCTCGCGCCGGAAGCCGATCGCCCCTGCCAGAGACCCGGGCCAGATGGCCACGGTGTTGGTGGCATTCGCGGTGATCGGATCGCGCCCCAGCCAGAGCAGCGCCGGAAAGGAGATCAGCGTCCCTCCTCCGGCAATGGAGTTGATGGCACCGGCGGCGATGCCGGCTGCGAGGATCACGATCGTCGCGAGCGTCACCGGCGCATCGTAAATGGTGTCAGGTGTCGGGTGTCAGGTGTCTGGGGTGTCTCGCGAAACAGCACGTCCAGGCGAGACACCCCGGATACCCGACACCTGACACCCGACACCATCACCTCAGCCCTTCCGCCACGTACAGTTCCGACAGCACCCTCATCGCGTTGTACGCGTAGGCGTTTCCGTCGCGTGTGACCAGCACCGGGGCGATCTTGTAGACGCCGGCGGGGTCGGCGGGCATGAACTCTTTCCAGAGCTCCCGCGTGCCGGTGGCGAGGGTGATGCGGTAGACGCGGGCGGGGAGGGCGGTCGGGTCGTAGACGAAGAGCGACGCGCCGTCGGCGCTCCATTCGATCGGGATCTCTGCTTTCAGCGCGCCGGCGAGCGGCGTCGTAGTGGAACCGGCGATGGGGTAGAGGGCGATGGTCCGGTCGGCGGTCATGCCGGCCACGAGGCGGCCGTCCGGCGAGGTCGCGAAGGCGCGCGTGCCGCCGCTCCAGATGTTCTCGGGGGAGATCGGCTTCGCCGTCTCGTCGAGCGTGTCGACCACGTGCAGGCGGTAGCCGCCCTTGCCGATGGCGCCGGAGACGATCGCGCGGCGCGAGTCGGGGAGCCAGGCCGCGCCGTTGTCGAAGGCGCCGTCGATCTTCAGCTCGCGATGCTGGCCGGTGCCGGTCGGGATGAGCACGAGCTTCGACCCCTGGTGCGCGAGCACCCACTTGCCGTCGGGAGAGAGGCCGTCGCCGATGCCGTCGCCGAGGTGCAGCGGGGCGGGAGCGTCGGCCCGGCGGAGGTAGACCGCGTTCTTCGCGCCGCCCCCCTCGCGCGTCTCGCTGAAGAGGAGCGCGTTGCCGTCGGGCGCGAGATCGGCCAGGATCGACCAGTCCAGCCAGGACGCATCGCGCTCCGCCGCGTCGGCGGCGTTCTTCCAGACCAGCCCCGCGCGCCAGGTGCCGCTCGAGATCAGCGCCTCGCCGCGGGGAGAGCGGTCGAGGATCTTCATCGACCCAGCCAGCCGCGAGACGAGCCGCACCGCGCCGCTCTCGACGTTGACCGCGTAGAGCGCCGGCGGCGCCGAGGTGGCGGTGCCGGAGACCCAGAGCTCGCTCGCGTCGGGCGACCACGCCAGTCCGCCCGCGCCACGCGGCCAGCCGCGGGCCACCGTCACCGGCGCGCCGTTCTCGATGATCGCCACCTCGAACTCGCCGCGCGACGGCTCCAAAATCGCGAGCCTCTTCCCGTCCGGCGAGATGCGTACCTCCCGGACGAAATGGGTCGTCTCGTACTTCACGGCCCCGATCGGATACTCCACCCGGGTCCGGTCGCCGTTCTGGCGGATGATCGCGAGGCTGGCGCCGTCGGGCGACCAGTCGGCCTGCAGCACGTTCTCCGCGACCTCGCGCGGCATCCCTCCCGCGAGCGGCACCCGTGCCAGCGTGCCGAGTCCGGTCACGCGGTCGCGGCGGAGGAGGATCGCCAGCTCGGTCGACTTCGAAACGCCCAGCACTTCGCTGGACGGCACGCCGAGAGGCCGCGCTTCGGTCGCGCGGCGCGTGGCGATGAACGTCTCCGGCGGACGCCCGTCCCACGCCGCGCTGTAGACGATGGTCTCGCCGTCGGGGGAGAAGCGTGCGGAGCGCACTTCGCCGCGGCGGAACGTGAGGCGATGGAACTGCGGCTCCGCCACTTCTCCCTGCTGCCTCTTCGCCAGGAGCCAGCCGGCGTACGCGGCGCCGGCGATGGAGACGAGGTAGAGGAGGCCGAGGAGGAGAGGGGAGGTGCGGTGCTTCGGCTTTGTGAGCGGCCTCGCGACCGTCTGCCTTACCGTCGGCGCGACCGTCGACGCGGTGCGCGGCGCCGCCGGACGTGGCGCCTGGCTCATGGTCTGGGTCTGCGACATCGTCGCCAGCGTCTCGAGGTTGAAGCCGAGGTCGCGCGCGCTCTGGAAGCGGAGGTCGCGGTCTTTCTCCAGGCAGCGCCGCACCAGTCGCTCCAGCGCCGGCGGGACGTTCGGGAGCACCTCGGTCAGATCGCGCGGCTCGTCTTTCAGGATCGCGCTGAGCGTCTCGATGGCCGAGTCGCGCCGGAACGCGCGCGCGCCGGTCAGCATCTCGTAGACGATCGTCCCGAACGAGAAGATGTCGCTGCGATGGTCGACCGCCTCACCGCGCACCTGCTCCGGCGACATGTACCCGACGGTGCCGATGACCATCCCCGGTTCCGTCGCGGCCATCGCGAAGGTCGGACCTTCCGAATTCTTCGTACCGGTCAGCTTGGCGATGCCGAAGTCGAGGATCTTCAGGCGCCCGTCGCGCGTGAGGAAGATGTTGTCCGGTTTCAGGTCGCGGTGCACGATACCCTTCTCGTGTGCCGCCGCGAGCCCGTTCGCCATCTGGAGCGCGGCGTCGACCGCGCGGCGCGGTGCGAGCGGTCCTCGCACGAGGCGGCTGCCGAGCGTCTCCCCTTCGAGCAGCTCGCTGACCAGGAAGGGGTTCCCTTCGTCGTCCCGGCCGATGTCGTAGACCGTGAGGAGATTGGGATGGTTCAGCATCCCGGTGGCGCGCGCTTCCTGCTCGAAGCGCTGCAGCCGTTCGCGGTCGCTGAAGGACACGTTGGTCAGCACCTTCACCGCCACGTCGCGGCCGAGACGGGTGTCCCGCGCGCGGTAGACCGCGCCCATACCTCCTTCGCCGAGCAAACCTACGATCCGGTAGGGCCCGAGCGCCTCGTCAGCCTGTAAGGGCATGTGCGCGTGATTGTAGAGGATCGGCCGACACCCGCCGAAGATGGAATGGATTCCATATATAGAGCATTCTAGCGAGCAGTCCTGATCGGTAGAAGGAATTCATAAGGAGCACAATGACCACGATCGACGTATCACCCGGCCACTCGTCCGCCTTCACGAAGCACCTCGGCCTCTTCGCGAACCCGAAAGGGACGCACCTGCTCGACCGCACGGAGGCTCTCGGAGAGTGGCTCGACCTGCGCACCGAGCTGAATATCTGGCCGTACGCGCGCACGCTGCAGCAGCGCCCCGGCACCGAGACGGTGCTGATCAGTCAGAACGACCGCCGCGTGGAAGGGATGAACTTCGGCTCGCAGGATTACCTCGGCCTCTCCCAGCATCCGGCCATCCTCGATGCCGCGAAGCGCGCGCTCGATGAATACGGCCCGCATGCGGCGGCGTCGCCGATGCTGCAGGGGAACACCGTGCCGGGACGCATGCTCGAGCGTGCCCTCGGCGACATGCTGCAGACCGAGCACGTGCTGCTCTTCCCCACCGGCTGGGCGGCCGGCTTCGGGGCGATCACGGGCCTGGTCCGTCCGGCCGATTCGATCGTCATCGACCAGCTCGCGCACGCGTGCCTGATGCAGGGCGCGCGCGCCGCGACGCAGAACGTCTATCTCTTCCGCCACAACGACGTCGAGGCGCTGCGCCATCGGCTGGTGAAGATCCGCGAGAAGGACACGGAGAACGCGATCCTGGTCGTCTCCGAGGGGTTGTTCTCCATGGACTCGGACAGCCCGCGCATCGCGGCGATGCAGGACGTCTGTCGCGAGCTCGGCGCGGTGCTGATGATGGACGTGGCCCACGACTTCGGCGCCACCGGCTCGGGCGGCCTCGGGCAGATCGGCATCCAGCAGATGCTCGGGAAGGTCGACCTGGTGATGGGGAGCTTCTCGAAGACGTTCTCCAGCAACGGCGGCTTCGTGGCCACCAACTCCCGCTCCGCGCGCCAGTTCCTCGGCATCTACGGCGGCTCGCACATCTACTCGAACGGGCTGTCGCCGGTGCAGTCGGCGGTGGCGCTCGAGGCGATGCGCATCGTCCGCTCGCCCGAGGGTGCGGACCTGCGCGAGCGGTCGTTCGACAACATCCTCCGCCTCCGCGTCGGCTTCGAATCGCACGGCATCGAATGCCTCGGCAACCCGAGCAACGTCGTGCCGGTGATGTGCGGCGACGAGACGGTCGCGAAGTGGACCTCGCGCCTGATCGAGGAGAACGGCCTGATCGCCAACCTCGTCGAGTACCCCGCCGTCCCCCGCGAGCGCGCCCGCTTCCGCTTCCAGATCATGGCCTCCCACACCGAGGCGCAGATCGACCGGGCGGTGGAGGTGTTCGTGAGGTGCCTGGAGGAAGCGCGGGCGCTCGTGGCTGGATAACACCCCAGGGGATCGAAATTTTCAATTTTCAATTCGATCCCCCTGCCGGACGTACGAGACCGTTGCAGTCTGCTATCGTCCGCCCGCTTGAACCCGCTCAAACCCTGGCTGGCCGTCGTGGTGGTCGCGATCGCGATTCACCTCGGCGGCCATCCGCTTTTCGATGCGGACGAGGGGCGGAACGCCGAGGTGGCGCGGGAGATGGCGGCCACGAACGACTACGTGATGCCGCGGCTCAACACGCTGCCGTATCTCGACAAGCCGATCGTCTACTTTGCGGCCGAAGCGGCGGTGATGGAGGTCCTCGGGCCGACCGAGGTCGCTGCGCGGTTGCCGTCGTATCTCTTCACGCTGGCGACGGCGGCGGTGCTCTTCTGGTTCGCGAAACGGGTGTGGGGCGGGGATGCGCCGTTCGTCGCGGCCATCGCGTTTCTGGCCACGCCGCTCGTGATCGCGTTCGCGCGGACGGTGATCTTCGACAGCGCCCTGATGTTCTTCACCACGGTGGCCCTGGCCGCGTTCTACTTTGCGATCGAGGAGCGTGCGTCGCGCTGGTCGATCCTGGGCTGGGTGGCGATGGGCTTCGCGATGATCACCAAGGGGCCGGTCACGTTCATCCTCGTGCTCGCGGTGGCGGTGCCGTTCGCGTGGAAACGCAAGGCGCTGCGGTACGTCTTCTCCATCCTCGGCATCGTGTTGTTCGTCGCGGTGTGCGTGCCGTGGGTGTGGGGCGTGTCGCAGGTGGTGCCGGAGTTCCTGCGCTACGTGCTCGTCACCGAGACCGCCGCGCGCATGGCTACCGACGAACTGCAGCGCACCGGACCGCCGTGGTACTTCCTCCCGTATCTCCTCGGCGGAGCGTTGCCGTGGTCGATCGTGGCGCTGGCGAGCTGGAAGCAGCTCCGCAAGCCGGATCCGGCGACGCTCTACTGCGTCCTGGCCATCGCAATCCCGCTCGTCTTCTTCTCGCTTTCGCAGTCGAAGCGGCCGCAGTACATCCTGCCGCTCATGGCGCCGCTGGCGTTGCTCCTCGCGCGCATCTGGGAAGAGGCGCGCACCAGGGCCGCGGCGATCGTCCTCGCAACGTTCGGCGTGCTGTTCCTGATCGGCTCCTTCTTCGCCCACCGCACCACGATGCGGCCGGAGCTGGCGGCCGTCGCGGATGAGACGGCGCTCGCGTTCGGGGCCGCGTTTGCGATCGGTGGTTTCGCCGCGTTGTTCGCGAAGCGCCGGGAGCTGGTGTTCATCGCCCTGACGCTGCCGATGATCGCGTTGCCGCTGCTCGCAAATCCGCTGCTGAACGCCATCGGGGAGCGCCGCTCGGCCCGGGAGTTCATCGCCGAATTGAAGCCGCACGTCACACCGGCCACCGAGGTGATCGGCGTGGAGGCGTTCAGCGGCTCGATGGCGTTCTACCTTCAGCGTTCGCTGACCGTCGTGACGCGCGATGCCTCCGAGCTGACCAGCAATTACCTGATCCGGAAGCATCAGCAGTACACCTCCGATCCCAGGTCGCCCCTCAAGCCGCTCGTGTGGTTCGAGCGCTCGCTCGCGGCCACGAACCCGCGTGTTTACGTGGTGCGGGAGCAGGATGCGGTGTGGCGCCGGATGCTCGAAGCACGCGGGTGGAAGTTGATCGCGGACGGCGGCCGTCACGTCGCGTATGGACCATAACGGCAGCCTGTAGAATGCGCCGCGGTGTGTGGGATCTACGGCATGGTCGGCGCGGCAGCGCTGCGGCATCCATTCGTCCTCGAAGAGATGGGCGAAGCCCTGCGCCATCGCGGGCCGGATGGGCGGGCGGTGTTCGTCGAGGCGGACGCGCAGATCGGCTGCGAGCGGCTGCGCATCGTGGACCTGCACGAGCGGGCCGATCAGCCGTTCAAGTCGCCTGACGGGCTGGTCTGGCTCGAGGCGAACGGTGAGATCTACAACGCCCCCTCCTTCCGTCAGAAGTACCGCGACTATCCGTATCGGTCCAAATCGGACGTCGAGACAATCCTCCCGCTCTATCTGGAGCATGGTCCGGGCGCGGTCGAGCAGCTCGACGGCATGTTCGGCCTGGCGATCTGGGACAACCGGACGCGCACGCTGCTCCTCGCGCGCGACCGGGCAGGCGAGAAGCCGCTCTTCTACGCGCGGGTGAACGACGAGGTCGTCTTCGCCTCGGAGCTGCAGTGCCTGCTGCGGCATCCGGACGTCGCCCGGCTGCTCGATCCGGTGGCCATGAACGACTACCTGGCCCTCGGTTACGTGAGCGAGCCGCGTACGCCGTTCGCCGCAATCCGCCGCGTGCCGGCGGGGACGTACATGCTCTTCACCGAGCGCGGCGAGGAGACAGTGCGGTACTGGGATCCGTCGTCGTTCACGCCGCAGCGCATCTCCTCACGCGAAGCGGTGCTCGAGACGCAGCGGCTGATCGAGAACGCGGTGGCGAAGCAGGTCATGGCGGACGTGCCGGTGGGCGTCTTCATCAGCGGCGGACTCGATTCTTCGATTCTGGCCACGCTCGCGGCGAAAGTGATCGGCGTCGACAAAGTGCATACGTTCTCGGCGCAGTTCGCCGAGGAGTCATATGACGAGAGTGGAGACGCGGCGGTGCTGGCGAGGCAGATGCGGACGCGGCACGTGCCGGTGCGCACCGACGAGCAGACGCTGCTCGATGCGCTGCACAACGTCACGAAACGCGTGGCCGAGCCGCTGGCGGACGCCGCGATCCTGCCGACGTTCCTGCTCGCCCGCGCGGCGCGCGAGCATGTGAAGGTCGTCCTGAGCGGGGAGGGGGCGGACGAGTTGTTCGGCGGCTATCCGACCTACCTCGGGCACAAGCTCGCCCCGAAATACGACGCGCTGCCCTCGTTCGTCCGCGCCGCCGTCCGCAGGTTCGCCTACGCGATGCCTTCCTCGGGGAAGAAGGTCACGCTCGAGTATCTGCTCAAGCGTTTCGTCTCCGACGCCGAGCGGCCGTGGGTGGAGCGGCACCTGCGCTGGTTCGGCGTCGGTCTCGGCGAACTGCCGGTGATGGATGCGGGCAACGCGCCTCTGGAAGGGGCGATGCTGCTCGACTACCGCAGCTATCTGCGCGACAACCTGCTCGTGAAGGTCGACCGGGCGACGATGCTCTCCTCGGTCGAAGCGCGCGCGCCGTACCTCGACCGCGACGTGACGCGCTTCGCGCTTTCGCTGCCGGTCGACCTGCGCGTGCATGGCCTGACCACGAAATGGGTCCTGAAGAAGGCCGCCGAAAAATGGGTGCCGCGCGACGTGATCTATCGCCGCAAGCGCGGCCTCAGCGTCCCGACCGCGACCTGGATCAATCGCGGCCTCCGCGCCGAAGTCGATCGCCTGCTCGAGCCCTCGCGCCTCCGGAAACGCGGCATCGTCAACGAAGCGCAGGTGACGTCGCTGCTGGCCGAGCATCGCGCCGAGGCGGCGAACCACGCAAAGTCGCTCTGGGCGGTGGTGATGCTGGAGTACTGGCTCGAGAACTGGACGTAGGACGGTCAGTTCGACGACATGGCGATGCCGGGGATCTCGTCGTGGGCGTACGTCCGGCGGCGGGTGGCGAAATCGTGGCCGTGGACGCAGAGGCGCACCAGGCTGCCGACGTTGGCGACCTCGAACGGCTTGCGCAGGACGCCGGCCACCACGTCGGGGTCGACTTCCTTGAACTTCTGGTCGGCGTAGGCGCTGACGACCAGCACGACCGGCTTGTTCGCGGGAGGGTTTTCCTTCAGCCAGGCGGTCACGCCGAAGCCGTCGACGCGGGGCATCATCAGGTCGAGCAGGATGACGGCGTATTCGTGCTGTTCGAGCTTCTCGATCGCTTCCTGGCCGTCCGCGACGCAGTCGACCTCGAGTCCCTCGCGCTGAAGAATCGTGCAGATGAGCTGGCGGATGGCCTGATCGTCGTCTGCTACGAGAACCCGCGCGTCGCTTGGATGAATGTGCTGCTCCATTTCCTGACCTGCCGTGAGTCTTGACTTACCGGCGAGGCTCTAATGAAAGGGGCATGCCATCCGTCAAAGCACGAGCGACACCGGCATCCCGGCGGCCCAGGTGGTCCCCTCCGGGCTCACCTGCGGGATCAGGGGGACCCAGTACCAGGAGGCGTTCTCGCCCGCCAGCGACACCCGGGCGAACACCCCGGCCTCACCCGCTTCGTACGGATTTGGCAGGGGAGAGGAGAGCTCGACGATCATCTCGTCGGAGTGCTTCGGCATGTCGCGCACTTCGATCGGCGTCCAGGAGCAGGTGCCGGTGGGGAGCGAAACCGGAATGACGCGGTTCACGATGGCGGCGTTGCCGCTGTCGGCCATCGCGCGCGTCTTGCGGCGGCGCTTGGCAATGTTTGCCAGCGCGGCCACCGTGTGCGGTGTGGCGAGCGGCTGGGTGGTCTTCACGATCGTGACGTGGCCGGTCGCGATCGCGTCCATGCGCAGGCGCATGCACAGCGCCTCGGTGAGGGTGTTGGGGATGACGTTCCATTCCGGCACCATCACGGCCGGGACGGGGGCGGAGGTGCAGGAAACGGCCACGAACAGGGCTACGGCAAGCAAACGTCTCAAAACACGATCCTCAGTTGCGGTGTGGTCGCCTTCGCCTCGAAAAACGAGCGGATCTCGTTCGCGGGCTTCCTCGTCACGAGCTCCCGCGGCGACTCTTCGTACCAGTCGGCGGGAAAATACCGCGTGTAGGACTCCTGAGTGAAGCGTTTACAGAGCAGGGCGATCACGCCGATGTCCCGCTCGCTGCGGATTACGCGTCCGGCCGACTGCACGACGCGGGTCATCCCGGGGATGAGATACGCGAACTCGAAGCCCGAGCCGTACTGCTCGTCGTAGTACTGCTTGAGCAGCTCCTGCTCGAAGCTCACCTGCGGCAGCGCCGGCCCGACCACCATCACGCCCGAGAGCATGTCGCCCTGGTAGTCGACCCCCTCGGCGTACATGCCGCCCGAGACCGCGAGGATCAGGTTCCCGCGCTTCGGCTTGTCGCGCAGGATCTCGAGGATCGCGTTGCGCTCGTAGTCGGTCATGTCGTTCCGCTGCACCATGATCCGCTTCTGGATCGGGGGCATGCGCTCGGAGACCTCGCGCAGGAACGCATAGCTGGGGAAGAGCGCCAGGAAGTTGCCGTCGCCTGCATCGGCAATATCGGCCACCGTGATGGCGATCTTCTCGTACGAGTCCGCGCGTTTCTTATAGGTCGTGTCGACGTCGGAGACGACCACGATCTTCCGGTTGTCGCGGGGAAAGGGGGAGCCGAGGGAGAGCTCGGCCGTGCGCTTGTCGGGAAAGCCGAGGGTCTTGCGGTAGAACTCGAACGGCTCGAGCGTCGCGGAGAGGGCGATCGTGGCGTGTGCCGAGTCGAAGATCCTGCCGAGGAACTTCGAGGGATCCTTGCAGAAGATCTTCAGCTTCAGGCCGTCGTTGGTGCGCTCGACGATGTGCGCGAACTCGTCGGAATCTTCAGAGAGTAGATTCGTGAACTTGACCAGCTTGAAGTAGAAATCGATCAGCGGGTCGTCTTCCTCGGCGATCCGGTTGTCGATCTTCCAGCCGATGTAGTCGAGGACCACCCGCTCCCACTCCATGCGCTGCTCGAGGAACAGCTCGCGGCTGGGGGAGCAGAGCGCCTGCTTGACGTCGCCTTCCAGCACTTCCGCCAGCTCGTTGAAGTGCGAGCGGAGGATCTCGATCAGCTCCTCCCAACCGTCGATCCAGCAGTTGCGCGACATCATCAGGCTGCGGATGTCGTCGAACGACTTCTCGAGCAGCTCCGGCGAGTAGTAGCCGCGGCCGCGGTCGACGAGGTTGTGCGCCTCGTCCACGACCAGCACGCAGTCGCTGTAATCGGAGTCCTGCTGGTAGGTCTTCAGGCCGACGTACGGATCGAAGATGTAGTTGTAATCGCAGACGATGACGTCCGCCTGCTCGATCAGCTCGAGCGAGACCTCGAACGGGCAGACTTCCTTCGACTTCGACAGCTCGAAGGTGATGTCGGGGTCGTAGTAGCTCATCGACGTGACGATGCCGGTGAGCAGGCCGCTCTTCTTCATCTTCTCGGAGTACTGGGCCGCGAAGGGACAGAAGTCCTCGTGGCAGATCATCTCCGTGTGCGCGCACATCTTCTGCTTCGAGCGGATCTTGAGCACGCGGAACGAGCCGTCGTTGAGGAGGTTCAGCGCCTTGACGGCCGCGTCCTGCTGGAGCGTCTTGGAAGTGAGGAAGAAGAGCTTCTTCCCCAGCTTGAGCGACTGTTTGACGGCCGGGTAGAGCACGGCCATGGTCTTGCCGATGCCCGTCGGCGCGGAGACGAGCAGCGCATCCCGCTGCCAGATCGCCCTCGCCACGGAGGAGACGATCTCCTCCTGCCCGGAGCGCAGCTCGTCGAACGGAAATTCGAGCGTGTCGGCAAACGCGCGCTTCGCCACGCGCAGGGCGTGCGCGGTATCGAGGTCGTCGATGAGCTTCGCCAGCGAGGCGTGCAGCGTCGATTCGACGCGGTCGCGGTCGAACTCCGTGTCGACGGTCTTCGCGTCGCCGGAGACGAGGTCGATGAGCACTAGCTGCGGTGCGAAGACGTAGCCTTCGAGGTCCGGCTGGCCCGAGAGGAAAAAGGCGTAGAGGAGGAGCTGGTAGAGGTGCCGCTGCAGCTTCTCGGAGCGCATCAGCGACTCGAGCTCGAGGTCGAAGTGGATCGACTTCACCTCTTCGATGAAGACCTTCTTCGCTTCCCTGTCGATCGACAGCCCGTCGATGCGCCCGGTGATGGTGACGGCCCACGCCCCGATCTGCGTCCGGTGCACCACGTGCACCTCGGCGCGATAGTGCGGATCCTCGTTCGCCCGCTGCTCCGCCCGCTTCGTGTGGATGTCCTGCCCGATCCACATCCGCCGGAACCCATCCCCCCGCTCCACCCCGATCCGGCGATAGGTCGACTCGTAAACGAGATCGCCCACCGCGCAGACGATCTCCCGTTTGTCGTAGTCGACCCGCATGAACGAGGTTATTTTACGTCAGGTTTGGAGTGCGGCGACCGCAGTCGCCGCTTTCACTCGCAGAAGCACAGACCGTCGCACTCGGGAGTCAAAGCGGTGACTGCGGTCACCGCACTCCAAACTACAGCTTCTCGACTACATCCCCGAGGATGTACGCCTCGTACTCCCCGCTCCGATACGGCTCCAGCGCCAGCGCCGGGGCGAGCGTTTTCAGGGACAGCCGTTCGTACATCTCCCGCACGCTTTCCTTCTTGCGGGAGAGGATGTCCGTGGTCAGCTCGCCTTTCAGGGCGAAGAGGCGCTGGAAGTCTCCGCGGGGGAGGCGCAGCGGGCGGCGGACGTCGTCGGACCGCGGGTCCCATTCGCCGATCAGCACTTCGCCTTCGAGATCGGTCGCGTCCATCTTCGCGCAGATCACGATCTCGCTTTCGACCAGGCGTTCGGTGGTGGTCGTATCGAACGTCGATGCCGCGAGCCAGGCGCCGGACGACGCTTCGCGGCGCAGGTTGAAGTGCTGCCGCAGGACCATGATGAACGACTCCGCCGACTCGATCGGGATCGCTTCCTCCACCTCGCCGTTCGTGAACGGCACCAGCTCCGCGACGTCGATGTTGTCGAGCCCCTTGAGCGACACGTTGCCGATCAACCGCACGCCGACGTAGTCGACGCCCGGCATCCCCGGCGCGAAGCCGACGTAGCTCCCCCAGGAGGCCTTGAGCCGGAACAGCTGCTGCGGCTCGTGCGCGAGCTCGTTCGAGAGCTCCTGCAGCAGCTCCATCGACGCGACGATCCCTTCGTTGACCAGGTGATTGTTCGCGTCGAGGTAGGCGTAGAACTCGCGCTCCTGCTCCTTCTTGTCGACCACGTCCACACCCGTGGCGAGAGGCGCGAAGAACTGCTGCACCTTGGCCGGGTCGTAGCCGTGCGACACGAGGAACGCGCCGATCTCCACGATCTCCTTGTTCGCCTTGCCGGTGGTGAGGCGCGAGAGCTCGACGATGCCGGGGCCGTAGAACTCGGTGATCTTCTCGTTCGAATCGGGCGAGACGCGCATCGGCAGGAGGCGGTAGTAGCCGTAGTTCAGCGCGACGCGCAGCCCCTTGTTGAAGGCGAAGCCCTTGCGCTTCATGTCGGAGTAGAAGCGCTGGATCTCCACCGCGGCGCGCACGAGGCGCAGTGCGCGGCGGGTGGTGTAGAACGCACCGTCGCCGAGGAACTTCTCGAACTGCAGGAGGTGCCGCTCGGCGATCGAGTCGAGCTTGCGCTGGAACAGCAGCATCTGCCGGTACGAGCGCATTTCCTCCTTCCCGCCGCCGCGCCGGATGTTGCCGAGGGTCTCGGAGAAGGCGGAGATGTCGTAGATCATCCCGAAGCGGTGCACCATCGGGTCGACCACGCCGGCACGCCCGAAGTCGAGCGGCCGCGTCGAGCGCGAGAAGGTAATGCCCCGCGCGCGGTCGGCGGAGACGATCTGCCCGTCGGGCTGCGTGCTCATCCAGGTGATGCCGCGGCGCAGCTGGTTGAGCACCGCGAACTCGCGCACGCGGCGCGCGATGAGGTGGAACTGCTCGCGGTCTTCCCGATTGAGCGCGTTCTGCGCCGCGGGGTGATCGAAGAGGTAGGTCTCGAAGCGGGAGTCGAGCAGCAGCGCGAGCGGCACGCCGGCGTCGGGGTTGACGTTCAGGAGCGGCAGCGCCGCGCGGAACGCCCTGTCCTTCTGGACGAGCTCCGTGGCGGTGGCGCGCAGCTTCTCGAACGAGTCGCGGAAGCTCTGGAAGTCGCGGCGCAGGTACCCGCTCACGAAGTTCCGCAGCTCGCGCAGGTCGGGTCCCACGAACTCCTCGGTCAGGATCAGCACGTCGTCCTGCAGCAGCCGGAAGAACTGCAGTGCGCGCTGTTCCTCCCCTTCCAGCAGCGGCGCGAGGCGCGTCGCGAGCTGTGCCATCAGCTCGCGCGTCTCGCTGACCCAGCGGCCGAAGATGCGGTACTTCAACGTGTCGCCGAGGGCCCGGCCGGCCTGGATGTCGAGCGCGCTGATGCGGCGGGGGATGTTGGCGAACTGCTTCGAGAGGTCGAAGGAGTGCGCGAGCCAGAAGATCGCGTGAAAGTCGGAGAGGACGTTCGAGGTCAGCGCGTTCTCCGCGACCTTCATGAGCTGCGAGGTGTAGGTGGAGAGCGCGAGCTGCGCCTTCTCTTTCGACGCCGCGCGGTTCACCTGGCAGGCCGTCTCCTCGGCCAGCCAGCGGTCGAGCTTCGCGTCGAGCTCCTTCACCACCGGCGACTCGGCCACCGGGAAGCCGAGGGCGGCGGGCTGCGTCTCCTCGGCCGGAAAGATCTTGTACGGCTGCGGGAGCAGCGTCTCCGGCTTCCCGAAAAGGTCCCGCAGCGTTCTCTCCAGATCGTGAGGCAGGAGGAACGTGGCCGCGTCAGGACGCGCATTCAGGTACGAAATGAGAGCTTTCATGAAACCCCGGACCCGACCCGGAAGTATAAACTCTCATCATGCCGTCCCTGGTCCCCGAGCCAACCACCTGCCCCCGCTGCAACAACTCGGGATGGATTCCGCTCCCGGGCGACGACCTCCGCGTCGAGGCGTGCGGCTGCGCAGGCGACCTGCGGCGCCGGCAGAGACTGACCTCGATCAACGTCCCGAAGCGCTACGAGCACTGCTCGCTCGACACGTTCCGCGAGAACTCGCCGATCCTCAAGGTCGCGAAGCGGAAGGTGCAGGAGTTCGTCGACCTCTGGCCGAACACGCCGGAAGGGAAGGGGCTGCTCCTGATGGGCGGCTGCGGCGTCGGGAAGACGCACCTCGCGGTTGCCGCGCTGCTGGAGATCATCCGGAGCGGCAAGCCGGGGCGGGTGATGTTCACGAACTTCCAGGATCTGATCCAGGAGATCCAAGCCTCGTTCGACGAGGGGAACGCGGCCACGAAGTCCGAGATCATGCGGCCGGTGCTCGAAGCGGACCTGCTCGTGCTCGACGAGCTCGGCTCGCAGAAGCCGACGCAGTTCGTCCAGGACATCCTCTACTACATCATCAACACGCGCTACAACGAGGAGCGCGCGACGATCTTCACCACCAACTACTACGACCGCTCCAACGACTCGAAGGAAGAGACGCTCGAGCAGCGCATCGGCACGCGGCTGCGCAGCCGGCTGGCGGAGATGGCGGACCGCATCGAGTTCACCGGGGCGACGGATCACCGGCGGAACACGCTGTGAAGCGCGGCGTTTTCGACGTCCTGCGCCGCGCGCTGGACAACACCCTGGCCAACTGGCCGCTGATCGGGATCCGGCTCGCGGAGACGGTCATCTTCTTTCTCATCACCATCGCCGCGGTGCTGGCGATCGTGGTGCCGATCCTGGTCTCCGTCGGCCTCAACCTCGCGAACATGACCACTCCCGACGATGTGGTCAACGCGATGTTCAACCTCGGCACGAAGTGGGTGCTCCTCCTCTGGGTCCTGCTCGGCGTCGGCGCGCTGCTGTTCGTCTTCGTGGCGATGCACGCGTTCGTGGAGGCGGGAAGCGCGCGCGTCTACGTCGATGCGGAGCGGGTCGCCGGGCCGGCCGTGGAAGGCGCGCGCTCGCGCTTCAACGTCTTCTCGATGGAGCGCTGGCTCGCCGGTGGGCGTGACGGGTGGTGGACGCTGTTCTGGGTCTACAACATCGCCTGGACCATCGCCTCGGCCATCCTGCTCGTGCCGCTGCTCCCGACGTTCGCGATCATGTACTCGCTGCAGGATGCGCAGCCGGGAATGGCTGCCGCGACCGGCTGTCTCGGCCTGCTGCTGACGCTGCTCCTCTTCTTCCTCGTGGCCATCGTCACCAGCATCTGGGTCAACCGCGCCATCGCCGACTGGGCGGTGCGCCGCGCCGGCGCGCGCGACGCGCTCGCCGCCGGCTGGGCCGCCGTGAAAGGCGATTTCGGCCGCCTCTTCCTGATCGCCCTTGCGGTCTTCGTCGTGGCCATGGCCGGCTCGACGTTCTTCGCCGGCTTCTCCTTCTTCGCAGCGTTCGGAGGAGCGTTCAGCGACTCGCCCACCGCGATGCTGATGATGCTCCCGATCCGCTTCATCGCCACGCTCTGCAGCTCCGCGTTCTCCGCGGCCGTGTCGAGCTGGTTCCTGGCGGCGTACTCGAGCGTGGCGGTGGAGAGGTAGGGCGCACCTCTCCGATACACTCCGCCCCCGCAATGACCTCCTTCGCGCAATTCTTCTCCCGCGACGCCAACAATCTCCGCCCCTCGGCCATCCGTGCGTTCGCGAAGCTGATCAACGATCCGAACATCATCTCGTTCGCCGGCGGCGTGCCGAATCCGGAGACGTTTCCGGCCGAGCGGATCGCCGAGATCTCGCAGCAGGTGATCCGCGAGCGCCGCTCGACCGCGTTACAGTACGGACCGACGCGCGGGCTGCCGCGGCTGTGCGAGTCGATCGCCGCCATCTGCCGCGCACGCGGGATCGTCGACTGCTCGGCGGACGACGTCCTCACCACCACCGGCTCGCAGAAGGCGCTCGATCTCATCGCGCACACGTTGCTCGATCCGGGCGACGTGGTCGCGGTCGAACTGCCGACGTACATCGGCGGCTCCGCGTCGTTCTTCGCCCGCAGCGCGGAGCTGGCGGGAGTGGCGCAGGATGACGAAGGGATCGTGCCGGAGTCGCTGCGCGAGCTCGCGTCGTCGCGGCGGATCAAGCTGCTCTACACGATCCCGAATTTCCAGAACCCCTCCGGGCGCCTCATGACCCGGGCGCGGCGCGCGGCCGTGCTGCAGCTGGCCGAGGAGTTCGACTTTCTGGTCATCGAAGACGATCCGTACGGGGAGCTGGTGTACGTCGACGGCGCCGACACGCTGGCGATGAAGTCGCGCGATGCCGAGGGGCGCGTGCTCTACCTCGGATCGTTCTCCAAGGTGCTCGCACCTGGACTGCGCTGCGGCTGGATCACGGCCGCGAAGCCGCTTCTCGAGAAGCTCGAGATCGCGAAGCAGGCCGCCGACCTCTGCTCCGGGATGCTCGACCAGTCGATCGTCGACGAGCTGATCGCGAACGGCGAGCTCGCCCCGCAGATCCAGCGCGTGCGCGCGTTCTACCGCGGCAAGCGCGGCATCCTGATCGAAGAGCTCGAACGCCACTTCACCGGCAAGGCGCAGTGGACCTCCGCCGACGGCGGCCTTTTCACGTTCGTGACCATGCACGACGGCGTCGACACCGCCACCCGCATCAACGACGCCGTGGCCAACGGAGTCGCCTACATCCCGGGCGGCCCCTTCTTCGTCGACGGCAGCGGCGCGAACACCATGCGCCTGACGTTCGCGAAAGAGAGCGATGACAGGATCAGGGAAGGGGTCGCGAGGTTGGCGCGGGTGTTCGCCTCACTGTCATCCTGAACGAGGGTGGGGGCGTGGGCGGGAGTGAAGGACCCGATGCGTCGGGATAAACCGGCGCGGAGTAGTGAGTGAGAGTCTCATACAGGCAAGGAGTAGCGAACCAGTCTGACCCCGAGCTATGCGGTGAAACCGTGAGGCCAAGCCGAAGCGTTAGCCCGCATTTCTCACCATGTTGAAATGATTCGCGTCGGAGCTGTGGAAAACGCGATTTGCGAAGCGGGTGACTGATGTCGAGGGCTGTCGCTGGCAAGCATGCACATGTTTGTGTGC